>Ga0070741_10000483_pt1 | contig 145137 bp, 169 predicted proteins | sample Coa_R1_4_FD_66440 | JGI IMG/M metagenome (GOLD analysis project Ga0070741, IMG submission 66440) | Surface soil microbial communities from Centralia Pennsylvania, which are recovering from an underground coalmine fire - Coalmine... | ecosystem: Environmental > Terrestrial > Soil >... | reverse complement strand
CGACGTGACCGGCTCGGCCGAGCTGCCCGCCGGCACGGAGATGGTCATGCCCGGCGACAACGTGAATCTGACGATCACGCTCATCACCCCGATCGCCCTGGAGGAAGGGCTGCGCTTCGCCATCCGCGAAGGCGGCCGGACCGTGGGCGCCGGTGTCGTGACGAAGATCCTGGAATAGAGATGGCAAAGCAGCGCATCCGGATCCGACTCAAGGCCTACGACCACAAGCTCATCGACCAGTCCGCGGCGCAGATCGTCGAGACCGCGCAGCGGACCGGGTCGACGGTCACGGGACCTGTCCCGCTGCCGACGCGCATCGAGAAGTTCACCGTGATCAAGAGTCCGTTCATCTACAAGGACTCGCGCGAGCAGTTCGAGATCCGGACGCACAAGCGGCTCATCGACATCAACGACCCATCCCAGAAGACCGTCGACGCGCTGATGAAGCTCAACCTTCCGGCGGGCGTCGACATCGAGATCAAGCTCTAAAGGACGCAGGGAAATGGCCGAAGAGACGACGACGCAGAACGAGACCGCGACCGGGACGGCGGATGCGCCCGCGATGGCGAAGCCGCTCATCCTCGGCCGCAAGCTCGGCATGCTCCAGCACTTCAAGGAGGACGGCTCCGTCGTCGCCGCGACGGTGATCGCCGTCGAGTCGAACCTCGTCACCGCGGTGCGCACGAAGGAGAAGGACGGCTACGCGGCCGTCCAGATCGGCTTCGGCGTGGTCCCGGACAAGAAGATGACCAAGGCCGAGCGCGGGCACCTCAAGGACCTGCCCGCGCTCAAGTACCTGCGCGAGGTGCGCGTCGAGGACGTCGACGGCTTCGCGAAGGGCCAGCGCATCGGCCCCGAGCGCTTCGCGGCGGGCGACAAGGTGCACGTGACCGGCACGTCGAAGGGCAAGGGCTTCCAGGGCCCGGTCCACCTGCACCACTTCTCGCGCGGCCCGAAGTCGCACGGCTCCGACCACCTGCGCCGTCAGGGCTCCGTCGGCTCCGGCACCACGCCGGGCCGCGTGCTCAAGGGGCTGCGGATGGCCGCGCACCAGGGCATGGACCGCGTGACCGTGAAGAACCTCGAGGTCCTGCGCGCCGACGGGGAGCGCTCGCTGCTCATCCTGGCCGGCGCGGTCCCGGGGCCGCGCAACTCGATCGTCATGGTGAGGAAGGCCTGATGCCTGAGAAGAAGACCGCCGCCAAGAAGACGGCGGCGAAGAAGGACACGAAGGCCGCCGCGAAGACGCCGGCGGCCGCGAAGACGCCGGCGAAGAAGGCCGCGGCCGCGCCCGCCAGGCGCGCGGTCGCGCGTCCGGTCACGCGCGTCGTCCGGCCCGAGGCCGAGCGCGCCCCGCGTCCGGCGCCCGCCCCGCGCGAGAAGCGTGAGAAGGCCGCGCCGCGCCCGCTCCCCACGGCACCCGCGGGGCACGCGCCGCTCATCGCGGCGGACGGCACCGCGTCCGGATCGCTCGCGCTGCCCGCGGTGCTCGCGACGCCGGCCAAGCGCTTCGCGACGCTCTTCCAGGCGTTCCTCGCCGCGCGCTCGAACGCGCGGCAGGGGACCGCGGCGACGAAGAACCGCGCCCGCGTGTCGGGTGGCGGCGCGAAGCCGTGGCGCCAGAAGGGCACCGGACGCGCGCGCCAAGGCTCGACCCGCTCGCCGCACTGGCGGCACGGCGGCGTCGTGTTCGGGCCGAACGGCCGCACCTACGACCAGCGCATCCCCGAGAAGATGCGCCGCGCCGCGTTCGCCGAAGCGGTGAGCGCGCGGGCCGCCGAGGGGCGCGTCCTCGTGCTCGAGGACCTGAAGCTCGACGGCGACCGCCCGCGCACGCGCGACGTCGTCGCCTGGCTCGACAAGATCGGCGACACCGGCTCGACCGTGCTCGTGTGGAACGAGCTCGACGAGCCGAAGGCCCGCGCGATGGCGAATCTTCAGCAGCTCGAGGTCCGCACCCCCGGCACCCTCCGGCTCGCGGACGTGCTCGCGTGCGACACGCTCCTGGTCATGCGGCCGGCGCTCGAGGCGCTCGCGGCGCGCGCCGAGATCGGTGCCGCCAAGGCGGTGCACGCATGAGAGGGTCGCTCGTGCTCCTCCGTCCGGTGATCACCGAGCGCTCGATGAGCCAGACCAACGAGGGCCGCTACACCTTCGCGGTCGCGACCGACGCGACCAAGCAGGAGATCGCGTCCGCGGTGGCCGAGGTCTTCAAGGTCGACGTGGTCGCGGTGAACACCATCCCGGTGAAGGGCAAGCAGCGCCGGCTCGGCAGGAAGATCGGCCGCAAGCCCGACTGGAAGAAGGCCGTCGTCACGGTCGCCAAGGGTCAGAAGATCGAGCGCTACTTCGTGGAGGGCGTCTGATGCCGTTGAAGCAATACAAGGCGACGTCGCCGGTACGCCGCTTCCGGCAGTCGGCGTCGTTCGCCGAGATCACCAGGGGCAAGAAGCCCGAGCGCTCGCTCACCGAGCGGAAGCTGCGTCACGCCGGCCGCAACGCGATCGGTCGCGTCACCACGCGTCACCGCGGCGGCGGCGAGAAGCGCAACTACCGCCTGGTCGACTTCAAGCGCAACAAGGACGGGATCCCGGCCAAGGTGACCGCGATCGAGTACGACCCGAACCGCTCGGCGCGCCTCGCGCTGCTCGTGTACCGCGACGGCGAGAAGCGCTACATCCTCGCGCCGAACGACCTCAAGGTCGGCGACACCGTCGTGTCCGGCCCGGAGGCCGAGGCGCGCGTGGGGAACTGCCTGCCGCTCGAGCACATCCCGACCGGCACGACGATCCACGGCGTCGAGCTCCAGCCGGGTCGCGGCGCGCAGCTCGTGCGCGCGGCGGGCGGCGCGGCGCAGCTCGTGGCGAAGGAAGGCGAGTACGCCCAGATCCGTCTGCCCTCGGGCGGCATCCGCGTCGTGCAGGTGCGCTGCCGCGCGACGGTCGGACAGCTCGGCAACGTCGAGCACGAGAACCGCAAGATCGGCGGCGCGGGCCATCGCCGGCGCATGGGCTGGCGTCCCGCGGTGCGCGGCGTCGTGATGTCGCCGCGCGACCACCCGCACGGTGGCGGCGAGGCGAAGTCGCCGGTCGGCGGCATGGCGCAGACGCCGTGGGGCAAGCCGGCCATGGGCCTCAAGACCCGCAAGAACCCGCGCACCGATCGGTTCGTGACGGCGCGGCCGAAGAAGAGGAAGAGCAAATAGATGAGACGAACGAGGAGCAGCTTCGCTGCGACGAGTGAGTCCGACCGCCGGGGCGCGTCTCCCCGGCGCAGCCGGGAGATCGAACAGGTATGAGCCGATCGGTACGTAAGGGCCCGTACGTCCATCCCTCGCTCTTGAAGCGCATCGAGACGATGAACCAGCGGAACGAGAAGAAGGTCGTGAAGACCTGGTCGCGCGCGTCCGTCATCCTCCCGGCGATGGTGGGTCACACCATCGGCGTGCACGACGGCCGCCGCCACATCCCGGTCTTCATCACCGAGAACATGGTCGGCCACAAGCTCGGCGAGTTCGCGCCCACGCGTACGTTCAAGGGCCACGGCCGCGGCGCCGCCGCGGAGACCGTCGCGAGCGTGGCGCCGGTGGCGCCGGCCGCGGGCCGGCCGGGGGCATGAGCATGGAAGTGAAGGCCACCGCGAAGTTCCAGCGGTTCTCGCCGCGCAAGGCGCGTCTCGTCACCGACCTCATCACCGGGAAGTCGGCGTCGGACGCGATCGCGATCCTCGAGCACCTCCCCAAGGGGAGCGCGCTGCCGATCGGCCGCGTGGTGCGCTCGGCGGTCGCGAACGCGGAGAACAACTTCAACATGACGCTCGAGAACCTGTACGTGAAGCGCGCGATCGCCGACGAAGGTCCGCGCATGAAGCGGGTGTGGTACCGGGGCCGCGGCCGGCGCGACATCAAGCTGCGGCGCACCAGCCACATCACGATCGTCGTCGACGAGAAGGGAGGCGCTCGCTAATGGGTCAGAAGACGCATCCACACGGGTTCCGCCTTGGGTTCACCAAGACCTGGAACGCGAAGTGGTACGCGAACAAGAAGAACTACCGCGAGCTCCTGAAGGAGGACGTCTCCATCCGCAACGCGATCCGCTCGCGCCTCCGCGACGCGGCGATCGCGCGGATCGACATCGAGCGCTCGACGAACCAGGTCACCGTGACGATCCACACCGCGAAGCCGGGCGTGGTCATCGGCAAGGGTGGCGCGAAGGTCGAGGAGCTCCGCCAGGTGCTCGGCAAGACCACGGGCAAGGCGGTGAAGGTCAACATCTTCGAGATCCGCTTCCCCGAGGTCGACGCGAACCTCATCGCCGAGAACGTCGCGCAGCAGCTCGAGCGGCGCGTGTCGTTCCGCAAGGTGCTGAAGCAGACCGTGCAGCGCGCGATGAAGTCGGGCGCGAAGGGCGTGCGCGTCGCGGTGGCCGGCCGTCTCGGCGGCGCCGAGATGAGCCGCCGCGAGTGGGAGCGCGAAGGCCGCGTCCCGCTGCACACGCTCCGTGGCGACATCGACTTCGGCCGGGCGATCGCGAAGACGACGTACGGCACGATCGGCGTGAAGGCGTGGATCTACCGCGGCGACATCGAGCCCGCGCCGCGCCAGGTCGCGCAGAGCACGCAGGGCATCGCGTCGCGTCCGGCGGCGCCGCCGGCGCCGCCCGCGGTACCGGCGCCGCCCGCCCCCGCACCCGCGGCACCTGCCGCCGGGACCGGAGCGGTCTGATGCTGCAGCCGAAGCGACTGAAGCACCGGAAGTTCCAGCGCGGCCGCATGAAGGGTCATGCCATCGCCGGCGGGACGATGCACTTCGGCGACTACGCGCTGCAGGCGCAGGAGCCGTGCTGGATGACGGCGCGGCAGATCGAGGCCGCGCGGCGCGCCATCGTCCACCACTTCAAGCGTGGTGGAAAGGTGTGGATCCGCGTGTTCCCCGACAAGCCGGTCACGAAGAAGCCCGCCGAGGTCCGCATGGGCTCCGGGAAGGGCGCGCCGGATCACTGGGTCGCGGTCGTTCGGCCCGGAAAGGTCCTGTTCGAGGTCGCGGGCGTGGACCACGCGCTCGCGAAGGAAGCCCTGCGCCTCGCGGCGTACAAGCTCCCGATCAAGACGAAGTTCCTGGTACGAGAGGGTGAGAGCAGTGCAACTGAAGGACATGCGGCGGCTGTCTGACAACGAGCTCGCGGACGAGCTGCGGACCGCGAAGGAGGCGCTCTTCGACCTCCGGTTCAAGCTGGCCACCCGCCAGCTGAAGAACTACCGCGAGCTGCCCGCCGCGCGCCGGAACATGGCCCGCCTGCTCACGGTGATGGCGGAGCGTCAGGACGCGAACGAGCGTGAGGCTGCGAATGGCTGAGAAGACGACCACGAAGAAGACGACCGCGACGAAAGCGACGGCCGCCAGGAAGACGACCGCCGCGAAGTCGACAGCGACGAGGACGGCCGCGAAGAAGACGACCGCGGCCCGCGCCGCCGCGCCCGCGAAGCCGGCGGCGGCGGTCGCCGCCGTGACCGCGGCGCGCAAGACCGCCGCGAGCGTGCGCAAGCGCACCGCCGCGACGGTCGCGCGCGGCGCCGTGACCGCCGGCGAGGCCGCGACGGGCTGGCGCCGCTTCCGCCGCAAGACGAAGGTCGGCGTGGTCGTCTCGGCCAAGCAGCCGAAGACCGTGATCGTCACGGTCGGCCGCATGCGCGAGCACCCGCTCTACAAGAAGGTCGTCCGCCTGCGCAAGCGGTTCGCCGCTCACGACGAGGCGGGCGACGTGCGCGAGGGCGACCTCGTGCGCATCCAGGAGAGCCGGCCGTACAGCGCGACGAAGCGCTGGCGCGTCGTCGAGGTCCTCTCGCGGGCGGGCGAGGCCGGTGCGGCCGCGCCGCGCGTCGCGGACATCGAGAAGGCGCTCGAGCAGGCCGAGGGCGTCGCCGAGCTCATCGCCAAGCCCGCGAGCGAGCGTGCCGAGGAAAGCGAGGCCGAGGCATGATCCGGCCCTACACCCGCGTCCGCGTCGCCGACAACAGCGGCGCCCGCGAGATCTCCGTCATCCGCGTGCTCGGATCGTCGACCGGCACGACCGCCTCCATCGGCGACGTGATCATCGCGACGGTCAAGAACGCCATCCCGAACGCGGGTGTGAAGAAGGGCGAGGTCGTGCGCGCGGTCGTCGTGCGCCAGACCAAGGAGTACCGCCGCGCCGACGGCTCCTTCATCCGCTTCGACGACAACGCGGCCGTCCTGCTCAATCCGCAGAACCAGCCGCGCGGGACGCGCATCTTCGGGCCCGTCGCGCGCGAGCTTCGCGAGCGCAACTTCATGAAGATCGTCTCGCTGGCCCCGGAGGTCCTCTAGTGCCTGTGAATCTGAAGGTCCGCAAGGGCGACGAGGTGATGGTCATCGCGGGCAAGGACCGCGGCAAGCGCGGAAAGGTGCAGGAAGTGCGCCCGTCCGAGGGCACCGTCGTCGTCGCCGGCCTGAACATCGCCAAGCGCCACCGGAAGCCGAACCCGTCCAAGAACGACAAGGGCGGGATCATCGAGCAGCCCATGCCGCTCGCGGCCGGAAAGGTCATGGTCGTCTGCCCGCACTGCGGCAAGCCCACGCGCGTCGGCCACCGCGCCGACGAGGACACCAAGGAGCGCGTGTGCAAGCGCTGCGGCGAGCCGATCGTCGTCGAGGAGAAGTCCTGATGCCCATCGCCAGCGCGCTCAAGGAGCGCTACGACACCGCGGTCCGTGACGAGCTGCGCAAGCAGTTCAGCTACGACAACGTGATGCGCATCCCGCGCATCGAGAAGGTCGTGGTGAACATCGGCATGGGCGAGGCCATCGGCAACGGCAAGGCGATGGACGCGGCCGCGGCCGACCTCGCGGCCATCACCGGGCAGCGTCCGGTGGTCACGAAGTCCAAGAAGGCCATCGCGAACTTCCGCCTGCGCATCGGGATGCCCATCGGGCTGAAGGTGACGCTGCGCGGCGAGCGCATGTGGCACTTCCTCGAGAAGCTCGTGACCGTCGCGCTCCCGCGCATCCGCGACTTCCAGGGCGTGCCGGACCGGAGCTTCGACGGGCGCGGCAACTTCTCGCTCGGCCTCAAGGAGCAGCTCGTGTTCCCCGAGATCGACTACGACAAGATCGATCGTCTGCGCGGCATGGAGATCACCATCGTCACGACGGCGAAGACGGATGAGGAGGCGCGCGCGTTGCTGCGCGGCCTCGGCATGCCGTTCCGCCGCGCGTCGTCGTAAGGGAGCGGGAATGGCGAAGAAGAGCCTCATCAACAAGTCGCAGCGCGCGCCGAAGTACAAGGTGCAGGCGTACCACCGCTGCCAGGTGTGCGGCCGCGCGCGCGGGTACATGCGCAAGTTCGGGCTGTGCCGCATCTGCTTCCGCGAGCGCGCGCTCCAGGGCGAGCTTCCCGGCGTGACGAAGTCCAGCTGGTAGGTAAGAGATGACGGACGAGACGACGACAACGACGACCGGCGACGCGGAGCGCGGCGAGCGCCCCGCCGCGAAGCGCGTTGCGCCCGTGCGCAAGCCGCGCCCGAAGACCGTCGGCCACCCGAACGACCCGGTCGCGGACATGCTGACGCGCGTCCGCAACGCCGCCGGCGCGCGCCACGAAACCGTCAGCATGCCGCTGAGCCGCACCAAGCTCGAGATCGCGAAGATCCTGAAGTCGGAGGGCTTCATCTCGTCGTTCGAGCAGCCCTCGCAGCGCGAGCTCGTGCTCAAGATGAAGTACATCGGCGGCAAGGTCCCGGCGGTGTCGGGCCTGCGCCGCATCAGCAAGCCGGGCCTGCGGGTGTACGCGCGCAAGACGGAGATGCCGCGCGTGCTCGGGGGCCTCGGCATCGTGATCGTCTCGACCTCGTCCGGCGTCATGACCGGGCGCCAGGCCGAGCGGAAGGGTCTGGGCGGGGAAGTCCTCGCCTATGTCTGGTAACGGGTAGGAGTTGAGATGAGTCGGATCGGTCGGCTGCCGGTAGCCATCCCGAAGGGCGTGGACGTGAAGATCGACGGCCACACCGTGCGCGTCCGGGGCCCGAAGGGCGAGCTCGTGCGCACGTTCCACCCGAACGTGACGATCACGACGCAGGACGGGCACCTCGTCGTCGCGCGCAAGGACGACGAGAAGGCGACGCGCGCCCTGCACGGGCTCACGCGCTCGCTGCTCGCGAACATGGTCACCGGCGTCACGACCGGATACGCGCGCGACCTCGAGATCAGCGGCACGGGATACCGCGCCGTCCTCCAGGGGAAGAAGCTGCAGCTCTCGCTGGGCTTCTCGCACCCGGTCGAGATCGATCCGCCGCAGGGTATCGCGTTCGCCGCGGAGACGCCGCAGAAGCTGCGCGTGTCGGGCATCGACAAGCAGGCCGTCGGAGAGATGGCCGCGAAGATCCGCGCGCTGCGCGTCCCGGACCCGTACAAGGCGAAGGGCATCAAGTACGCCGAGGAGCACATCCGCCGCAAGGCCGGGAAGGCCGGCAAGGTCGGCGCGAAGGCCTAGGGGAGCAGGAAATGGCAGAGAAGAGTCGCGAAGAAAGCCGCATCCGCCGCCACGAGCGGGTGCGCGAGAAGGTCCGCGGGAGCGCGGCGCGTCCGCGCCTCGCGGTGTACCGCTCCCTCACGCACATCTACGCGCAGCTCATCGACGACGACGCGGGGAGGACCCTCGCGGCCGCGTCGAGCCTCGAGAGCAAGGACGCGAAGAGCAAGAAGTCCGAGCTGGCGAAGTCCGTGGGCGCCCAGCTCGGCGAGCGCGCGAAGGCGAAGGGCATCGGCGAGGTGGTCTTCGATCGCGGCGGGTACCGCTACCACGGACGAGTGAAGGCGCTGGCGGAAGGCGTCCGCGCCGCGGGGGTGAAGGTCTAGATGAAAGAGCGAACGAGGAGCGGCCTTGCCGCGACGAGTGAGTACAACCCGCCGGGGCGTTTCTCCGGCGTCAGCCGGAGATCGAAGTAGATGGCGAGGATCGACGCGAACCGCCTCGAGCTCACGGAGCGCGTGGTGCAGATCAACCGCGTGTCGAAGGTCGTGAAGGGCGGACGCCGCTTCAGCTTCTCGGCGATCGTGGTCGTCGGCGACGGCCGCGGTCACGTCGGCGCGGGCCTGGGCAAGGCCGACGAGGTCCCCGACGCGATCAAGAAGGGCATCGAGGACGCGAAGAAGCACATCATCAAGGTCCCGCTCACCGATCGCACCATCCCGCACCCGGTGACCGCCGACTTCGGCGCGGCGAAGGTCCTCCTCCGGCCGGCGTCGAAGGGCACCGGCGTCATCGCGGGTGGGTCGGTGCGCGCGGTCGTCGAGTCCGCGGGCATCAGCGACATCCTCTCGAAGTCGCTCGGCAGCACGAACCCGGTGAACGTCGTCATGGCGACCATGACCGCGCTCGAGATGCTGCGCTCGGCCGATCAGATCACCGAGACGCGCGGCGTGGACGTCGGCCGCAAGACCGCCAAGCCGACCGAGGAGCTCGTCGGGGCATGAGTACGCTCACCATCCGTCAGCACAAGAGCGCCATCGGGGAGAAGGAGGCCGCGCGGCAGACGCTCGCCTCCATCGGCCTCAAGCGCCCCGGCAACATCGTCGAGCGCGAGGACAGCCCGACCCTCCGCGGTCAGCTGCGCAAGATCGCGCATCTCGTCGAGATCCAGGAGAAGGCCAAGTGAGACAGCACGAGCTCAAGGCGCCGAAGGGCGCGCGCCGTCCGGTCCGCCGCCTCGGCCGCGGCATCAGCGCCGGCCAGGGCAAGACCGCGGGCCGCGGCACGAAGGGCCAGCTCGCGCGGACCGGCCCCGGACTCCCCGGCTGGTTCGAAGGCGGCCAGACGCCGATCCACATGCGCATCCCGAAGATGCGCGGGTTCAAGAACCGCTTCCGCTCGCCGTTCGTCGCGGTGAACGTCGACCAGCTCGCGACCTACGCGGTCGACGGGAAGGTGACGCCGGACACCCTCGCGGCGAAGGGTCTCGTCCGTCCCGACGCGAAGATCAAGGTCCTCGCGGACGGCGACGTCGCGGGCAAATTCGAGGTGCACGCGCACGCCGTTTCCGCCGCCGCACGCCAAAAGATCGAGGCGGCCGGCGGCTCCATCGTGCTCATCGCATAGCGATGGGAATGTTCGCGGCGCTCCTCGAGGCGTTCAAGACGCCGGACCTTCGCAGCAAGATCCTCTTCACGCTCGGCATGCTCGTGGTGTTCCGCTTCCTCGCGCACGTGCCGCTGCCCGACGTGGATCAGACGCAGCTGCAGCAGGTCCTGAACGGGAGCCAGCTGCTCAACCTGCTGGACCTCTTCTCCGGCGGCGGGCTCGCGCGCCTCTCGGTCGTCGCGCTCGGCGTCAACCCGTACATCAACGCGTCGATCATCATGACCCTGCTCAATCAGACGATCCCCGCGCTCGAGGCGCTCTCCAAGGAGGGCGAGTACGGGCGCAACAAGATCAACCAGTACACCCGCATCCTCACCGTCCCGCTCGCCCTGCTCCAGGGCATCGGCGTGGCGGTCTTCATGCAGCGCTCGGGCGTGCTCCCGGACTTCGGGCCGTCGAACCTGGGTGTCACGCTCTCGATCCTCGCGTCGCTCACCGCCGGCACGCTCATCCTCATGTGGCTCGGCGAGCTCATCAGCGAGCGCGGCATCGGCAACGGCATCAGCTTCATCATCTTCGCGGGCATCGTCGGGCGGATGCCGCTCACGGTGTCGCAGACCCTCGAGGTGCAGCAGAACTTCTTCGCCCTCGCGGCGATCGCGATCATCGCGATCCTCGTGATCGCGGCGATCATCTTCATCCAGGAAGGCCAGCGCCGGATCCCGGTGCAGTACGCCAAGCGCGTGCGCGGCACCCGGATGTACTCGGGCGGCAGCACGCACATCCCGCTGCGGGTGAACTCCGCGGGCGTGATCCCGATCATCTTCGCGATCTCGATCCTGCTCCTGCCGAGCCAGGTGGCGCAGTACTTCACCAACTCCGACACGGAGTGGCTGAAGAGCGTGTCGCTCGGGGTCGTGGGCGCGTTCCAGAACCCGCTCTTCTACAACAGCCTCTATTTCGTGCTGGTCGTCGTGTTCACGTTCTTCTACACGGCCTTCACGTTCATCCCGAACGACGTCGCGGACAACATCAAGCGGTACGGCGGCTTCATCCCCGGCATCCGGCCGGGGCGGCCGACCGCGGAGTTCCTGCAGCGCGTCGTCACGCGCATCACCATCGCGGGCGCGCTCTTCCTCGGCATCGTCGCGGTCATGCCGACGCTCATCGGCGACCTCACCGGCGTCCAGACGCTCCGGCTCGGGGGCACGAGCATCCTCATCGTCGTCGGCGTCGTCGTCGAGACGATGAAGCAGCTCGAGGCGCAGCTCCTCCAGCGGAGCTACGAGGGGTTCATCCGTTAATGGGGGAGCGTCGCGAGCGACGAGCGGTTCACCCGCGAGGAGCGAGCACCACCAGCCCTGAGCGGATCTCCGCGGCGAAGCCCGCGAGATTGATCTAGATGCCGGGCGATCTCGTCTTCATGGGTCCGCCGGGCTCTGGAAAGGGCACGCAGGCGCAGACCCTCGTACGGGAGCACGGCTGGGTCCAGCTCTCGACCGGCGACCTCTTCCGCGACCACATGAGGCGTGAGACCGAGCTCGGCAGGACCGCGAAGCGCTACGTGGACAGGGGCGAGTACGTCCCGGACGAGGTCACCGTGGGCATGGTCCGCGAGCGCCTGCGCGAGATCCCCACAGGGACGCGCATCGTGTTCGACGGATTCCCGCGCACCGTCGCGCAGGCCGAGGCGCTCGACCGGCTCCTCGCGGAGTTCGGCCGCAAGGTCGACGGCGTGATCCTGCTCGACGTGCCGCGCGAGGAGCTGCTCGCGCGCCTCACGAAGCGCGCGAAGGAGCAGGGCCGCAGCGACGACACGCCCGAGGTCATCGGAAAGCGCCTCGACGTGTACGAGCGGCAGACGCGCCCGGTCGTCGACCACTACGGCCGCAAGGGCCACGTACGGACCGTCGACGGCGTGGGTCCGGTCGGCGAGATCTCGACGCGGCTGCGCAGGGCCGCCGAGTCGCTGCTGCGGGAGGCGGATCCGGCGTGATCACGCTGAAGACGGCGGACGAGACGGCGAAGATGCGCGAGGCCGGCCGCGTCGTCGCGGCGATGCTCGCGGCGTGCCGCGCCGCGACGCGTCCCGGCGTCACGACCGCCGAGCTCGACCGGATCGCCGCCGGCATCCTGAAGAAGCACGGCGCCACGTCCAGCTTCCTCGGGTACTACGGCTATCCCGCGACGATCTGCACGAGCGTGAACGAGCAGATCGTCCACGGGATCCCCGGAAAGCGGAAGCTCAAAGAGGGCGACATCGTCGGCATCGACGCGGGCGCGATCGTCGACGGCTGGCACGCCGACGCGGCGATCACGATCCCGGTGGGAAGGGTCTCGCCGGACGCGGCGCGCCTCATCGCGGTCACCGAGGAGGCGCTCGCTCGCGGCATCGCCGCCGCCCAGGTGGGGAAGCGCCTCGGCGACATCGGCGCCGCCGTGCAGCAGTGGGTCGAAAGCCAGGGGTACAGCGTGGTCCGCAACTACGTGGGGCACGGGATCGGGCGGGCCATGCACGAGGAGCCGCAGGTGCCCAACTACGGCGCACCGGAGCGGGGCCTCCAGATTCGGGAGGGCCTCTGCATCGCGATCGAGCCCATGGTGAACATCGGCGGGGCCGAGACGCGGACGCTCGAGGACCGCTGGACCGTGGTCACGGCCGACGGCAGCCTGTCCGCCCATTTCGAGCACTCCCTGTGGTGCACCGCCGCGGGCCCGGTCGTGCTCACAGCGCCCGAAGGGCGCGCGGCGGTGGCGGCATGAGCGGACGGGCATTGCCCGCATTGGGCGGTTTGGGTACAATTTTGGTTCCCGTGTGCGGTGACCGCGGGGACACCTGTGTCTGGAGAACTGTTGGCGAGTAGCAAGCCGTCGAACAAGGACGTGATCGAGGTGGAGGGCACCGTTTCGGAAGCCCTCCCGAACGCCATGTTCAAGGTCGAGCTCCAGAACGGTCATTCGGTCCTGGCGCACATCTCGGGAAAGATGCGGATGAACTTCATTCGCGTCGTGCCCGGGGACAAGGTCCTGGTCGAGCTCAGTCCATACGACCTCAAACGGGGTCGCATCACACGGCGGGTCCGCTACTAGGGCGGTCCGAAGTACGAGGGTTGAAGTCAAGGCGATGAAGCCGTCGAAGGTCACGGGCAAAGGGGTAACCGTCCAAAAGTGAAGGTGCGAGCGTCGGTCAAGAAGCGCTGCGACAAATGCAAGATCATCCGGCGTGAGGGCCAGATCCTCGTGATCTGCTCCGAGCCGAAGCACAAGCAGCGGCAGGGGTAGGAGGAAGAGAGGTATGGCACGTATCGCCGGCGTCGACATCCCGCGCGAGAAGCGCGTCGACGTGTCGCTGCGCTACATCTTCGGTATCGGGGAGACCACCGCGCGCCGGGTGCTGGAGCAGGCGCGCGTCGACGGCGGCATCCGCGTGCGCGACCTGACCGAGCCTCAGGTCGCGAAGATCCGCGAGATCATCGACCGCGGCTTCACCGTCGAGGGCGACCTTCGTCGCGAGATCGGCATGAACATCAAGCGGCTCCAGGAGATCGGCAGCTATCGCGGTCTTCGTCACCGCAAGGGCCTGCCGGTGCGCGGCCAGCGGACGCGAACGAACGCACGCACCCGCAAGGGCCCGCGCAAGACGGTCGCGGGTAAGAAGAAGGCGGTGTCGAAGACCTAATGGCGAAAGACAAGACCGAGGTCGCGGCCGCGACCGCCGAGGCACCCGCGGGCGAGGCGAAGGCGGCGCCGCGCAAGAAGCGCGAGCGCCGCGTCGTCCCGCGCGGCACCGCGCACATCAAGGCGTCCTTCAACAACACGATCGTGTCCATCACCGACCCGGCTGGCAACGTCATCGCGTGGTCGTCGGCCGGCGCGGCGGGTTGGAAGGGCTCGCGCAAGAGCACTCCGTACGCGGCGCAGGTCGCGGCGGAGAACGCCGCGCGCAAGGCGCTCGACGCGGGCATGAAGGTCCTCGAGGTCTTCGTGCGCGGTCCGGGCGCCGGCCGCGAGGCCGCGATCCGCGCGCTCGAGGCCACCGGCCTCCAGGTCACCGCGATCACCGACGTCACACCCATCCCGCACAACGGCTGCCGCCCACCGAAGCGGCGCCGGGTCTAGAGGAGAACGCATGGCGCGATACACCGGTCCCGTCTGCCGCCTCTGCCGCCGCGAGGGCATGAAGCTCTTCCTGAAGGGCGAGAAGTGCCTGACCAAGTGCACGTTCGAGCGGCGCAGCTCGCCGCCCGGCATGCACCAGCAGCGCCGGCGCAAGGTCTCCGACTTCGCGCTGCAGCTGCGCGAGAAGCAGAAGGCGCGTCGCATCTACGGCGTGCTCGAGAAGCAGATGGTGAACACGTTCGAGCGCGCGTCCGAGGTGAAGGGCGCGACGGGCGAGACGCTCCTCGCCAACCTCGAGCGCCGTCTCGACAACACGGTGTACCGCGCGGGATTCGCGAAGTCGCGCTCGCAGGCGCGCCAGCTCGTCGCGCACGGCCACATCGCCGTGAACGGCCGCATGACGAAGACCCCGAGCTACGAGGTCAAGGTCGGCGACACGATCACCGTGAAGGAGTCGAGCCGCGACTCGAACTACTTCAAGGAGGCCGTGAGCTGGGCCAAGACCCAGACGCGGCCGGGCTGGCTCGAGACCGAGCCTGAAGCATTCACGGCGCGCATCCTCGCGCTGCCGACGCGCGACCAGATCGAAGCGCAGGTCAACACGCAGCTCATCGTCGAGCACTATTCCCGCTAGTCGGCAGGAAGGAACCATCTATGACACTCGTTGAACTCGAGTACCCGAAGATCGAGCGGATCGAGGGTGACGATCGCTACGCCAAGTTCGCGTGCGAGCCGCTGCCCCCGGGCTACGGCACGACCCTCGGCAACTCGCTCCGCCGCGTGCTGCTCTCGTCGCTCGAGGGCGCGGCGATCACGTCCGCCCGCGTGCGCGGCGTCGCGCACGAGTTCTCGACCATCCCGGGCGTGAAGGAGGACGTCGTCCAGATCGTCCTCAACCTGAAGAACGTCCGTCTCCGCTCGTTCGCGAACGAGCCGGTGACCCTGACGCTCGAGAAGGAAGGCCCCGGCGTCGCGACCGCCGCGGACATCGCCACGACCTCCGAGATCGAGATCGTGAACCCGGAGGCCGAGATCGCCACGCTCGAGCCCGAGGCGTCGCTGTGGATGGAGCTCACCGTCGAGAAGGGCAAGGGCTTCCATTCGGCCGAGCGCCGTGAGGGCCTGCCGATCGGGGTCATCCCGATCGACGCGCTCTTCAGCCCGGTCAAGAAGGTGAACTTCAGCGTCGAGAGCACCCGCGTCGGCCAGGTCACCAACTACGACCGCCTCATCCTCGAGGTGTGGACCGACTCGACGACGACCCCGGACGAGGCCATCGCCCAGGGCTCCAAGATCCTCGTCGACCAGTTCTCGCTGTTCGCCGGCCTGACGCGCTCGCAGACCGCGATCGCCGCGCCGGAGCGCGCGAACGGCTCCAGCCTGCCGTCGCAGATCGCGGACATGCCCATCGAGGACCTCGACCTGCCGCAGCGCGCGTTCAACTCGCTCAAGCGGCACGGCATCACCAAGGTCGGCCAGCTCCTCCAGACCCCCGACGAGGAGCTGCTGCGCATGCGCAACTTCGGCAAGAAGTCGCTCGACGAGATCAAGGAGCGCCTCGCGGCGCGCGGTCTCATCGAGCCGCCGGTGCGCGACGAGTCCGCGACGGACGACCTGTCGCCGGAGAGCGACGGCGAGGGTGAGGACGAGCCGGCGGGGACGGAAGAGGCCTAGATGCCGCATCAGGTCCACCAGCGGAAGTTCGGGCGGAAGGGCAACCTGCGCCGCGGGATGCTGCGCAACCTGACGACGTCGGTCCTGCGCTACGAGCGCGTGAAGACCACCGAGGCGAAGGCCAAGGAGATCCGTGGCTTCGTCGACCGCATGATCAACCTCGGCAAGGACGGCTCGCTGGACGCGCGGCGACGCGCGACCGCGTGGATCGACGAGCCGATCATCGTCGAGAAGGTGTTCGCCGACCTCGCCAAGCGCTATCCGGATCGCACGTCCGGGTATCTCCGCATGACCAGGCTGGCCCGCCGCGTGGGCGACAGCTCGCCGCTCATGCTGGTCGAGCTCATGCCCGGCGTCGACGAGACGAAGGCGGCGGCCGACGCCGAGGCGAAGCCCCGCCGTCGCCGGCTGCCGTTCCGGCGCGGCGCCTCGGAGGCCACCGCCGGCGAAGAGAAGCCCGCCGCGCAGGCGGCCAAGAAGACCGCGGCGAAGAAGACGACGACGCGAAAGAAGACAACGGCGTCGGCGGCGTCGTCGAAGGAGGACTAGCGACCGGGACACGGCACTGGAAAGCGCGGGTCGGGTACGACGGGACCGCGTACGCGGGATTCCAAGTCCAGCCGAGCGCGCGGACGGTGCAGGGCGAGATCGAGCGAGCGCTCGCGGAGATCTGCGACGAGCCGGTGCGCATCACCGGGGCGGGACGGACCGACGCGGGGGTCCACGCGACAGGACAGGTGATCGACTTCCGGACGGCGAGCGCGCTGGACGGGAGCACGATGGAAAGAGGGGTCAACGCCCTTCTTCCCGAGGACATCGCGATCTCGGCGCTCGAGCCGGCGGCGGAGGGATTCCACAGCCGCTTCTCGGCGACGGGACGCACATATGAATACCGGATCCGGAACGCGCCGACGCGCGAACCGCTCGAGCGGCTCCGTGAGCTGTGGCTCTCCGAGGCGCTCGATGTCGAAGCCATGCGCGAGGCGAGCGATCGGCTCGTGGGGCGACATGACTTCGCGGCGTTCGCGGCGGGCGTGTCGGGCGAGCGGGACGTGCGTCGCGCGGCCTGGGAGCGGCATGGGAACGTGCTCCGCTTCGAGATCGAGGCGAACGCGTTCCTCCGCGGGATGGTCCGCGGGATCGTGGGGACGCTCCTGTGGGTCGGCCGGGGCAAGATCGGTCCCGACCGCTTCGAGGAGATCCTGCGGTCGCGCGATCGCTCGAAGGCGGGACCGAGCGCTCCGGCGCGCGGGCTCTGCCTGATCCGGGTGACCTACGACGAGATGCGCGGCGAGCAACGGCGAGAAGGCGAGACCGAGTCGGAAGACAAGGACGAGGACGAATGACAGCGACGACGATGAAGACATACGCGGCGAAGCTCTGCGAGATCCAGCGCCAGTGGCGAGTGGTGGACGCCGATGGCGCCACGCTCGGGCGCCTCTCGACCGAGATCGCGTCGATCCTGCGCGGAAAGCACCGCGCGACGTTCTCGCCGCACCTCGACACGGGCGACCCGGTCATCGTCGTGAACGCGGCGAAGATCAAGGTCACCGGGAAGAAGCTCCAGGACAAGATGTACGTCCGCCATTCCGGCTACCCGGGCGGCTTTCGTGCGGAGAATCTCGAGAAGCTCCTCGCGCGCCGTCCGGAGGAGGTCATCCGCCGCGCCGTGCGCGGGATGCTCCCGCAGAACCGGCTCGGCGAGCAGATGATGCGCAAGCTCCACGTGTACGCCGGGGCCGACCACCCGCACGCCGCGCAGAAGCCCACGGCACTCAGGGAAGGTGGGACGCGATGAAGAACGCCGCGTATTTCCAGGGCACCGGACGCCGCAAGACGTCCATCGCCCGCGTCCGCCTCGTTCCCGGCGAGGGCACGGTGGTCGTGAACGGCAAGCCGCTCGACGAGTACTTCGGGCTCGACGGCGCGGTCGACAAGGCGACCGCGGGCTTCGCGGTCACGAACACGGCCCGCCGCTTCAACGCCATGATCAAGGTCCAGGGCGGCGGCGTGAGCGGCCAGATCGGCGCGATCGCGCACGGCATCGCGCGCGCGCTGCTCCAGGTCGACCGCGAGCACACCAAGGCGCTCCGCCAGGCGGGCCTGCTGACGCGCGACCCGCGCGCGAAGGAGCGCAAGAAGCCCGGTCTGAAGCGCGCGCGGAAGGCGCCGCAGTTCACGAAGCGGTAGCCGTCGTCTTGCGAGACGGCGCACACTGAGCGCGCATGTCGAGCACGTCCGCTGACTTCAACTACAAGGTCGCCCTGGCCTCGGGCCTGAAGAGCCTGCGGGGCGGGCGGCTGCGCCAGGCGGAGGAGCAGTTCCGCTACCTGGTGCGGCACTTCCCCTCGTCGGACGGCGGCTATCGCGGCCTCGCCAAGGTCCTCGTGGAGCAGGAGGACCGCCCTGCGGCGCTCCGCGTGCTGCTCGACGGCGGCGCCGCGCTCGCGAAGGCCGGCGATCGCGTCACGGCCACGGCCCTCTACCGCGAGGCCGTGGCCCTCGACGCGCACGATCTCGCGGCGCACCGCAGGCTCGCGGCAGCGCTCGCGCTCGCCGGCGACGGCGACGCCGCGGCGCACGAGTACGTCCGCTACATCAGGAGCGCGATCGAGCTCGGCGATGTGGCGCGCGCGCGGCTCGAGGCGGCCTACGCGCTCGAGCGCATGCCCGCCAACGCCGAGATCGCCGGGATCGCGAGCGGCATCGGCGTCGCCGCGACCGCGAGCGGCATCGGCGTCGCCGCAACCGCGAGCAACGGTCCGACACCCCCGCGGGCGAACGCCGGGTGGGGGAGCGCTCCGCGTGCGGACGCGTGGGCCGAGCCCGCGCGCGCCGGCGAGGCGCCGGCGCTCGAGCCCATCGCGGCCGACGTCGACGCGCAGAGCGTCGAAGCGACGGCCGCGGGGTACCTCGCGAAGGGCGATCCGCGTGGGGGACAGGCGGCCCTCGAGGCCGCGCGCCGCTACATCGCCGACGGGCGCGTGGACGCCGCGTCCGATCTGCTCCTCCAGCTCATCGCCGCGGGCATCGTGGATCACGAGGCGCAGCGCCTCCTCGTCGAGGTGACGAAGAGCCTCGGGAGGAAGGACGTGGCGAAAGCGAAGGTCCGGCTGCTCGTCCAAGCGCTGCGGCTCGACGGCCGGACGGACCTCGCCGCGGAGGTCGAGCAGCTGGCGCGGGCCGATTAGGTGGGCGCGATCGGCGAGCAGCTCTCGCAGATCTTCAAGGGGCAATGCTGCGGCTGGACCGACGTCCTCGACATCCTCCTCGTCGCCGTCTTCATCTACTACGTGCTCGTCCTCATTCGCGGCACGCGCGCGGTGCAGCTGCTCATCGGCGTCCTCGTGCTGGTCGGCGTGTACGGGATCGCCGTCGCGCTGCGCCTGCGTCTCACCCAGTTCGTGCTGCAGAACATCTTCGTCTTCGGCCTCATCGCCATCGCCGTGGTCTTCCAACCGGAGCTCCGGCGGGTGCTCGGCCAGATCGGGCAGCTCGGCCCGCTGAACCGGTTCCTCGCGCCGATCCCCGACGAGGACGTCGAGCACGTCGTCGACGAGCTCGTCCGCTCCGCGCTCCTCATCTCGGAGGCCAAGCACGGCGCGCTCGTCGTCCTCGAGCGCTCCACCGGCCTGCAGGACTACAGCGAGACGGGCGTCCCGGTGAACGGGAAGCTCACCGCGGAGCTCCTCGCGTCGATCTTCATGACGCGCTCCCCATTGCACGACGGCGCGGTGATCGTGCGCGGCGGAACGATCGTGGCCGCGGCCTGCCTGCTGCCGCTCGAGGACACCCAGGACCGCTCCGCGCACCGGTACGGCATGCGCCATCGCGCGGCGCTCTCGATCAGCGGGCAGACCGACGCCGTCGTCGTGGTCGTCTCCGAGGAGACGCAGGCCATCTCGGTCGCGTCCAACGGACGGATGATCGGCGGGCTCGACGAGGAGCGGCTTCGCCGGGTCCTCACCTCGCTCCTTCGGAGCCGCATCCAGCCGCTGCCGTTCCGCAGCAAGGCGTCCTGACCCGTGCGCGCGACGAACGCGGCACGCCCGATGTGGCCACGGCGGTTCGATCTCCGGCGCGTCGTGACGCACGATCTGCCGCTGAAGATCGCGGCGCTGCTCATCGCGATCCTCTTCGCCATCGCGAACGCCCAGAGCGCGCAGCCGCGCGAGATCGTCGTCACCTTCGACGGCCGCGTGCCGGTCGAGCGGCCGGAGGTGCCGAGCGGGTTCGTGCTGCGCGGCCAGCTCGGCGACGTCGGCGTGACGCTCCGCGGGCCGGAGGGCGTCGTGGACCACCTGGCCCTCGCCGACCTGCGCGCCACGCTCGACCTGACCGGCATCGACGCGAGCCGCGAGCCGCGCGACGCGAAGGTCCTCGTCACGGTCTCGAACGACGCGGTGAAGGTCGTCGACGTGACCCCGCCCACCGTGTCGGTGCGCATGGAGCGCATCACCTCTCGGACCGTCGCGGTCCAGACACGCCTCGCGAACGATCCCCCGCCGGGCTCGCAGGCCGGGCAGACGAGCGTGTCGCCGGGGGAGGTCCGCGTGATCGGGCCGGAGAGCTCGATCGCCCAGATCGCCGCGGTGTTCGCGACGGTGCGGTTCGGGGACGTGACCACCGATCTCACGCAGAGCGTGCCCGCGCTGCCCGTCGACGCGACGGGCCTCCCGATCGACGGGCTGCAGGTCGAGCCCGGGGTCGTGGTGGTGACGGTGCCGCTCCTCCCCACGGCGACGACGCGCACGGTGCCGGTGCTCTGGACGCTGAAGGGTGCGGTCGCGAGCGGCTACTGGGTCTCGCGCGTGACGACGGACCCGCTCGCGGTCACCGTGAGCGGCGATCAGAAGGTGATCGCTTCGCTCGAACGGATCGAGACGGCGCCGGTCGACGTCAGCGGACTCACCGCGACGCGCAGCTTCCGCGCGGTCCTCGTCCTGCCTGGGGGCGTGACGCTCGTACAACCCACCGACGCGACCGTGAACGTGACCGTCGTCGCGCTCGCGGGAACGCGTCCCTTCCTCGAGGCGGTCCAGATCCAGAACCTCGCCGCGGGCACGGTCGCGGAGACCGATCCCGGGAGCGTCACCGTGACCGTGGCCGGACCGCAGCCCACGCTCGTCGGCATGGCCGCCGACCAGGTGAGTGTCGTCGTCGACGCGGCGGGCCGGCCGCCCGGCACGTACACCGTGGACGCCAGCGTGCGGGTACCGCCGGGCGCGAGCGCGCAGAGCGTGCAACCGAGCCGCGTCACGCTCACCATTAGGTCGAAATGAGCCGCTTGTTCGGCACCGACGGCGTCCGCGGCGTCGCGAATCTCGAGCTCACGCCCGAGCTCGCGCTGCGCCTCGGGCGCGCCGCGGGCCACATGCTCGGCGGCCGCGGGCACGCGGTCGTCATCGGCCGTGACACGCGGCGGAGCGGCCGCATGCTCGAGGGAGCGCTCGCGGCGGGGCTCTGCTCGGTCGGCATCGACGTGCGTCTCGCGGGGCACATCCCGACGCCCGGCCTCGCGTACCTCACGCGCACGAACACCTTCGTGGCCGGCGCGGTCATCAGCGCGTCGCACAACCCCGCGCCGGACAACGGCATCAAGTTCTTCGACCACGGCGGCCTGAAGCTTCCGGACGCGGTCGAAGACGAGATCGAGCGCGAGATGATCGGCGATGACCGGCTGCCGCGCCCGACCGAAGGCGGCATCGGCCTCGTCGGGGACTCGCGCGGTCTGGTGAAGGAGTACGAGGACTTCCTCGGGCGCGTCGCGCCGCCCCTCGACGGCATGAAGGTCGTGCTCGACTGCGCGAACGGCGCGACCTACCGGGTCGCTCCGCTGGTCTTCGCGAAGGCCGGCGCCGAGGTGCTCACGCTCTTCGACACGCCCGACGGCGAGAACATCAACGACGGCTGCGGCGCGACCGCGCCGGAGGCGCTCGCCCGGGCCGTCGTCGACCACCACGCGGACGTGGGCTTCGCCTTCGACGGGGACGGCGATCGCGTCATCACCGTCGACGCGCGGGGGCGGATCCACGACGGCGACGTGGTGCTGGCGCTCGCGGCGCGCCACTTCGCGCGTCACGGAAAGCTCGAGCCGAAGCTCGTGGTCGGCACGGTCATGTCGAACGGCGGCCTCGCCGCCACGCTCGCGCGCGACGGCATCGAGCTCGTCCGCACGAAGGTCGGCGACCGCTACGTCTGGGAGGAGATGGTGCGCCGCGACGCCCAGTTCGGCGGCGAGCCCTCCGGCCACGTGATCTTCCGCGGCCACCACACCACCGGCGACGGGATCTTCACCGCGCTCGAGGTGCTGTCGCTCATGCACTCCGAGCACGCGGCGCTGCACGAGCTCGCGGCGGATTTCGAGCGGTGGCCCCAGGTCACGCGCAACGTCCGCGCGCCGCGTCGTGCGGAATGGGAGAGCACGCCTGCCTTCGCGGCCGCGGTGCGCGAGGCGGAGACGAGCCTCGGCGACGCCGGACGCCTCGTGGTGCGGCCGTCCGGCACGGAGCCTGTCCTGCGCATCACGGTCGAGGCGCGCGACGCGCAGATCGCGACGAGCACCGCGGCACGCCTCGAGGACATCGCGAAGAGGGAGCTCATCTAGATGTGCGGGATCGTCGGCTACGTCGGCCCGCGCACGGCGCTGCCACTGCTCATGGACGGGCTCCGCCGTCTCGAGTACCGCGGCTACGACTCGGCGGGCGTGGCGCTGCACAAGAACGGCACGCTCGACGTGCTGCGCGCCGAGGGCAAGCTCGACAACCTCGCGTCGGTCGTCGCGGCGCATCCGTCCGCGGGCACGACGGGCATCGGTCACACGCGCTGGGCGACGCACGGCCGCCCTTCCGAGCAGAACGCGCACCCGCACGTGGACTGCCGCTCGACCACCGCGGTCATCCACAACGGGATCATCGAGAACTTCCAGGAGCTGAAGGCTCCGCTCGTCGCGGCCGGACACCGCTTCACGTCCGAGACCGACACCGAGGTCGTCGTGCACCTCCTGGAGGACGAGCTGAAGGCGGGGAAGACGCTCGAGGATGCCGCCCTCGCGGTGCTGCCGCGCCTCGAGGGCGCGGCGGCGCTCGCGTTCATCTCGACCACCGACCCCGGGACCATCGTCGCCGCGCGCATCAGCAACGCCGGCGGCGTGATCGTGGGCCACGGCGCCGACGAGAACTTCGTCGCCTCCGACATGACCGCGCTTCTCGAGCACACGCGAGAGATGAGCTTCCTCGAGGCGGGCGACGTCGCGGTCGTCACCGCCGGCGGCGTGCGCTTCCGCCGCCTCGACGGCTCCACCGTGCGGCGCCCGTCGCGGAAGATCGACCTCGACCCGATCGGCGCCGCGAAGGCCGGCTACAAGCACTTCATGCTGAAGGAGATCTTCGAGCAGCCGCGCGCCATCTCGGACACCCTGCTCGGCCGCGTCGATCGCGCGACGGGCCGCGTGCTCTTCGACGAGGACGTCAAGCTCACGGACGACTTCATTCGGGCGATGCCCCGCATCACCCTGCTCGGCTGCGGCACGGCGGGCCACGCCGCGCTCGTGGGGAAGTACCTCATCGAGCGGCTCGCGGGCATCGCGTGCGACGTCGAGATCCCGTCCGAATACCGCTACCGGCGCCCGGTCGTGTCGCGGGGCCAGCTCGCCATCGCGATCACGCAGTCCGGAGAGACGGCCGACACGCTCGCCGCGATGCACGCGGCGAAGGAGGGCGGCGCCCGCGTCCTGAGCATCGTCAACGTGGTGGGCAGCGAGGCCACGCGCGTCTCCGACGACATCATCTATCTGCACACGGGGCCGGAGATCAGCGTCGCGTCGACGAAGGCGTACACGGCGATGCTCGTGGACCTCTACCTCTTCGCGATCTACCTCGCGCAGCATCGCGGGACGGTCGATGCCGGCACGTCCGCGAAGCTGCTCGCCGAGGCGTTCCACCTGCCGACGCTCATGGACGCGGTCCTGCGCGAGGAGCCGAAGCTGCGGTCGCTCGCGTACCGCTATCACGACGCCGCGAACTTCCTGCACCTCGGGCGCGGCGTGAACTATCCGACGGCCCTCGAGGGAGCGCTCAAGCTGAAGGAGCTCTCGTACATCCACGCCGAGGGCGCGGCCGCCGGCGAGATGAAGCACGGGACGAACGCGCTCATCGACAAGAGCCTTCCGGTGGTCGCGATCGCGCTCCAGGACTCCGTGTACAAGAAGATGCTCTCGAACATCCAGGAGGTCCGCGCGCGCGCCGGGATCGTCATCGCGCTGGCGACCGACGGCGACGAGGAGATCACCACGTACGCCGACGAGGTCATCCGCGTCCCCGCGACGAACGAGCTGCTCTCGCCGGCCCTCGCGGTCGTCCCGCTGCAGCTGCTCGCGTACCACATCGCCGACAAGCGCGGCAACGACGTCGACCAGCCGCGCAACCTCGCGAAGGCGGTGACCGTCGAGTGATCGGCTCCGGCGCCGCGAGCGAGATCGGTATCGACGTGATCGAGACAGCGCGTATCAAGGGAGTGTTGGACCGGCACGACGCGCGCTTCTTGGGCCGCGTGTATACGGAGTGGGAGCAACGCTACTGCCGCCACAACGTGCTGCATCTCGCCGGACGCTGGGCGGCGAAGGAGGCGGTCTCGAAGGTGCTCGGGCTGGGGGTGCGCGGCGTCGGCTGGCGCGAGATCGAGATCAAGCGCACGCCGATGGGCCAGCCGACCGTCACGCTGCACGGCCGTGCGGAGCAGCGCGCGCGGGCGCTCGGACTGCGCGAGCCGCTCTCCGTCAGCATCTCGCACATCCGCGATCTCGCGGTCGCGGTGGCCGTAGGACTGCGCTGACCGGGCCCGCTCCGCTCGACGCGAGCGTCGTGCGGTCGGTGCTCCGGCCGCTACCGGCCGAGGCGGGTAAGGAGGCGCGCGGGCGCGTCCTCGTCGTCGGCGGATCGCTGCGCTATCCGGGCGCCATGCTGCTCGCGAGCCGAGCGGCCGCGCGGTGCGGCGCCGGTGTCGTGACCGTCGCCGCGGCGCGCTCGGTCGTCGAGATGATCGCGGGCCGGGATCCGAACATCACCTTCTTCCCGCTCGCGGAGGCCCAGTCGGGCGTCGTCGCGACCGGCGCCGCCGCGCAGCTGTCGCAGCTCCTCTCCGACAAGATCCGCGCGCTCGTCATCGGTCCGGGTCTCGCGCACGCGGCCGGGACCGACGACTTCGTCCTGGCCGTCCTGCGGAATGCGAAGGGCCTGACCACGGTGGTCGACGCGGACGGGCTCAACGCGCTCGCGCGCACCGAGGACTGGAAGGCCGTGCTTCCGCCGCGCACGATCCTCACGCCGCACGACGGCGAGGCGGCGCGCTTGGCGGGCGGCGTCGTGCCGACCGGCGCCGCGCGCATCGCCTTCGCGGAGCGCCACGCCGCGCAGTGGGGGGTGACGCTGGTGCTCAAGGGAGCGGTGACCGTCGTGACGGACGGGAAGCGGACCTACGTGCACGACGCGCCGAACGCGACGCTCGGCGTCGGCGGCTCGGGCGACGCGCTCAGCGGCGCGGTCGGCGCGTTCGCTGCGCGGGGCCTGGCGCCGCTCGCCGCCGCGGCAGCCGCGGTGTGGGTGCACGGGCGCGCGGGCGCGCTGCTCGCGGGCGAGATCGGCGAATCGGGCGCGCTCGCGACGGACATCGTCGACGCGCTGCCGCGCGCGCTGCGCGAGATCCTCGCCGGGCAGGACGAGGCCGCGCAGCGCCCCGCCGCGCGGCGCGGGCGGCGGACGAGATGAGCGCGCTCGCTCCGCTGCGCACGACCGTCGTCGACGTCGACCTCGACGCGATCGTCGACAACTTCGACGCGCTCCGCCGCCGGGCGGAGAACGCCGAGGTCATCGCGGTGGTGAAGGCCGACGGCTACGGCCACGGCGTCGAGGCCATCGCGGAGACGCTCGCGGGCGCCGGAGCGGCGATGCTCGCGGTCGTCACGGCCGAGGAGGCGATGACGATCCGCGCGGCCGGGATCCGCGCGCCGGTCCTCGTGCTCGTCGGCGGCTCGGAGCGCCCCGAGATCGAGGCCGCGATCGCCGCGGACTGCGCGATGGTGGTCTGGGACGTCGACCACGCGCGGCTCATCGACGAGCTCGCCGCGTCCGCGGGCCGGCGCGCCGCGGTCCACTTCAAGGTGGACACCGGACTCACCCGCCTCGGCGCGCCGCTCGGCGAGGCGGTCGCCCGGTACCGCGCGATCCAGGGCCTGCGCCATATCGCGGTCGAAGGCGTCATGACCCACTTCGCGACGGCCGATGACCCGGACCCGGCGATCGCGCGCTCGCAGTTCGCGCGGTTCTCGGAGTTCCTCGACGCGGCCGGCACGCTCCCGCGCTTCGTCCACGCCGCCGCGAGCGCGGGCGTCGCGGCCTTCGGCGCGCTCGACCGCTGCACCGCGATCCGTCCGGGGATCTCCCTGTACGGCCTCCATGCCGCGGCGCATCAGGCCGTCGCCCTGCCGCTCCGGCCGGCGCTCACCTGGCGATCGCGCGTGCGCCGCGTGGCCGCGGCGGCGAAGGGCACGGGGGTCTCCTACGGGCACGCGTACCGTCTCCCGCGCGACGGCCGGATCGCCACCGTGCCGGTGGGCTACGGCGACGGCCTGCCTCGCATGCTCGGCGGGCGCGGACGCATGCTCGTGGGCGGCCGGGCGCTGCCGTTCGCGGGGCGCATCTGCATGGACCTCGTCATGCTCGACGTCACGGATCTGCCCGCGGTCAAGGAGGGGGACGAGGTGGTCGTGATCGGCACGCAGGGCGCCGCGACGCAGACCGCGGACGATCTCGCCGCCGCGCTCGGGACCGTCAACTACGAGATCGTGACCGGAATCCGCAGGCGCGTGCCGCGCCGCTACCACCGCGGTGGCCGCGTCGTGGCGCAGCGCACGCTCGTCGATGGATACGTGCGCTTGTGAGCGCGCGCTGGCCACGCCGGCTCGCGCCGCTCGCGGCGATCCTCGTCGTCGCCCTGGCATGCACGCCGCCGCAGACGGCCTCGCCGGCGCCAGGCACCGCGGAGCCCACCGCCAGCGCGCTTCCGAGCGGATCGCACGCGTCCGCCCTGCCCGACATGAGCCAGGCGCTGCTCACCAAGCCGCTGCCGCCGGCGGACGTCTTCGCGCTCACGCGCGCGATGCGCGGGCGCGACGGCGTGCCCGCGAAGGAGTTCGTGCCGGTGCGCTCGACGCCGCCCGACGAGGGCGTCGGCACGTCGAAGCAGTTCTGGACCTACGACTTCGCGGCGAAGAAGAACCTCCGCATCACCGCGACGCTGAAGGTGATGACCGACCACGCAAAGTGGTGGCTCCAGGACGGCGTGAACGTCGACACGAACACGCTCAAGCAGAACGCCGACTTCTTCGAGAGCAGCGTCTACCCGACGGACCGGCGCATCTACGGCTCCGAGTGGACGCCGGGCATCGACGGCGACCCGCGCATCAACGTGATGGTCGCGCGCATCCCCGGGTCGGCGGCGGGCTACTTCAGCTCGACCGACGAGCTCCCGCTCTGGGTGAACGAGTTCAGCGCGGAGCGCGAGATGGTCTACCTCAACGCGCTGTCGTCGCGGTCCACCTGGAGCTCGGTGATCGCGCACGAGTTCTGTCACATGATCCAGTTCGGCCGCGCCAAGCGGTCGTCGGTGTGGTTCAACGAGGGCCAGGCGCAGCTCTGCGAGAAGGCGAACAACTTCCCGCCGCCGCACGCGCAGACGTTCTTGCTCCTCCCCGATACGCAGCTCAACGACTGGTCGGAGATCGAGACGTCCAACGCGCACTACGGCGCGGCGCAGATGTTCCTCGAGTTCCTCCGCCAGCAGGCCGGCGGCGATGCGCTCATCAACGCCTTCATGGACAGGGGCATCGACACGCCCGCCGACATGGACGCCGTGCTGCGGGCGCGCGGGCAGAAGGGCCTCGACGATCTCTTCGCGGACTTCGTCGCGGCGAACGCGTTCATCGGGACGCAGTCCGTCGATCCGGCGACGACGTATCCGGCAGGCGCGCCCGCCCGGAACCCGGCCACGTCGACGGAGCAGGACCGCGTGACGGCCGGCGGCAAGCTCGCGTCGACGGTGCACGAATACGCGGCGCGGTACGTCGAGCTGCCCCGCGCGCCCATCTCCGTCAGGTTCACCGGCGCGGTGCGCACGCGCCTGCTCCCCACCGATCCGCACTCCGGCTCGACGCTCTGGTGGTCCGATCGCGCGGACGGTCTCGACAGCCGCCTCACGCGCGAGGTCGACCTCTCGAAGGCGACGTCGCCGAAGCTCTCGTTCTGGACCTGGTACGAGATCGAGAAGGACTACGACTACGCCTACGTCGCGGCCTCCGCCGACGGCGGGACGCATTGGACGACGCTGCCGGCGCAGGCCACCACCGCCGACGACCCGAACGGCGCCAACCTCGGCAACGGCTTCACCGGCACGTCGGGAGGCGACAAGCCGAGCTGGATCCGGCAGGAGGTCGACCTCTCGGCCTACGCCGGCAGGCCGATCCTGCTGCGCTTCGAGTACGTGACCGACGGCGCCCTTTCGCTCCACGGGTTCGCGATCGACGACATCGAGCTGCCGGGCGTCTTCGCCGACGACGCCGAGAAGGACGGCGGCTGGCAGGCGGACGGCTTCGTGCGGTCGACGAATCTCGTCGCGCAGAAGTTCATCGTCCAGCTGCTGCGCTTCACGGACCGGGGCGCGACCGTCGATCGGCGCGTCGTCGACAACGGCTCGCTCCAGATCGACGTCGACACCTCGCAGGACAAGCGGCCGCCGCTCCTCGCGGTCACCGGCATCGCCGTCCGCACGACGCAGCCCGCGGCGTTCGAGGTGACCGTGGATCCGAAGCGTTGACCCACGGCCGCGAGCCCACCGTCCGTCCGGTGCGCTACGGGGTGGTCCCGGCGGGCGGCCTCGGGACGCGCTTCCTCCCGATCACGCGCGCCGTGCCGAAGGAGCTCCTGCCCATCGTCGATACCGCGGTCATCGAGCTCGTCGTGAGCGAGCTCGCGGCGAGCGGCGTCGATCGGGTGGTGGTCGTGGTCGGCCCCGGCAAGGAGATGATCGAGTCGTACTTCCGACCGAACCCGCGCCTCGAAGAGCGCCTCCGTGCCGAGCGGCGCACCCACGAGATCGACCTCCTGCGCCGCCCCGAGCGCCTCGCCGAGGTGCGGACCGTCCTCCAGGGCGAGCCGAAGGGCAACGGCCACGCCGTCCTCATGGCACGGCCGCTCGTCGGGAACGAGCCGTTCGCGATGCTCTGGGGCGACGACATCATGCACGGAGCGGAGCCGGCGGTCGCGCAGCTGCTGAAGGCGCGCGAGCGCCTCGGCGGCGGCTGCGTGGTGGGCTGCGTCCGGGTGCCCAAGGAGGACTCCTCGCGGTACGGGATGGTGGCCGGGACCCGGGTCGACGAGCGCACGACGCGCGTCCTCGCGCTGGTGGAGAAACCACCGCCCCAGGACGCCCCGAGCGACCTCGCGGCCGTCCACGGATACGTCCTCGAGCCGGAGATCTTCGACGCGCTCGCTTCCCTGAAGCCGGGCCGGAGCGGAGAGATCTGGCTGACCGACGCCATCGCCCAGCTCGCGCGGGAGGGCGCGCCGGTCTGGGCCGTCGAGATCGACGGCCAGCGCTACGACACTGGCGACAGGGCCGGCTACGTCGCGGCCTTCCTCGACGCGGCGCTCGGCAGGGACGACACCTCCGAGGCCGCGCGCGAGCACCTCGAGAGCTTGGGCTGGCGGCCGCCCGACCGATAACCGTACAAGCCGGCCCGTCGACGGGCTCCAGCGCCATCCGATAGCATTCGGAGCGTTCCCCCAGCACACCCGCGATGTCTTCGTGCTGCCCGCGCGCGATGGGGGAAGGGAGGTGGGAACTGGAGCGGCTACCCATTGCCGACTTCCTGCGCGTGGCGGCCCTGTCCCTCGTGACCTTCGTCGCCTTCGGTGTGTCCTGGCAGCTCGCGTCGCACGCCGCCACCGGCGACGACTCCTTCGACGCCGCCGCACGCGTCCGGACCGCGGCGCGGGGTCTCGCCGTCGCGGCCCGCTACGGCGCCGGAGCCAGCTCCTTCCGGACCACCGCCTCCGGCTCCTTCCTGTCGCTCGCCACCGGCCTGCGGGTCGCCGTCGTCGACGGCGGCTCCGCCGCGGGGCTCCGGGTGCCGCGCGGGAGCACCGTCCTCGACGCCCTGGACCGGGCCGGCGTCACCGTCGGCCCCCTCGACCGGGTCGAGGCCCGTGAGGACGGGAGCGTCGCCGCCGGGGACGTGATCAAGGTGGTCCGCGTGGGCGAGTCCCAGACCGTCGTTCGGGAGCCTGTGGGCTTCCCGATCCAGACGGTGAGCGACGCCAGCCTCCCGGCGGGCAGGGTCGTGGTCGCGACGCCCGGCAGCCCCGGGGTCGCCGACAACACCTACCTCGTCCGCACCGACGACGGGGTCGTGGCCGCGCGGGTGCTGCTCGCGAGCGTCCAGATCGTCGCGCCCGTCCCGGAGGTCAGGCGCGTCGGCACCTTCCGGCAGACGCCGCCGGCGGGCGGTGATATCGAGGCGATCATCCGGGCCGCCGCCGCGGAGTGGGGCGCGGACCCGTCGCAGCTCCTGCGCGTCGCCTACTGCGAGAGCCACTACAACCCGTCCGCGTTCAACGCGTCGTCGGGGGCCTCCGGCCTCTTCCAGTTCCTCACGACGACGTGGGCCGCGAACAGCGCGCGCGCGGGTTACGCCGGCGCGAGCGTGTTCGACCCGGTCGCGAACGCGAACACCGCAGCGTACATGTTCTCGATCGGGCAGGCGCGGCAGTGGTCGTGCCAGTGAGGCAGGGCACCGCCGTCTAGGCTTCGGCGGGTGGACCTCGCCGATCCGCGCGCCCTCGACAGCGTCCTCCGCCGGCACGGCGTCCGCGCCGCGACCGGTCTCGGCCAGCGCTTCCTCGTCGATCACGGCGCGCTCGCGTCCATCGTCGAGGCGGCCGAGATCGGCGTGGCGGACGACGTGCTCGAGGTCGGCCCCGGTCCCGGCGTCTTGACCGCCGAGCTCGCCCGCCGCGCGCGCTCCGTGACCGCGGTGGAGGTCGACGAACGCATGGTCGCCGTCCTCGCGGACACGCTGGGCGGTCTCGAGAACGTCCGCGTCGTGCGCGCCGACGCCCTCGCGGTCGATCTGTACGCGCTCGGCGACCGGCCGCCGACGCGCATCGTCGCGAACCTCCCGTACCAGATCACCACGCCGCTCCTCGAGCGCTTCCTCGCGGACCCGCGCCGGCCGCCGCTCGTGGTCGTGCTCGTCCAGGAGGAGGTCGCTCGACGCGTGGCCGCGTCCTCGGAGAACGAGCGGGCGCCGCGCGAGCGCGGCTTCCTGTCGGTCTTCGTCCAGTCGTTCGCCGACGCGCGCGTCGTCCGCCGCGTCCCCCCGCGCGCCTTCCGGCCGGCGCCGCGCGTCTCGTCGGCGGTCGTCGCGCTGCGCACGCGCGCGACTCCGGCATTCGCGCCGCTGGACCAGCGTGCCTTCCTGCGTTTCGTCAGCGACGCCTTCCGTCATCGGCGCAAGCAGCTGCGCAGCGCGCTCGGCCACGAGGCCGGCCTCGCGCGCGACCGGGCCGAGGCCGCGCTCGCGGCGGCGGGGATCGATGGACGGCGGCGTCCCGAGGAGCTCGCGCTCGCCGAGTGGGTCGCGCTCGCGGCCGCCGCGGGAGTGCCGCATGAGTAAGCCGGTGCGCACGCGTGCCGCCGCGAAGCTCAACCTCGCGCTCGCGGTGACCGGAAGGCGTGCGGACGGCTATCACGACCTGCGGAGCGTGTTCGCGCGCGTGGACCTCGCCGACGACGTGCGCGTCGCGCGCCATACGCGGCTGGAGGTGCGCGATACGGTGGACGTCGGACCCGGCGAGGACCTCGCCACGCGAGCGGTGCGCGCGCTCGCTCGTGCGGTGGGACGCGAGCCGCACGCGTTCGTGCGGATCCGCAAGCGCATCCCGCTCGCGGCCGGGCTCGGCGGCGGATCGAGCGACGCCGCCGCGGTGCTGCGCGCGCTCGCGGTGATCTGGAAGACCGGGGTCGACCTCGCGGCCGTCGGCGCGGAGATCGGATCGGACGTGCCGTTCTTCGCGCGCGACGTCGCGCTGGCGCTCGTCTCCGGTCGCGGCGAGAGCGTCGCTCCGCTGCCGGCGCCGCAAGACCCGCTCCACGTCGTGATCGTGCGTCCGACGCTGCGCCTTTCGACCGCCGAGGTCTTCGCGGAGCTGCGCGACGACGACCGTCACGCGCTCGCGCACGTGGACGCGCTCGCGTCCGCGTTCGCGCGCGGCCCGGTGACGCCCGAGCTCGTGCGCGTGCACGCGGAGAACGATCTGCTCGCGCCCGCGCAGCGCCGCTGCCCCGCGATCGCGTCGTGGCGCGCCGCGGCCGCGGCCCGAGGCGTCGCGCTCGCCCTGACCGGAAGCGGTCCCGCGCTCTTCGCGGTGGCCGACGACCGCGCCGATGCCCTGAGAATGGCCCGGATCCTCGCGCGAGCGGGCCTGCGAGCGCGTCCGCACCTGGCCGCGATCTAGTCAAGCAGGCCGGGCGACCGAGGCCTAACCCCCTACGTTCTCTTCATGGAAGAGAAGCGCGGCGACATGACGGTCCGGCAGGCCGGCCAGAAAGGCGGGACGTCGACCGCGGGAAAGCACGGTGCCGCCTTTTACCGCGAGATCGGTAGGCGCGGGGGCCAGGCCCGCAAGGGGCAGCTCGGTCCCGAGGGGTACGCGAAGCTCGGGCGCAAGGGCGGCGAAGCGCGGAAGACCCAGCTGGGGTCGAAGGGCTACGCCGAGCTCGGACGTCGCGGTGGTGAGGCGCGCAAGACGCAGCTCGGCAGCGAAGGCTACGCACGGCTCGGCCGCAAGGGCGGGCGTCGCGTCGCAGAGCTCATCAGACGCGGGAAGCAGCCGCGGAACGGCGAACAGCGGGCGAAACCCTAGACTTTGGCCATGTCCTCTGGGGCGTGGCCAAGTGGTAAGGCAGGGGACTTTGGATCCCCGATCCCAGGTTCGAATCCTGGCGCCCCAACACGCCACGACCAACCGCGCCCCGTAGACGCGCCCTCTTGAGCGATTCGCCGCTGGCCATCGTGCTCGCGGCGGGTTTGGGCACGCGGATGCGATCCCAGACCCCCAAAGTGCTCCACGCCGCCGCAGGCCGACCCCTGCTCGCTCACGTGCTCGGCACGCTCGACGATCTGGGGGCCCGACCCGTCGTCGTGCTCTCGCGCGAGAGCGCTCCCGCGCGCTCGCTCCTCTCCGACGGCGCGACCGTCGCGATGCAGGACCCGCCACGCGGCACCGGCGACGCCGTCCGCGTCGCCCTCGACGCCGTCGGCGATACGTCCGGCGAGGCCCTCGTCGTGTACGGGGACACGCCGCTCGTCACCGCCGGCACGCTCCGCGCGCTCGTGGCGGCGCGCAGGGTGCGCGGCGCCGCGCTCGCGCTCCTCTCGGGCGCGATGGGCACCGAGAACGCGTACGGGCGGGTGGTGCGCGACGCGAACGGGGACGTCGCGCGCGTCGTGGAGGCGCGTCTCGCGACGGACGCGGAGCGCGCGCTGCCCGAATCGAACCTCGGCGCGTATGCCTTCGATCTCGCGTGGCTGCGCGGCGCGATCGCGCGCCTGCGGCCGAACGAGACCGGCGAGATCTTCCTCACCGACCTCGTCGCCGTCGCGGTTTCGGAGGGCAAGCACGTCGCGGTGCACCGCACGAGCGATCCCGACGAGGGGCGTGGCGTGAACACGCGCCTCGAGCTCGCCGCGGTCGAGGACGTCCTGCGGCGCCGCATCCGCGAGCGCCACATGCTCGCGGGCGTCACCTTCCACGACCCGGGCTCGTCCCTGGTGGACGCGGACGTCGAGATCGCGCCCGACGCCGTGATCGAGCGCGGCACGATCCTCGAAGGAAGGACGCGCATCGGCGCCGGATCGCGCGTCGGTCCGTACTCCGTCCTGCGCGATACGACGGTGGGGGAGCGCTGTCGCGTGGAGGCCTCGGTGCTCGAGGGCGCGACGCTCGAGGACGACGTGCGCATCGGCCCGTTCTCGCATCTGCGGCCCGGCGCGTACCTCGAGCGCGGCGTCGAGATGGGGAACTTCGGCGAGGTCAAGAACGCGCGCCTGGGATCCGGCACGAAGATGCATCACTTCTCGTACGTCGGCGACGCGAGCGTGGGCAAGCGCGTGAACATCGGTGCCGGGACGATCACGATGAACTACACGGCGGCGCGCACGAAGGAGCGTACCGAGATCGGCGACGACGCGTTCATCGGCTCCGACTCGCTGCTGCGCGCGCCGATCCGCATCGGCGATCGCGCGATCACGGGTGGTGGATCGGTGGTCACGAAGGACGTGCCGGACGACACCGTCGCGGTGGGTGTGCCGGCGCGCGCGATCAAGAAGGTCCAGCCCGCGAAGCCGAAGTCCTGATGGACGGCACCGCGGTCACGCTGCTGCTCGTCGAGCTCGCGCTCGTCGTCGTGCTGGCGGTGCTGTCCGCGAGCGAGGCGGCGCTCCACGCCGTGCGCCGGCCCGAGATCATCGAGGAGCTGGCGCGTCGTGGCGGCCGCGGCCGCCGGGCGGGAACGATGGGGCGCCGCCGGTCGCACTACCTCGCGGCGATCCAGGTGAGCGAGTTCCTCATCGTCTTCGCCTACGCCGGCATCGCGGCGGCCTTCATCGCGCCGCGGCTGTCGGCGCTCCTCGCGTTCTTCCTGGGCATCAGCGCGATCTTCAGCGACGTCGGCGCGGTGGTGGTGACGGTCGCGGTGCTGTCGCTCGCCGCGGTCCTCTTCGGCCTCTTCGTGCCGCGCGCGATCGCGGCCCGCCACGCGCAGGGCGTCCTAATCGTGCTGGTGTGGCCGCTCGAGATCGTCACCTGGCTCACGCGCCCGCTCGTCACCGTGCTCTTCTTCCTCACGCAGCTGATCGCGCGTCCGTTCGGCGCGAACCCGCAGGCGGGGACCCTCGTCACCGAAGAGGAGATCCGCGCGCTCGTCGAGACCGGCCAGGCGCAGGGCGTCCTCGAGCCGAAGGAGCGCGAGATGATCTCGTCGATCTTCGAGCTCGGCGAGAAGCAGGTCCGCGAGGTGATGATCCCGCGCACCGACCTCGTCGCGCTGGACGTGCGTACGCCGATGCCTGAGGTGCTCGAGGAGATCACGCGCGTCGGTCACTCGCGGCTGCCGGTGTACGAAGGCTCCGCCGACGACATCGTCGGCGTGCTCTACGTGAAGGATCTCTTCCGGCGCATCGCGCGCGGCGAGCGCGACATCGACCTTCGGCGCCTGCTCCGGCCCGCGCACTTCATCCCCGAGACGAAGAAGGTCGACGACCTCCTCCGCGAGATGCAGCGGGACAAGGTCCACCTGGCGATCGTCGTCGACGAGTACGGCGGCACGGCGGGTCTCGTGACGATCGAGGACATCGTCGAGGAGATCGTCGGTGAGATCCGCGACGAGTACGACGTCGAGCAGGAGCTGGTGCTCCCGGTGTCGGAGAACGAGGCCGTGATGGACGCGCGCGTCCCGTTCGAAGACGTGCGCGAGACGTTCGACCTCGACGTGGAGCCGTCCGAGGACTACGACACGCTCGGCGGCTTCATCACGAACCAGCTCGGCCGCTTCCCGCGCGCCGGCGAGCGGATCGAGGTATCCGGCGTGCGCTTCACGGTCGAGAGCGTCGAAGGCCGCCGGGTCCGGCGCGTGCGCGTGACCCGCCTGGTGCCCTCGGAGGAGCCGGCATGAGCCTGGGCCCGGGCGACGAGGAGCTCGTGAAGGTCGCGTCGCTCGCGCGGCAGCGGGCCTACGCGCCGTATTCCAAGTACAAGATCGGCGCGGCGATCCGCACCGCCCGCAACAAGGTCCATGCGGGCGCGAACATCGAGAACGCCTCCTACGGGCTCACCGTCTGCGCCGAGCGCACGGCGGTCTTCGCGGCGGTCAACGCCGGCGACACGAAGCTCGACGCGATCGCGATCGTCATCGACGACGACCGCCTGCCGTCGCCCTGCGGCGCGTGCCGGCAGGTCCTCGCCGAGTTCGCGCCGGGGATGCGCGTGATCCTCGCCACGACCGGCGGCCTTCGCGAGGAGTCGACGCTCGCCGAGCTCCTGCCAGACCCCTTCCTGCCGGAAAGCCTTCGCTAGGGCGCGGACGTGCGGCGCACGTCGGCGTCTCGTGTGACCGCGTTCGAGGTCAGCTCTTCGTCTGGGCGTCGGTGAGCGCGCGATAGAAGGCCGTCGCCCGCGTCATGTCCAGCTCGTCGAGGCCGCCGCTGATGCGCTCCTGGGCGTGCTCGCCCGCGGACTCGAGGTGCAGCGTGCCGTAGTCGCGGATGAGCGAGAGCGGGAACGGCCGCGTGAGGCTCGCGTCCTGGATACGGTCGAGCAGGAGCGCCGCCTGATTGCGGTTGAGCACCCCCCAGGTGGCGATCACGCGACGGTCGGTGAGCACGAACCACGTGCGGCTCCAGGGGATCCACTTGACGACGATCCACAGGAGCAGCAGGGCCGCGACCCCGAGACAGAGATAGGAGAGCCACTCGAGCTGAGGGCTGCGGACGCCGGTCCCGCCGCCCGCGCCGCTCCGGCCGTAGAGGTACAGGGACGCGACGACGAGCGCGATCTCGAGGAGCGCCAGCGGCTCCCAGAGGAAGAGCGGGCGCGTCGCGAGGATGACGCGCTCGTTCGGCTCGAGGATGACATCGCCGGGCGCCTTCGCCATCGCGGCGGATCTTAGGCCAGCGCGCTCCCCGCGGTGGTCGCCTCCGCCGCGCCCGTCGCCGAGCGCACCAGCCGCTCGAGCAGTGCCTGCGCCTCGCCCGCGACGATGCCGGGCACGCTTCGCAGCTCCCGCAGCGCGCGATCGCGGTGCTCGGCGATCTCCTTGTCGATGACTTCGCGCACCGCGAGATCGTCGAGGATCTGACGGATTCCTTCGACGTTCTCCACCGGGAGCGGCGCCGGCGGCGCGAAGAGCTCGTCGAGGCGCGCGCGCACCTTGGGCGAGGATCGCTCGAACGCGAGGGCGACCGGGAGTGACTTCTTCCGCTTCACGAGGTCGTTCATCTCGACCTTGCCGGTGCGCTCGGTCGTGCCCCAGATGCCCTGGACGTCGTCGTGCGCCTGGAAGGAATGGCCGAACTCCGCGCCGAAACGCGTCAGCTGCTCGTGGACGCCGCGCTCGCCGGTGGCCAGGAGCCCGGCACCGCGCGCCGCCGCGCTGAAGAGCGCTCCGGTCTTCCTGGCGGCCATGGCGCGGTAGCGCTCCGCGGTCACGTCGGTGCGCGACTCGAAGCTGATATCCAGGAACTGCCCCTCGCACACGCGGACGCAGGTCTGGTCGAGCAGCGCCGCGAGGTCCAGCACCCGCTCGGCGGCGAAGCCCCGCTCGCGCAGGCGCTGCACCGCGAGCCGCGAGATGGCGTACATCCCGTCGCCCGCGTTGATCGCCTGCGGCACGCCCCACACCGACCAGACCGTCGGCCGGTGATGGCGGCGGGGATCCTGGTCCTCGATGTCGTCGTGGATGAGGGTGAAGTTGTGCAACAGCTCCACCGCCGCCCCGAGGGGGGTCGCCCGGGCGCTGTCGCCGCCGAGCGCTTCGAAGACGAGGGCGCACAGCAGCGGCCGCAGGCGCTTGCCGCCACGCGCGTGCTCGGCGTCGAGCCCGAGGTGGTACAGCATCATCCCGTAGAAGGGTTGAAGAGCGGGCTCGCCCTGCGTGAGGAGCGAGCGGATCTCGTCGTCGATCGCGGCGACGCGTCGTTCGTAGCCGGTCGGACCCACCGCCCTCCGATGATATGCGGCTACCATTCCTCCTGATGGCGTCGCGCACGTATCGTGCCGAGGCGATCGTCCTGCGGACGGTCGATCTCGGGGAAGCCGACCGCATCCTCGTGCTCTTCACCCGTCATTTCGGCAAGATCCATGTCGTCGCGAAGGGGATCCGACGCGCGACGAGCCGTATGGCCGGGCACGCGGAGCCGCTCACGCACGCCACCTACCAGCTCGCGCGCGGGCGCGAGCTCGACGTGCTCACGGGCGCGGAGGCGCGCGCGATCTACCCGACCCTGCGCGACGACCTCGGCAGCATCGCCGCGGGCTGGTACTGCGCCGAGCTCATCGACCGCTTCAGCGTCGAGCGCGCGCCGGCGGCGCCGCTCTTCGACCTCCTGGAGACCGCCCTTCGCCACCTCGACGCGGGCTTCGCGGCGCCCTTGGTGTGCCGCTGGTTCGACCTCCATCTCCTCGACCGCTCGGGCTTCCGCCCGGAGCTCGCGGTCTGCGTGTCGTGCCGCACCGCGCTCGAGGAGCGCGAGAACGCGTGGAACGCGGCGTCCGGCGGCGCGCTCTGCCCGTCGTGCGCGCATCGCGTCCCAGCCCTCGCGCTCTCGGTCCGCGCGCTGAAGTCCCTGCGGTACCTGCTCGTATCCGATTTCGCGAGCGCCGCGCGGCTCCGCGTCGACGGCGCCCTCGCGGGCGAGCTCGAGCGCCACATGCGCCTCTTCGTCCAGCACGTGATCGACCGCGACATCACCGCCGCGCGGCTCCTCGACGAGATCCGCGCGCTCCCCGCCCGGCCGGCTCCCGTCGTCTCATGACCGTCGCCCGTCGGGAGATGTCGGAGCAGGTCGCCGACAAGCTCACCTCGCTCGCGAAGCGCCGCGGCTTCGTGTTCCCCTCGAGCGAGATCTACGGCGGCGCGGGCGCCACGTGGGACTACGGCCCGCTCGGCGTCGAGCTGAAGAACAACGTGAAGCGCGCGTGGTGGAAGGCGATGGTGCAGCTGCGCGACGACATCGTGGGACTGGACGGCGCGATCCTCATGCACCCGCGCGTCTGGGAGGCCTCCGGGCACGTCGAGAACTTCACCGATCCGCTGGTGGAGTGCGGCAGCTGCCGCAAGCGGTTCCGCCTCGACGAGCTGCCGAATGGGGACGAGCTCGCGAGCGAATGGCGCACCGGCAAGGTGGACATGACCGAGGTGGCGTGCCCCAGCTGCGGCATGCGCAGGCTCGCGGAGCCGCGACGCTTCAACCTCATGTTCAAGACGTTCGTCGGCCCAGTCGAGGACTCCGCGTCGATCGCGTGGCTGCGCCCGGAGACGGCGCAGAGCATCTTCGTGGACTTCGAGAGCGTGCAGCAGTCGTCGCGCAAGAAGCTTCCGTTCGGGATCGCGCAGATCGGCAAGGCCTTCCGCAACGAGATCACGCCCGGCAACTTCATCTTCCGCTCGCGCGAGTTCGAGCAGATGGAGATGCAGTACTTCTGCCGTCCGGAGGACGCGCCGCGCCTCTTCGAAGAGTGGAAGCAGCGACGCATCGAATGGCACAAGGCCTACGGCACGCCGGCCGGCCTGCTGCGCTTCCGCGATCACTCACCGGAGGAGCGCGCGCACTACGCCGCCGCGGCCACGGACATCCAGTTCCGCTTCCCGTTCGGGTGGCAGGAGATGGAGGGCGTCCACAACCGCACCGACTACGACCTTCGCCGCCATTCGGAGTACTCGGGTAAGGACCTGCGCTACTTCGACGAGGCGGCGAACGAGAAGCTCATCCCGTACGTCATCGAGACGTCGGTGGGCGCCGATCGCGCGACGTACGCGTTCCTCTGCGCCGCGTACGACGAGGAGCCGGACAAGGAGGGCGTGCGCGTGGTCCTGCGCCTCCACCGCGACCTCGCCCCCTACAAGGTCGCCGTCCTCCCGCTGTCCAAGAACGAGAAGCTCACGCCGCTGGCCCGCCAGGTCGCGGCATCGCTGCGGCCGCACTTCATGCTGGCGTACGACGAGACCCAGGCGATCGGCCGCCGCTACCGCCGCCAGGACGAGATCGGCACGCCGCTTTGCGTCACCGTCGACTTCGAGTCGCTCGACGACAGGCAGGTGACGATCCGCGACCGCGACACCATGGCGCAGTCGCGCGTCGCCATCGCGGAGCTCGTGCCCGCCCTGCGGGAGCGTCTCGGCGCCTAGCGCGCTCGCGCTCGCGGCCGTCGCGTACCTCGCCGCGCACGGCGCGCGCACGCCGCTCCTCGCGCTGCGCGGCCTCCTGCGCCCGCGCAACCTCGCGCTCGTCCTCGTGCCCGCCGTGGCGGTGGGCGCCGTCGCGCTGGCGCTCGCCGGGCGGATCGACGATCGCGCGAGCCAGGGCGCGCTCGCGGTCGCGCTCGTCCCGGCACCGCTCCTCGCGCCGGGCCTGGTCGGGCGCATGCGGGGCCGCGCGGATCTCGCGGGCGCGCTCGTCCTCGGCACGCTGCTGCTCTCGCTGCTCGTCGTCGGCGGTCGCGGCGCCCTCGCCGCGGGTGCGCTCTTCACCGCGACGGAGGCGTTCGCTCTCGCGGCGCTCTTCGCGAGCGCCCTGCCGGCGGTCCGTGACGCGATCCTCTCGCCGCTCGCATGGATCGGCTGGATCGCGGCGGCCGGGCTCGCGGTCGCGGCCGTCGTCGAGGCGCCCGCGCTCGATGCGACGTCGGCGCTCGTCGCGCTCGCGCTGCTCGTGGCTGGCGGGGGAAGCGCGGCGGTGATCGCGGCGCTCCAGCGGCGCGACATCCGCGCGGCGGTGTTCGGCTCCGGGCTGCGTGATCCCTTTCTCGCGGTGGCCCTCGCGTCCGTGGCGCTCGCGCCCGGTTCGAGCGCCGTCGCGCTCGCGTATGGGGTGTTTTGCCTAGTTCTCGCGGCGCTCTCTCTGCGCGGCCGGTAATCTCCGGGCGTGATCCCGTTCGTCACGACGGCCGTGTCGGCCGCCTTCGCGAGCGCCGTCGCGGTCCGCTACGTGCGCTCGCGACGGCCCGCGCTGCTCGCGTGGGCCATCGGCCTCGCGATGTTCGCGGTCGCCTCGCTCGCCGGCGCGCTCGCGCAGAACGGCGACCCGAGCGAGGCCGGGTACCGCGTCTTCTATCTCTTCGGCGGGATCCTCAACGTGGCGTGGCTCGCGCTCGGAACGGTCGTGCTCGTCGCGCCGCGCTGGAGCCGCGCCGCGCTGGCGATCGTCCTCGCGCTTACCGCGGTCTCGCTCTACGCGGCGGTCGCGGCGCCGGTGGACCTGCGGGTCGCGCTCAACACCGGAAAGGGGTATCCCGACGGCTCGCTGCCGCGGATCCTCGCGGCGATCGGCAGCGGCGTCGGCAGCGTCGTGCTCATCGGCGGAGCGCTGTGGTCCGCGTGGGTCTTCCTGCGGCGCCGCCACAACGGGCGGCGCGCCATCTCGAACATCGTCATCGCGGTCGGCGTGTTCATCGTCGCGGCCGGCGGCACGGCGACGTTCACCGGCGCGACCGGGATCCTGGAGTTCACGAACCTCATCGGCGTGGCCGTGATGTTCGCGGGATTCCTGCTGGCTTAGCGTCGGGCGGGCGGCCCGTTCGGCGTCGTGCCCGTCTCCATCGGGAGCTCTTCGTCGGCGACCAGACGTCCCGCGAAGCGCCGCGCCACGAGCGTGAGGCCCGCGGTGAGCGCGCTCGCGGCGGCCTCCCAGACCATCCGCTTGACGCGGGGGCCCTCCTCGACCTCGCCGATCTCCTTCCGGAGCTGCTCGCGAAGCCGCGTGCGGGCGCGGCCACGCAGCCTGTCGACGCGGCCGCCGAGTCGCGCGATGAGCGCGTCGAGGTCCTTGTCGTTCCGGCGCCGGCTGCGCTCCGCGAGCGAGCGCAGCGTGCCGACGGTGCCGGCCGCGAGGACGGAACCCAGCGTGCCGAACACCGCGATGGGGTTGCGCCGCGCGAGGCGGCGCACGTCGAGATCCTCCTTCAGGCGCTCTTGGAGCACCCGGAGGTCGGAGTCGATCGTCGCACGGAGCGCGCTTAGCTCGCGGTCCGTCCGAGCAGACGGGCTTTCGCCCACCGTACCGTCTCCTTCCACGAGCTGATGGACCGCGTCGGTCCTCGCAGCTCGAGCCTCTTGTATCCGCGGAACCCGGTGAGGCCCGCGCCGAGCAGGAACAGCAGCAGCACGGCCAGCGCGGACGCCCACCACGGCAGCACGATCGCGATGAGGGCGATGACCAGGACGACGAGGGCCATGAGCGCGCCGAGCGCGAACGCGAGCGCGACGCCGAGCCACATGAGCGCGCGGACGTTCGCGCGTACGATCTCCGCGATCTCCTGCCGCGGCAGCTCGAGCTGCTTGCGGATGTACACGCGGACGTTGTCGCGGATCCGGCCGAGGAGGGTGCGGTAGCCCGGTCGCTCATACATCGCCGGCCGACTTTAACGCACGTGACATGCCGGGCCGCGCGCTCGCCTCCGGAGCGAGTGCCGCCGCGCGCCTCCCCTCGCCGGGTGCGACGCGCGCGTTCCTGCGAGAATCACCAGCGACAAGGAGGAGGTGCCGTTCATGCCCGCTCGCCGAAGGACCGCGACGCGCAAGACCGCCGCGAGGAAGAAGTGGGTCTACCTCTTCTCAGGTGGGAAGGCCGAGGGCGACGCGTCGATGCGTGCGCTGCTTGGCGGCAAGGGCGCGGGACTCGCCGAGATGACGAACGCCGGTCTGCCGGTGCCCCCGGGCTTCACGATCACCACCGAGGCCTGCAACGCGTACTTCGCCGCGAACAAGCAGCTGCCGCGCGGACTCTGGGAGCAGGTCGAGAGGGGCATCGCGACGATCGAGAAGGCCGCCGGGAAGAAGCTCGGCGACACGAAGAATCCGCTGCTCGTGTCGGTCCGGTCGGGTGCCGCGATGTCGATGCCCGGGATGATGGACACGGTCCTGAACCTCGGCCTCAACGACGAGACGCGCGAGGGCCTCGAGCGCCTCACCAACAATCCGCGCTTCGCGTGGGACGCGTACCGCCGCTTCATCTCGATGTTCGGCCGCATCGTGCTCGGCATCCCCGGCGAGGCGTTCGAGCACGCGCTCGAGGCGAACAAGAGGAAGAGCCGCGCGGCGACCGACGCCGACCTGCGGCCGGACGCCCTCCGCCAGCTCGTCGCGGAGTACAAGGAGATCGTGAAGCGCGAGACGAAGAAGGATTTCCCGACGGAGCCGCGCGCGCAGCTGCGCCTCGCGATCGAGGCGGTCTTCCAATCGTGGTTCGGCAGGCGCGCGGTGGACTACCGCAACCAATTCAAGATCCGGCACGACCTCGGCACCGCCGTGAGCGTCGTGACGATGGTCTTCGGAAACATGGGCAACGACTCCGGCACCGGCGTCGCGTTCACGCGCGATCCGAACACCGGCACCAAGGAGCTCTACGGCGAGTACCTCGTGAACGCGCAGGGCGAGGACGTCGTGGCGGGCATCCGCACGCCCTCGAAGATCGCGCAGCTGAAGAGCGAGATGCCGAAGGTCTACGAGCAGCTCGAGAAGATCGCGAAGCGTCTCGAGAAGCACTACCGCGACGCGCAGGATCTCGAGTTCACCATCGAGCGCGGCAAGCTCTACATGCTGCAGACGCGCAGCGCCAAGCGGACCGCCCGGGCGGCGGTGAAGATCGCGACGGACATGGTCGGCGAGGGTCTCATCACGAAGGACGAGGCGATCCGGCGCGTCGATCCGGCCCAGGTCGAGCAGCTCCTCCTTCCGCGCTTCGACGACAAGGAAGTCGAGAAGGCGCGCGGGGAGGGGCGCTATCTCGCGAAGGGCCTCAACGCGTCGCCGGGCGCCGCGACGGGTCGCGCCGTGTTCGACGCCGACCGCGCCGTGGAGCTCAAGGGCGCGAAGCAGCTCGTCGTGCTCGTGCGCCCGGAGACGAGTCCCGACGACTTCCACGGGATGGTCGCCGCGACGGGCATCCTCACCGCGCGCGGCGGCTCCACCTCGCACGCCGCCGTCGTGGCCCGCGGGCTCGGCCTGCCGTGCGTGTCGGGCTGCGCCGCGCTCGACATCGATCTCGGCAAGCGCGAGATGCGCGTGAACGGGAAGGTCGTCAAGGAAGGCGAGCCGATCTCGATCGACGGCACGACCGGCGAGGTCTTCGCCGGCGAGCTGCCGACGATCCTGCCGAACTTCAAGGGCGAGAAGGAGCTCAGCGAGCTGCTCTCGTGGGCCGACAAGCGGCGCACGCTCGGCGTGTGGGTGAACGCGGATACGCCGGAGGAATGCCGCCTCGCCCGCGAGCTCGGCGCCGAGGGCGTGGGCCTGGCGCGTACCGAGCACATGTTCCGGCAGGCGGAGCGCCTGCCCATCGTGCAGGACATGATCATGGCCGACGACACGGAGGGACGGAAGAAAGCCCTCGCGAAGCTCCTGCCGTTCCAGCAGGGCGACTTCGTCGAGATGTACACGGCGATGGATGGGCTCTCGGTCGTCATCCGCCTCATCGACCCTCCGCTCCACGAGTTCCTGCGCGAATACGCCGACCTCGACGTCGAGATCGCCGTCGACAAGGCGCTCGGGAAGGACGGCGCGCAGATCGAGAAGAAGGAGAAGATCTGGAAGCGGCTCGAGCAGATCCAGGAGGACAACCCGATGCTCGGGCTCCGCGGCTGCCGGCTGCTCCTCGTCTATCCGGAGATCCTCGAGATGCAGATCCGCGCCATCCTCGGTGCGGCCATCGACGCGGCGGAGCAGGGCGTCCGCGCCAAGCCCGAGATCATGATGCCGCTCGTCGGCACGATGGGTGAGCTCGACCGCCTGCACGAGCAGGTCGTCCAGGTCGCCGAGACCGTCTTCAAGGAGCGCGGCCGCCGCGTGCCGTACAAGTTCGGCACGATGATCGAGATCCCGCGCGCGTGCCTCATCTCGGACGAGATCGCGACGAAGGCCGAGTTCTTCTCCTTCGGCACGAACGACCTCACGCAGACGATCCTCGGCATCTCGCGCGACGACGCGCAGAAGAGCTTCCTCACGCAGTACGTCGAGAAGAAGATCATCCCGAACGACCCGTTCCAGGTGCTCGACCGCGAGGGCGTGGGGGAGATGATGCGCATCTCGATCCAGAAGGGGCGCACGACGCGGCCGGATCTGAAGATCGGCATCTGCGGCGAGCACGGCGGCGATCCGTCGTCGATCGAGTTCTGCCATCAGGTGGGGCTCACCTACGTGTCGCCCTCGACCTACCGCGTGCCAGTGGCGCGTCTTGCGGCCGCGCAAGCCGCGCTGGCGGGCGCAGCGGAGCGGGACCGCTAGGTCGTCAGCGTCGCCGTAGCTCTCCCCAGAGCGGTCCGTTCGGACTCTTCCGGGTGTCGACGCGGACCCCGAAGGCCGACGGGTTCGCGACGAGGGCCTCCACGCGGCTCATCGGGATGGCGCGATTCGTGGACGAGAACGTCCCTTTGCCGTTCCGCAGGTCGCGACGAACCATGCGGCCCCCGTGAGACAGATACCGCGCGGTGTCGCATCGAGCCAGACGTCGCGACGCCGACGCATCCGCGCTCCGATCCGTCCGACGCGGGCGCAGCGGCCGGCTGGTTAGCGAAGGTCGGCAACAAGGGCGATCGCGAATGCCGGAGTGGTCTCGCTCGGACTCGATGACTGCGCCGAGGGGACCGCGCGCTGACCGCGCGCATAGATCGCGGTCATCACGAGGAGCAGGAACATCGCGCGTGGTGACCGAGCGTCCAGGTCCGCGAGTCTCGTCTCGTCGGATAGTCTGTAGCCCCAATGGCGACCGGAATGGAGCGCGAGGCCAAGCTCTCGCGGGCGAGGAGCGTGGCATCGCTGCGCATCCGCGAGCACGCCGAGGAGCTCGAGGCGAAGGAGCTCGCCGCGCACGCGACGAAGGCGGTGACAGCGAAGCGTGCTGTCGCGGAGGAGCCGTCGCCGACCAGGACGAATTTCGCCCTCGACCGCGACCGCATCGTCCACAGCAAGGCCTTCCGCCGCACGAAGCACAAGACGCAGGTCTTCCTCGCGCCCGTGGGCGACCACTACCGCACCCGCCTCACGCACATCCTCGAGGTGAGCCAGATCGGCCGCTCGATCGCGCGGTCGCTGCGCCTGAACGAGGACCTCGTGGAGGCCATGGCGCTCGGCCACGACATCGGCCACACGCCGTTCGGTCACGTCGGGGAGGAGCTGCTCGCGAAGTTCCTGCCGGACGGGTTTCGCCACAACGAGCAGAGCGTGCGCATCGCCGAGCGGCTCGAGAAGGGCGGCGCCGGCCTCAATCTGACGCACGAGACGCTCGACGGCATCCTGAAGCACAGCGCGCCGACCTCCGGTGGGGTCGAGACGGCGGCGTGGGGCGAGCCGGAGACGCCCGAAGGCTGGGTCGTCCGCTACGCCGACAAGATCGCCTACCTCCACCACGACATCGACGACGCGATGCGCGCGGGCATCACCTCCGAGGAGGACCTTCCGAACGACGTGCGCGCCGCGCTCGGCCGCGACCGCGCCGAGCGCCTCGACACGATGATCTACGACGTCATCGTCACCTCCTACGGCAAGCTCGAGGTCACGATGAGCCCCGAGGTGCTCGAGGCGACGAACACGCTGCGCAAGTTCATGTTCGACCACGTGTACCTCGCCGGTCCGGCGAAGACCGAGGACCAGAAGGCGCAGGGCGTGCTGTGGGAGCTGCTCCAGTACTTCGAGCGCCATCCCGAGCGAATGCCGCAGGAGCACCAGCGCATCGCCGAGCGCGACGGCACCAAGCGAGCCGTGGCCGATTACATCGCCGGGATGACCGACCGCTACGCGCTCGACACGTACACGAGCCTCTTCGTCCCCTCGGCGTGGGGCGCGCTCTAGGGATCTGTACAGAATCCTGTACACTTGGCCCAGTCATGAAGACGCTCCCGCTGACCGAGGCGCGCAAGGACCTGTCGAAGATCGTCGATGAGGTGTCGACCGCGCACGAGCACGTTGTGATCACGAAACAGGGCAAGCCCGAGGCGGTCGTCATGTCGGCCGACGAGTTCGAAGGGTGGCAGGAGACGCTCGAGATCCTCTCCGATCCTGCCGCCATGCGTGGCATCCGCCAGGGTGAGCGCGACATCAGGGCTGGTCGCGTGCATCGTTGGGAGGATGTCAAGGCGCGCCTGCATCGCTAGCGCGTGCCGGAGGTCCTCCTTTCCGAGCGCGCGCGACGGGAGCTGCTGCGGCTGGCGCGCCCGTATCTCGCGGCGGTGGAGGCGGGGATCGACCGACTCGCGCAGGATCCGCTCGAGGGCAAGGGTCTTCGTGGCGATCTCGGCGGTCTGCGGTCGCTGAGGATCGGCTCGTACCGCATCGTGTACGCGTTCGACGCGCGTCGGGGGAGGGTCGAGATCGTCTGGATACGTCACCGCAGGGAGGCGTACCGCTGAGCCGTGCCCGGTGATTTCGATACGGTCAAGGAGCGCATCGACATCGTCGCGCTCGTCGGCGAGCGCGTCGCGCTCAAGAAGGCGGGGAAGGTCTACAAGGGCCTCTGCCCCTTCCACATCGAGAAGACGCCGTCGTTCCAGGTCGATCCGGAGCGTCGCACGTACCACTGCTTCGGATGTGGCCAGCACGGCGATGCCTTCACCTGGCTCGAGAAGATGGACAACCTCGAGCCGGTCGAGGCGCTGAAGGTCCTCGCCGAGCGCGCCGGCGTCGAGCTCGCGCGCCGCGCGCCCGAGGAGCGCGAGCGCGAGACGCGTCTCCTCAAGGTGAACGAGACCGCGCACTTCTACTTCCGCCAGGCGCTGCGCGGCACCGAGAAGGGCAAGGCCGCCGCCGCGTACCTCGCGACGCGCGGGATCGCGCCGGAGACGATCGAGAAGTTCGGCCTCGGCTACGCGCCGGATATCTTCAACGGCCTCCTCGGCTATCTGAAGAAGAAGGGCTTCAGCGAGGAGGAGGGTCTCGCCGCCGGCGTGCTGACGCAGACCGACCGCGGCACCTTCGACCGCTTCCGCGATCGCCTCATGGTCCCGATCCGCGACACGAAGGGCCGCGCCATCGCGTTCGGCGGCCGCGCGATGCGCCCGGACCAGCAGGCCAAGTACCTGAACACGACGAACACGCTCCTCTTCAACAAGAGCGAGACGCTCTACGCCTTCGACGTCGCGCGGTCGGCGATCCGCGGCGAGAGCGTCGCGGTCATCGTGGAGGGGTACTTCGACGCGATCGCCTGCCACCAGGCCGGCATCGCCAACGTGGTCGCCTCGATGGGCACGGCGCTCACGCCGGAGCAGTACCTCCGACTCCAGGACATGAAGATCGAGCGCGTGGTCGTGGCCTTCGACGGCGACGCCGCGGGCCAGCGCTCCGCGGAGCGGCGCGGCCGCGATCTCCTGCCGCTGCTCCAGCGCCATCGCGCCGGGCAGGTGAGCACCCGGGGCTACGCGACGCTGTACGTCACCGTCCTGCCCGAGGGGAAGGACCCCGACGACCTCGCGCGATCCGAGCCGGCCAGGCTGCGCGGGCTCATCACGGACGCGGCGAGCCTGCTGGAGTTCCTCATCGCCAAGATCCAGGAGCGCTCGCGCCTCGATCGGCCCGAGGGGCAGATCCGCTTCGTCGAAGAGGTCGCCGAGCTCCTCGCCCGGGAGCCCGACCCGGTCCGGCGCGACCCGTACGTGACCCTTGTGGCCAATCGGGCCGGGCTCGATCCGAGCCTGCTGCGCGAGCGTATCCAGGGTGCCGAGCGGGCCGCGAGCCGGGCGGCGCCGGCGCCGGCGAGGCCCGCGGACCGGCTTTCGGAGGTCGCGGCGGCCCTCGAGAAGGTCCCCGGGAAACAAACGCCGCTTCAAGAGCGTTACGTAATGGCACTATTGATGCGGTTCCCGGAGGAAGTCGCGCGCGCCGACCTCGATCCCACTGACCTGAGCGACCCCGACCTGCGGGCCCTCTTCGAACACCTACAGGCTGGGGAGCGCACGTCGTCCGACCTGCCGGCTCATCTCGCCGCCATAGCCGCGGCGCTCAGCGCTACCGCGCAAGAGCTCGGTCAGGAGAACGACCCGGGACAGGCGATCGAGATCGCGTCGCAGCTCCTGCGGGTCCAGCGCCTGCGGGACCGTCTCGGTGAGAAGCGTGCTCTGCTCGCTCGGGCCGCCGACGGCGACGTCGCGGAGCTCGCCACGGAGGTCGAGCAGCTGGCGAACGAGCTGGCAGCCGCGATGGGGCGGGTGGAGCGTCGCACGGTGCTGCATGGGGATACGGAGCGAAAAGAGAGCGAATGAAGACGTTGAAAGCAGCGGCCAAAGAGAAGGACGACGGCAAGGCCGCCGCTCCTGAGCGCACGGGCATCCATCCCGAGCACAAGGAGCAGGCCGAGCGCCTCCTCGCGCGTGGACGGCAGCAGGGCTACGTCACGCAGGAGGACGTCGTCCGCGCGATCCCGGACGCCGAGCCGGGCGAGATCGAAGAGCTGCTCCTCGCGCTCGACGACAACAACGTCGAGATCCTCGAGGCCGAGCGCGGTCCGAACTGGTCCCAGGTCAAAGAGGAAGAGGAAGAGACCGAGGAGATGCAGCGCGAGGACGCCATCTCGGCGGTGCTCGCGTCGGACCTCATCAGCGTCGACGACCCCGTCCGCATGTACCTCAAGGAGATCGGGAAGGTCCCACTCCTCACGGCGGAGGAAGAGGTCAACCTCGCGAAGTCGATCGAGCTCGGCGAGCAGGCGCTCGTGTCGCCGGCCCTCTCGGCCGTGCACCTGTACGAGCTCGGTGTCGAGACCAAGAAGCGCATGGCCGTCGGCCGTCCGAAGGAGTACGTGGACGAGGCGACGCGCTTCACCATGAAGTCGCTGCGCCACACGCTCAACGACGAGGAGGGCGGCAAGGAGCTGAAGCGGCTCACGAACCGCCTCCTCAAGCTGCGCGATCCGCTGAAGGCGGAGGCGAACAGCAAGGAGATCTCGACCGAGGCGCGCATCCTCATCGAGGAGACCGTCGCTCTCGTCGACGCGGCACGCCGCGATCCCGAGCGTCTGGCGTTCCGCATCCTGCCGCAGTACGCGAAGATCCACGGCCCGGCCGAGGGCGCGGAGCGCCTCGGCGAGCTCGTCATGCTCGGCCAGGAGATCCGCGACGTCCTCGTGAAGCATCTCGACCAGCTCGTCGTCGCGGACCCCGACGAGCAGCGCGGTCTGCGCCGCCTCGCGGACGAGCTCATCCAGAAGGGCGACGACGCGCGCCACAACCTGACGGAGGCGAACCTTCGTCTCGTCGTGTCGATCGCGAAGAAGTACATCGGCCGCGGCATGTCGTTCCTCGACCTCATCCAGGAGGGGAACATCGGCCTCATCCGCGCGGTCGAGAAGTTCGACTACCGCAAGGGCTACAAGTTCTCGACCTACGCGACGTGGTGGATCCGTCAGGCCATCACGCGCGCCATCGCCGACCAGGCGCGGACGATTCGCATCCCGGTCCACATGGTGGAGACGATCAACAAGCTCATCCGCGTGTCGCGTGGCCTCCTGCAGGAGCTCGGTCGCGAGCCGACCGCGGAGGAGATCGCCGAGCGGATGCTCATCACGCCGGACAAGGTCCGCGAGATCGTGAAGGTCTCGCAGGAGCCCGTCTCGCTCGAGACGCCCATCGGCGAGGAGGAGGACAGCCACCTCGGGGACTTCATCCCCGACAACCAGGCCCTGGCGCCGTCCGACGCGGCGAGCCACAAGCTCCTGAAGGAGCAGGTGGAGAGCGTCCTCGAGGGGCTCACGCTCCGCGAGCGCCGCGTGCTCCAGCTGCGCTTCGGCCTCGAGGACGGTCGCACCCGCACCCTCGAGGAGGTCGGCCGCGAGTTCAACGTGACGCGCGAGCGCATCCGCCAGATCGAAGCGAAGGCGCTCCGCAAGCTGCGGCATCCGTCGCGGAGCCGCAAGCTCAAGGACTACCTCGAGTAGCGAGGGACAGGGGCGCCGCGAGGCGCCCCTTTTCTATCTCGTGCCGCCCCAGCGCTCGTAGCTGACGAGCTCGGAGAGCGGCTTGCGGCCGCCGGTGCGCCCATTCGGGCGCGGATCCCTGGTGGAGGTCGGCCGTCCGATCATCACGATCTGGTGCGCGACGCGGTCGGCGGGGATGCCGAGGATCCGCTTCGCCTCGTTCTCCCGCGCCTCGTCCCCGTACCACGCGACGCCGCCGCCGTAGCCGAGCTCGTGCGCGGCGATGAGGATCCGCTCGGTGACGCGTCCCTCGTCGTACGCCACGCTCGTCCTCGACCCCTCGAGGACGATCGCGATGCCGACGGGCGCGGTCTCCAGCCAGCTGATCGCGGTGCGGAGGTGCGCGAGCTTGCGCAGCCGATCCCTGTCCGTCACGGCGATGAAGTGCCACGGCTGCGCGTTCCGCGACGAGCCCGTCCAGCGGGCGACCTCCAGGATCTTCCGCAGGACGTCGTCGGGCACGCGCTCGGTCGAGTACTGGCGGATCTGCCGGACGGTGCGGAGGCGCTCGATCATCCTCTCGAAGGTAGCATCCTCGCGTGGAACGATCCGACGTCGACCCGGGCGAGCTCGAACGCCTCGCGTCCGCCCTGCGTCTCGCCGAATCCGCGCTCGAGGAAGCGCTCGAGGCGGCCGAGAATCTCGGCAGCTTCGACCGGCGCTTCGACGTGCCGCGCGCGCTCGCAGGCGCGCAGCGTCTCGTGCAGAACGCGAAGGACGCCGTCAGCGCGGCGCGCAGGCCGTAACGCCCTGCTCGTCGAGAGCATGGAGGGCCTGACGATCGGACCTCTCGCGGACGAGGTGACCGTCCACCTCGCGTGGGGCTGGCGGCGCGCACTCGGCGTGGGGCAGGCGTCTGGGCGCGGGTCGGACGCGGCCGGCGTTCGTCTTCGAGGCGATCCGGCGCTAGAGTGAGCCGCGATGAGCGAGCATGAGCCGCGGATCACGGAGCAGCCCCGCCTCGAGGAGCACCGCGTCTACGCGCTGCTCGCCTTCCCGATCTTCGGCATCACGCTCCTCATCGTCGTCCTGATCGCGACGCTCGGGACGAAGTGACCTTCGTCCGCCGTCCGGCGGGCAGCTTCCACGCCACCTCGGCGGGCAGCTCGTCGCGCAGTATCGGCTCCAGCGCCGCCACGTACGCCTCGAAGCGCTGACCGACGCGCTCGCCGACGCCGTCGTCGCCGAGCGCGAAGGGCTCCCAGACGCGCGACCAGCCCCTGTCCCACTCCTCGATCCGCACGCCGGCGCCGAGCGCGCGCTTGACCTGCTTCGCGCGCGAGCGGAAGGCGCCGAGGAGCCGTGCGTTCGTCAGCTCGTCGGCCTCGAAATGCAGGCCGACCTCGACGACCTTCGCGTGATGGCGGACCCAGATCTCGTAATGCAGCGCGGGATTTCCGTACCAAGCCTTCGCCATCCACGAGGTGCTCTTCCACCGGAAGTCGCGCAGGTCCGCCGGCAGCGTGTGGCGCAGCGAGGCGGGGATGGCGCGGAAGACGCCCGACCAGTCGCGCATCAGGGCGTCCGCGCTCGGAGCGCGAGGTCGACGATCCCCGTGAGCGCGGGATAGGCGAGACCGAAGAGCGTCACGAACGCCAGGACCGCGCCGCGCGCCGGATGCTCGACCATCCCCCAGATCGCGTCGCCGATCCGGGCGCCGATCGGGAAGAGCGCGGCGCCGAGGAGTGCCGATCCGGGCGCGTCCTTCCAGATCAGCGCGGTCGCCGTCGCGAACGCCGCGCCCGCGACGACCCAGCCGACCGTCGAGACGCGGCGCCTGCCGTTCAGCGCGAGCGCGATCCCGGGGGCGAGGAACGGCACGAGCTCGCTCGTCCGGGTCGCGACGAGCGTGAGCCCGAGCATGAGCAGCGGCCGCGGGTCGAGGTGGCGCACGAGCGACAGCGCCGCGCCCGCGGAGAGCGACGCGAGCGGCACGAAGAGCGGATTCATCCGGTCGAGGTCGTACGCGAGGTAGATCCGAGCGGTGTGCTGGAATGCGGGCTCGGCGGCGAGCACCGGGATCGACGCGACGAGCTCGATGAAGTCCCGCGTCAGATTCGTGCCGATCGGGCCGGTGAAACGCTCGCCCGCCGTCGCGATGAGGAGGAAGCCGAACACGATGGCGCTCGGCCAGCCGATCGGCCTGCGGTCGCGGAGCGCCCACCGGCACGCCACGATGCCGACGAACGCGACGAATATGCCCGCGCCGAGCATCGAATGCGGGAGCGACCAGCCGGTCTCGTCGAGCCCGAACGCGGTGTGCCAGGTGCCGTCGAAGACGCCGGCAAGCGCCGTCACGACGAACCCGCCGCCGGCGATCGCGATCGGACCGGGGACGGGAAAGGGGAGTGGCGGCAGCGCGAAGGCGTCGCCGAAGTGCGCGCGCAGCGAGGGCGTGAGCGCGACGTACGCGAGCGTGAGGGTCGCGCCGAGATGCATCGTGTAGATGAAGAGGTGCGGCGGAGAGAAGAAGTCCTCGAACGGATGCTGCGTGTGCCACATGCGGTCCCACGAGAATCCGACGCCGAACGCGAGGAGATCGCAGGCGGCCGCGACCCAGAGGGCGCGGTATGCGGTGTCGAGGGAATGGTCGAGGGAGCGCACGGGCAATGCGGTCGTGGTCGCCATCGAGACGCATACGGTAGAATCGACTCGCTTTCCCTGGTAGCTCAGTGGTAGAGCGAGCGGCTCGTGGTCAAGGGCAGCCCCTTGGGGAAACTCAGGGGTGTTACTGGGTGAATTGCGGGAAACCTACGGCGTGTTGTCGCCATGGCAATCCGCAGCCAAGCTCGGGGCAAAGCTCCGGGAAGGTTCAGAGACTATGCGCCCGGCGCCTAAGGCCTACAGGGCTATGGCGAAGAGATAGTCCACGCCCGCGGGAAACCGCGGGGTTCTGTGTAACCGCCAGGTCGGAGGTTCGAATCCTCCCCAGGGAGCAGAAGATCAGGTCGACGGACCTGGTCTTCTTTCGTTTCCCCGCCCTGCCGATTGGCGCCCTGGCGTGGATAGAACTAATGTTCCATGATGCTCACGTGCGAGTCCTGCGGCAGCGCTTTCGAACCGTATGCGGTTATCGATGGCGTCCGGCTCAACCTCGGTGGCCGAAAGCATTGCCGTGCGTGTGCGCCGCTTCGTCGCCTCGCACGTCCTCGAAAGCGGGTCCCACGGCGCCTTCGGATGAATGTCTGTGAGTCATGCGGGGCCGAGTTCCCGAGTCGGATGGAGATCGACGGCGTCGTGCGGAACCTTCAGCACCGACGCTTCTGCCTCGGCTGCTCGCCATTCGGTGCCCACAACACGGCCAGGACGCCGCCGGGTGCGCTCGGCGCGGATGAGCTGGTCGAATACCGACGCAGGCGTCGCAACGCGAAGACCCTTCGCTATCAGAAGAAGCGCCGAAGAGAAATGAAGAGCCGCCTCGTCGCCGCGCTCGGAGGGCGCTGCGTCGACTGCGGCTACGCGGGCACCGTCGCGGCGCTGGATTTCCATCACCGCGAGTCCCTGGCGAAGGACTTCGCGATCAGCGCGTTCGGCGGCTCGTGGACGAGGCTCGTCGCCGAAGCCGCAAAGCGTGACCTCATTTGCGCGAACTGCCACCGTCTTCGACATCTCGCTGAAGACGCCTTGCGCGAAACGAGCGCCGTGGTCAGATTTCGCCGCGCCCTGAAGATCCGCGCGGTGGCGCACATGGGCGGCGTCTGTGCTGGCTGCGGCCGACGGGGAGCACCGGCGATGTTCGACTTCCATCACGTCGACGCCTCTGAGAAAGACTTCGGCATCGGCCAAGACGGCATACCCCGCCGTTGGTCGAGAGTCGTCGCCGAGCTCGCCAAGTGCGTGATGCTCTGCGCGAGCTGTCATCGCGAGGTCCACGCCGGCGTGCGCGAGCTCGATGAGGGGCTGCGCGGTCTCGCGGAGGATGCGCTCGCGTACGTCGCGTAGGGTCGCGTGGCACTATCCGAACCGTGGCGCGTTCCTTCGAGGACTTCAAGGTCGGCGACGTGTACCGATCGGCCGTCGGCCGGACGGTGAGCCAGGCCGACAACACCTGGTTCACGCTGCTGACCCACAACACCAATCAGATCCACTTCAACGCGCACTACGCCGCCGCGACCGAGTTCAAGCGGCCGCTCGTGAACAGCTTCTTCACGCTCGCGGCGGTCGCCGGGCTCCTCGTGAGCGAGACGAGCGAGCGGGGCGTCGCGCTCGGCATCAGCGACGTGACGCTGCCGCACCCGCTCTTCGAAGGAGACACGCTCTACGCCGACGCCGAGGTCGTGGCGGCGCGCGCGTCGAAGTCGCGGCCCGGCTGGGGCATCGTCACGCTTCGGATGCGCGGCTTCACCGAGACAGGGACGGTCGTGCTGGTGATGACGCGCACGATCATGGTCCCGACCCGCGCCCAGACCTCGACGATCCCGTACCCGGAACCGCGCCCCTGAGCATGGATTTCGGACGCGTGCAGGAGCACGACGAGATACGTCAGGCCGTCCGCGATCTCTGCGCGCGCTTCCCCGACGCGTACTGGCGCGACCTCGACCGGCGCAGCGCCTACCCCGAGGAGTTCGTACGCGCGCTCACCGAGGCGGGTTGGCTCGCGGCGCTCATACCGGCGGAGTACGGGGGAGCGGGGCTCGGCATCACCGAGGGCGCGCTGATCCTCGAGGAGATCAACGCCTCCGGCGGCAACGCCGCCAGCGCGCACGCGCAGATGTACACCATGGGCACGGTCCTGCGGCACGGCAGCGAGGAGCAGAAGCGACGCTACCTCCCGCGCATCGCGAGCGGCGAGCTCCGCCTGCAGGCCTTCGGCATCACGGAGCCCGAGGCCGGCTCGGAGACGGCGCGTATCCGCACCACGGCGACGCGTCGTGGCGACGAGTGGGTCGTGACCGGGAAGAAGATCTTCATCTCGCGCACGCTCCAGTCCGATCTGCTGCTCCTGCTCGCGCGCACGACGCCGTACGAGGAGCTGAAGGACAAGACGCGCGGCCTGTCGGTGTTCCTCGTCGACCTCAAGGCGGCGGTCGCGGCGGGCACCATCACGATCCGCCCGATCGAGACGATGCTCAACCACCACACCACGGAGCTGTTCATCGAAGGCCTCACGCTCCCGGCGAGCGCGCTGGTGGGGCAGGAGGGCAACGGCTTCCGGCACATCATCGACAGCTGGAACGCCGAGCGGATCCTCATCGCCTCCGAATCGCTCGGCGACGGACGGTGGTTCGTGCGCCGCGCCGCGAAGTACGCGAACGAGCGCGTCATCTTCGGGCGGCCCATCGGCGCGAACCAGGGCGTGCAATTCCCGCTGGCCCGCGCGCACGCCGCGCTCACCGCCGCGACCCTCGTGCGCGACAAGGCCGCGTGGCTCTTCGATCGCGGCGAATCGTGCGGGCCCGAGGCGAACATGGCGAAGCTCCTCGCGTCGCAGGCGGCCTGGGACGCCGCGAACGCGGCGATGGACGCGTACGGCGGCTACGCGTTCGCGACGGAGTTCGACGTCGAGCGGAAGTTCCGCGAGACACGGCTCTACATCACCGCGCCGGTGAACAACAACCTCGTCCTCGCCTACATCGCCGAGCACGTCCTGGGACTCCCGAAGTCGTACTGATGGACGCGCCGATGCGCTCGCTCCTCTTTACGCCCGGCCATCGCGAGACCATGGTCGCGCGGGTCATCGACGCGAAGCCGGGGGCGGCGCCGGACGTCGCGCTCCTCGATCTCGAGGACTCGGTCCCGGCCGCGGAGAAGGAGAACGCGCGGCGCGCCATCGCGTCCGCGCTCGCGCGTCCCCGCAACGGGGCGCTGCGCTACGTGCGCACCGGCCGCGCGCTCTCGGACGACGCGGAGGCGGACCTCGCGGCGGCGGTGCGCCCGGGGCTCGACGGCATCCTCGCGCCGAAGGTGGAGCGCCCGGAGGAGCTCGCGCTCCTGGACGAGACGCTCGCCGAGCGCGAGGCCGAGGCCGGGCTCGCGAGGGGCTCGCTCCATGTGATCGCCGCGATCGAGAGCGCGGCCGCGCTCATCGACGCGCCGCGCATCGCCCGGGCGCCGCGGGTCATCGGGCTCATGTTCGGATCGGAGGACTTCGCCGCGGACCTGGGCCTGCCGACGCGCCGCGAGGGCGAGGCCGCGGAGCTGCTCTACGCGCGCTCGGCGATCGTCGTCGCGGCGGTGGCCGCCCGCGTCCTCGCGTTCGACGGCATCTGGGCGGACTTCAAGGACGAGGCGGGGCTGCGAGCCGACGCGCTCCGCGGCCGGCGGCTCGGATTCGCCGGCAAGCAGTGCATCCATCCCGGTCAGATCGCGGTCGTGAACGAGATCTTCTCGCCGTCGCCCGACGAGGCCGCCCACGCGCGCCGGGTCGTCGAGGCCTACGACGCCGCGCTGGCGAAGGGGCTCGGGGCCGTCGCCCTCGATGGCGAGATGCTCGACCCGCCGATCGTCGAGCGCGCGCGGCGCGTGCTCAGGATGACGCGGTCGTGAGGTCGCGGGCGGTGAGCGCGAGGATCGCCACGGAGCAGACGGCGACGCTCACGCACCAGGGACAGATCGCCCCGAGCACGAACACCTCGACGTAGGAGAGGTACGCGACGTACAGCGTCGCGCCGAGCGCGAGGCCGAAGAGCGCGGCGTCGAGACGCGGGTCGTCGCTCGCGAGTCGCGCGACCGCGACCGCGAGGATCGCGGCCATGCCGACGAGGCCGAGGAGCGCGACGGGGACCGGCCCGAGCATCGAGTAGCGGCTTGTCTGCACGACCTCGCATCCGCCGACGCCGACGCAGAGCGCGAGCGATCCCGAGTAGTGGACCCAGGTCAGGTAGGCCGAGACCGTGGTCCCGACGACCGCGAGCGCGACCGCGAGCCGCCGGCTCGTGATGCTCAGCGGCCCGCGAGGAGCGGGTCGATGATGTTCTTCATCTCGTCGAACGAGTACGCGCCCTCGAGCTTGCGTCCGTTCACGTACAGGGTCGGCGTCTTCGACACGCCCTTGCCCTGCCCGACCTTCTGCTCGTCGCGGACCGTCTGCGCGTACTTCCCGGAATCCACGCACGCGGCGAAGCCCGGGCCCAGTCCGAGGTCGGCGCCCATCTTCTTCAGGTTGTCCTTGGAGAAGGTGCCTCTGTTCTCGCCGGCCTGGGACGCGTACAGCTTGTCGTGGAATTCGAAGAACTTGCCCTGCTCGCCGGCGCACTCGGCGGCCTCGGCCGCCCAGTTCGACTCCGCACCGAGGAACGCGAAGTGGTGGAAGACGATCTTCACCTGCCCCTTGGCCACGTACGTCGCGAGGAGCTGCGGCTCCGTCTGACGCGCGAAGATCCCACAGGCCGGACACTGGAAGTCGGCCCACTCCTCGATGGTGACCGGGGCGTTCGCGTCGCCGCGGGTGTGGCCGTTCTGCGTGATGTTCGGCGGCACGGTCGTGACCGCGGCCGGCGCCGTGCTCGCGTTGCCGACGTAGATGAGCACCGCGACCGCGACGACGGCGAGCGCGGAGGCGCCGACGATCCAGCTCCGCGGCGTGGCGCCTCGGCGGGCCGAGCGCGCCGGACCGGCCTGCCGGGCGGACTCGGACTGTCGCGCTTCGCGGCGCCGCTGCGCGCGGGTGGTCTGTCGAGGCATCGTCCGATGGTACGGAAGCACAGTCCCGTCCTCGCAAGTGCCGAAGGTCTCTAGACTCGGAAACCCATGCCGGTGGACCGCGAGCGCTATCGGAGCCTGGCCGGCTCGTTCCCGACGGGCGTGGCGATCATCGCCGCCCGCGGCGCGGACCGCGCGCCGATCCCGGTCGAGTCGTCGGTCGCGTACGCCGAATGCCTGACCGACCGCACCATCGAAGCCGGCGATCACTGGATCGTCACCGGACGCGTCGAGGGCGGCGAGGTCCTCGGCGGAACGCCGCTCCTGTATGGCCGGCGTACCTACGCGGCCTGGCCCGAGGAGCGGCCGGCGCCGCGGGTCGGCTGATGCGCCTCGCCACGTTCGACAGCGGCCGAGGTCCACGCGCGAGCGTCGTCGCGGCCGACGGCACGGTCGTTCCCGCGAGCGAGCTCGTGCCCGGCGCGCCCGACGACATGGTCGCGCTCATCGCCGCGGGCGACGAGCTTCACGGCCGGCTGCGCGCCGCCGCGCAACGGGCTCGCGGCGGCACCGCGCTGCGCGCGGGGCGGCTGCTCGCGCCGATCCCGCGTCCCGCGCGCGATGTGTTCTGCGTGGGCTGGAACTACTCCGAGCATTTCCAGGAGGGCGCCCAGTTCCGCGCGGCGCAGGGCGCGCCCGGTCAGCAGGAGATTCCGGAATTCCCGGCGCTCTTCTCCAAGAATCCCGCGACGGTGACAGGCCCCGACTCGCCGATCTGGTTCCCGGCCCCGCACTCCGACCAGCTCGACTGGGAGGTCGAGCTCGCGGTGATCATCGGCCGCGGCGGCCGCGACATCGGCGAGGCCGACGCGATGTCGCACGTCTTCGGGTACACCTGCGGCAACGACGTCTCGGTCCGCGACGTGCAGCGGCGTCACGGCGGCCAGTGGTTCAAGGGGAAGAACTTCGACAGCCACATGCCGCTCGGGCCGTGGATCGTGACGGCGGACTCGCTCGATCCGAGCGCGCTCGCCGTGCGGACGCGCGTGAACGGCGTCACCAAGCAGGATTCGAACACGCGGTTCATGGTGTTCAAGATCCCTCGGCTGATCCGCGAGTTCTCGGCGGGATGCGAGCTCGTGCCCGGCGACATCCTCATCACCGGCACGCCCGAGGGCGTCGGGTTCGCGCGCAAGCCTCCGGAGTTCATGAAGATCGGCGATGTGGTCGAGGTCGAGATCGAGGGCATCGGCGTCCTACGCAATACGGTCCAGGGGAGGTCGTCGTCATGGGAACGAACGTGACATTCAAGGCGAACGGCGGGACGGCGAGCGGCTATCTGGCGGTGCCGGCATCCGGCAAGGGCCCCGGGGTGATCGTGATCCAGGAGTGGTGGGGGCTCAACGACCAGATCAGGGGCGTGGCCGACATGTTCGCGAAGGAGGGCTTCGTCGCGCTCGCGCCCGACTTCTATCACGGCAAGGGCGCGAAGATCGGCGAGCCGGACGCGGCGCAGAAGCTGATGATGGAGTTCTTCCAGGCCAACGACGCGGCAAAGGACGCGCGCGGAGCGGCCGAGTACCTCGCGTCGCATCCGGCGGTCACGAGCGCGAAGGTCGGCACGATCGGGTTCTGCATGGGAGGCTTCCTCGCCATCCTCGTCGGGAGCGTCGCGCCCGATCGCGTCGCGGCCGTCGTCGACTGCTACGGGGTGGGGCAGCGCGTCCCGGACCTGGGGCCGATGCGCGGTATCCCGATCCTCGGCATCTTCGGTGGCAGGGACCACGGCGCCAACGCCGAGGCCATCGCCGCGCTGGAGAAGAGCGCTCGGGAGGCCGGCGTGCCGTTCACGAAGCACGTGTACCCGGAGGCGGATCACGCGTTCCTCAACGAGCAGCGCAAGGACGTCTACCGCCCCGCGGACGCCGAGGATGCGTGGGGGAAGATCCTTCCGTTCCTGAAGAGCAACGTGCGGTGAGGTAACATGCTGTCCCAGTGATTCATGAATTCGTGAAAATTGCATTCGCCTGAGCGCGGATGCCGTGCGGGACGGCGGCCAGCCCCTCCACCACTTCAAGGCAGAGCTCTTCAAGGCACTCGGCCATCCACAGCGGCTTCGTATGCTCGAGCTGCTGCGCGACGGTGAGATGAGCGTTCGCGATCTGCTGCGCGAGCTCCACGTCGAGCCTTCGACGGCCTCGCAGCAGCTCGGCGTGCTCCGGACGCAGGGCGTGGTCGAGAGCCGCCGCAGCGGGTCCACCGTCATGTATCGCCTGCGCGATCCGCTCGTCGCCGAGCTGCTCGACGTCGGCCGGCGCGTCTTCGCGAGACAGGTCGCCGACATGCAGCACCTGCTCGACGCGGACGCGCGCGCGACGTCGGCGAAGCGATCGCGGTCCAGGCGCCAGCCGGCCCGTCGTCGAGCCTAGGCGGTGATCCCTTGAGCATGCCGGGACCGCTCCCGGATCTCGTGCTGACCTGGCAGCTCGACGGTCTGGGCGCGTTCTTCGCCGCCCTCATCGCCGTCGTGAGCGGGCTCGCGGCGGTCTATGCGGTGGGGCACCGCTCGCATGGACCCGGCTTCCGCGGCAGCGGGCTCCTCTTCGCGCTCTTCGTCCTCTCCATGGTCGCGGTCGTCCTCGCCGCCGACGCCTTCTCGTTCCTCGCGGCGTGGGAGACGATGTCGCTCGCCTCGTTCGGGCTCGTGCTGACCGACCACCGGCGCAGCGACGTCCGGCGGTCGGCGTGGATGTACGTCGTGATGACCCACACCGCGACGGCGTTCATCGTCGTGGCGTTCCTCACGCTCGCGCGCGCGACCGGCTCGCTCTCGTTCGCCGACTGGTCGGCGCGTTCGAGCGGGCTCGACGCGACGACGGCGAGCCTCGTCTTCGTCCTCGGACTGCTTGGCTTCGGCACGAAGGCAGGCATGATCCCGCTGCACGTGTGGCTGCCGCGCGCGCATCCCGTCGCGCCGTCCCACGTGTCGGCCGTGATGTCCGGCGTGATGATCAAGCTCGGGATCTACGGCCTCGTCCGCCTGACGTTCGATTGGCTCGCGGCCGGACCCGCCTGGTGGGGATCGCTCGTCCTGATCCTCGGCGCGGCTTCCGCCGTGCTCGGCGTCCTCTACGCGCTCATGGAGCACGATCTCAAGCGGCTGCTGGCGTATCACAGCGTGGAGAACATCGGCATCATCCTCCTCGGCCTCGGGACCGCCATCGTCGGACGATCGCTCGGGCTCCCCGGGATCGTGGCGCTCGGCCTGACCGCGGCGCTCTTCCACGTCGCCAACCACGCGACGTTCAAGGCGCTGCTGTTCCTCGGAGCGGGCGCGATCGACGGAGCCGTCGGGACGCGCGACATCGAGCGCCTCGGCGGTCTCATCCGGCGGATGCCGGGGACCGCGATCTGCTTCCTGATCGGCAGCGCGGCGATCTCCGCGCTGCCTCCGTTGAACGGCTTCGCGAGCGAATGGCTGACCTTCCAGGCCCTGCTCTCGCTCGGGCGCTCCGGCGTGAACGCGGCGACGGCGCTGCTGCCGCTGCTCGCCGGCGGCGCCCTCGCGCTCACCGGAGCGCTCGCGCTCGCGTGCTTCGTCAAGGCGTTCGGCGTGAGCTTCCTCGCCCTGCCGCGCAGCCCGCGGGCCGCGGCCGCCCACGACGCGAGCGTCCTCGAGCTCGTGCCGATGGCCACGCTCGCCGCCGCGTGCGTGGCGCTCGGTGTCGGCGCCTCCCCCACGGTCGCGCTGATCGGAGCGCTCGTGCCGAGCGCCACGCTCGGCGGCGGGCTCGCGCTCGGGCCGTTCGATACCTCGAGCGGACGCCTCGCGCTCCCGGGGATCGCGCTCGCGCTCGCGTGCGTCGGCGGCCTCGCCGCCGCCGCCCCGCGGCTCCTGGGCCGCGTGTCCACGCGGGTCGGCGAGACCTGGGCGTGCGGCGTGACGCTCCACCCCATCCACGGATACACGTCGACCGCGTTCGCGAAGCCGATCCGTCTGATGTTCCGCGGCATCGTGCGTCCGGTCCGCGACGTCGAGATCGTCCGCCGTGCCGGCACGCGGTTCGCCGCGAGCATCCGGTACCGCGCGCAGGTCGCGCCGGTCTTCGAGCGCTACGTGTACCGCGCGGTCACCGAGACGCTCGTCCTCGGCGCGCACCTGGTCCGTCGCGCGCAGAACGGATCGCTCCAGACCTACCTCGCGTATCTCTTCGTCGCGCTCCTGGCGACGCTGGTGCTCGCGCGATGAGCGAGGCGTGGACCGTCGCGGGATCCGCGATCGCCCAGCTCGTGCTCTTCGTGGCGCTCGCGCCCGGAGTGAACGGCGTCGTGAAGCGGATGAAGGCGGCGCTCCAGGGACGGAACGGACCGCCGATCCTGCAGCCGTACTTCGACCTCATGAAGCTCCTGCGAAAGGACACCGTCGTCTCGGAGCACGCGTCGGCGATCACGCGATGGGCGCCGATCGTCTACGCGTCGGCATTCGCGACGGCCGCCCTCCTCGTCCCGGCGCTCTGGTGGCCGGCGCCGCTCGGCGGATGGGGCGACGCGATCGCGATCGTCGGTCTCTTCGCGCTCGCCCGCGTCGCGCTCGCGCTCGCCGGCCTCGACGCCGGAAGCGCGTTCGGCGGCATGGGCTCGAGCCGCGAGGTCGCCGTCGCGGCGCTGGCGGAGCCGGCGCTGCTCCTCGCGCTCCTCGCGGTCGGGTGGCGTACCGGCGGCACCGATATCTCGTCGGCCGGCCTCTGGGTCAACGACCATGCCGCCGCGGTCCTCGCGCCGAGCCAGCTGCTGGCACTCGTCGCCATGTTCGTGGCGGTCATCGCCGAGACGGGGCGCGTGCCGGCCGACAACCCCGACACGCACCTCGAGCTCACGATGATCCACGAGGGCATGCTGATCGAATACTCGGGCCGGCCGCTCGGCGTGCTCGTGTGGGCGACGCTGGTGAAGCAGCTCACGCTGTTCTCGCTGCTCATCGCGCTCTTCGTGCCGTTCGGCATGGCACGCGCCGCCCTCGACGCGCCCCTCGCGATCGCCGCGTTCGGCGCGAAGCTCCTGCTGCTCGCCGCGGTGATGGCGGTCGTCGAGTCGGCGAGCGCCAAGCTCCGCATCCTCAAGCTTCCCGAGCTCCTCGGCGCGGCCTCGGCGCTGGCGGTCCTCGCGCTCGTCGCGGAGCTCGTCGTCGGATGATCGACGCGACGACCGTCGTCGACGCGCTCGCCGTCGCGCTGCTCGCGGCGGCGCTCGCCAGCGTCGCCATGCGTGGCCTGGTGGCCGGCGTGTGGCTCCTCGTGGTCCAGTCGACCCTGCTCGCGCTCGTCGCGGCCACCATCGCGGTGGCGTCGGGTGTCGGACACATGTGGGCGGCCGCGGGACTCACGCTCGCGGTGCGGGCGATCGCGGTACCGGCCGTCCTGTTCCTCGTCCTGGGTCGCGTCGCGCTCCGGCGCGAGATGCGACCGATCCTCACCACCCGCGTGGCGCTCCTCGCGGGGGTCGGTCTGACGCTCGTGGCCTTCTCCGCCGCGGGGCGGCTCGAGCTCTCGGCCGCCTATCCCGCGCCGCGCGCGCTTCCGGTATCGCTGTCGCTGACGTTCATCGGCGTCCTGCTCATGGCGACGCGGCGCAAGGCGATCTCCCAGCTCATCGGCCTCATCACCGTCGAGAACGGGATCTTCCTCAGCGGGCTGATCGCGACGCTCGGGCTGCCGCTCTTCGTCGAGATCGGCATCTTCTTCGACCTGCTCGTGGCGGTCGGTGTCACCGCGGTGCTGACGATGCGCATCAACGAGCACTTCGACACGGTCAACACCGACGCGCTCCGGCGGCTTCGCGGATGAGCCTCTCGCCGCTCGTGCTCGCGATGCCCGTCGCCGCCGCGGCGCTCTGCGCGGTCGCGGGGAGGCGCGCCGCGCTGGTGAGCGTCGTCGCGTCGCTCGTGACATCGGCCCTCACCCTCGCCGTGGCCTTCGATTCGTTCGTCGGGCCGCCGCGGCGCGCGCTGGGCGGTCTCGTGTACGTCGACGCGCTGTCCGGTCTCGTCCTCATGCTCGTCGGGCTCGTTTCGGCCATGGCGGCCCTGTACTCCTTCCCGTACATGCGGAACGCGGTCGCGTCGGGCGAGATCGCGGAGCGGGAGCTGCCGTCCTTCCACGTATGGCTCCAGCTCTCGATCGGCGCGATGCTGGCCGTGCCGCTCATGAACAACCTCGGACTCATGTGGGTCGCGATCGAGACGACGACCCTGTTCACGGTGCTGCTCGTCGCGTTCGTCCGGCGGGGCCACGCCCTGGAGGCGGCGTGGAAGTACTTCATGCTCGGCGCGGTCGGGCTCGGCTTCGCGCTCTTCGGGCTCCTGCTGACCTATTACGCGGCGAGCCACGGTCTGGTCGACGCGGCCGGCGCGCTCGATTGGGACGAGCTGCGCGCGCACGCCGCCTCGCTCGATCCGGATCTCATGCGCGTCTCGTTCGTGCTCATCCTCATCGGGTTCGGCACGAAGGCCGGGCTCGCGCCGATGCACACCTGGCTCCCCGACGCGCACGGCCAGGCACCGACGCCGGTGAGCGTCCTGCTGTCGGGCGCGCTCCTCAACTGCGCGCTCTATGGGATCCTTCGCTTCCATCTGCTCGCGGCCGGCAGCGTGGGTTCCGCGTTCTCGTCCGATCTGCTCGTCTGGTTCGGGACGCTCTCGATCGTCGTCGCCGTGCCGTTCGTCCTCGTGCAGCACGATCTCAAGCGTCTCCTCGCGTATTCGTCGGTGGAGCACATGGGGATCGTGGCGCTCGCGGTGGGGATCGGCGGCCCGCTCGCGCTCTTCGCGGCCGCGTTCCACATGTTCAATCACGCGATCGCGAAGACGACGCTCTTCGTCGCCGCGGGCGCGATCGGACAGCGCTACGGCACGCAGCGGCTCGCGCACCTGCGCGGAGCGTTCGAGCTCGCGCCGCTGCCCGCCCTGGGGCTCGTCCTCGGCACGCTCGCGATCACCGGCGTGCCGCCCTTCGCGCCCTTCACGAGCGAGTTCGGCGTGGCGCGGGCCGGATTCGCCGGACGGCCGGCCGCGCTCGCCGGCGCGATCGTGCTCGTCGCGGGAACGGCGCTGATCTTCGGCGGGATGCTCTTCCACGTGCTCAACGTCGCCTTCCGGCCCGCGCCGCGGCATTCGCATCAGGCCCCGTTCCGCTTCGCGTCGGTGTTCCTGGGCGCCCCGCTCGCGACCCTGCTGGTGATGGGGATCTGGCTGCCGCCCCTCTTGCGTGAGGGCTTCGCTGCCGCGGCGAGCGTGCTGGGCGTCGCGCCATGACGGTCGTCCCCGAGGCCGCGCGCGTGACCGTGTCGCCGTCGGCGCTCGCCGACGTATGCGGCACGCTCGTGCGCGAACGGTCCGCGCGCCTCGTCGTCATGACCGCGACCGACGAGCGAGAGCGTGGCGGGGGGTACGGCCTCTATTTCCTCTTCGCCCTTCCCGATGGGGAGCTGCGCTCGGTGGAAGCGCAGGTCGATCCGGCGCGCCCGGTCTATCCGTCGGTGACGCGCGCCGTGCCCGCCGCGCACTGGTACGAGCGGGAGGCCAAGGACCTCCTCGGCATCGAGCCCGAGGGCCATCCCGATCCCCGGCGCCTCGTGCTGCACGACGATTGGCCGCGTGGCCTCCACCCGCTGCGGAAGGACTTCGACGCGACGCGCACGGTGGCCCGCGTGGCGCACCCGCACGAGCCGATGACCGGCGTCCGGGGCGAGGGCGTGATGGAGGTGCCCGTCGGTCCGATCCATGCCGGGATCATCGAGCCCGGCCACTTCCGCTTCGGCGGCGTCGGGGAGGTCGTCCTGCAGCTCGAGGCGCGCCTCTTCTACACGCATCGCGGCGTCGAGAAGGCCGCCGAAGGGCAGAGCGTCGATCGGGTCCTGCATCTCGCGGAGCGTCTGTGCGGCGTGTGCTCGCTCTCGCACGCCGTCGCGTACGCGCAGGCGGTAGAGACGCTCGCCGACGTTACGCCGAGCCGGCGGGCGCTGCTGATCCGCGGCATCTTCCTCGAGCTCGAGCGCCTGTACAACCACGTCGGCGACATCGCGAACCTCTGCGCGGGCGCCGCGCTCCAGCTCGGGGTGTACCAGGGCGGCATCCTGAAGGAGCGCCTGCAGGAGCTCAACGCCGAGGTGGGCGGACATCGCTACCTCTTCGGGATCGCGCGTCCCGGCGGCGTCCGGCGCGACCTCGACGGTCCCGCGCAGGAGCGCATCCTGGCCGTCCTCGCCGCGGTCGAGGCGGACTTCCGCGGCTACGTCGACGCGCTGCTCGAGACGGAATCGTTCATGGAGCGGCTCCGGGGGACCGGCGTGCTCGCGCGCGAGATCGCCGAGGAGCTCGGCGCGGTGGGCGTGGCCGCGCGGGCGAGCGGCATCGCGCGCGATACCCGCAGCTCGCATCCGTACGCCGGCATCGCGCGCGGCGCCGTGACACCCGTGGTGCGCGCCGAGGGCGACGTGCGCGCGCGGATGGACGTGCGCGTGGAGGAGGCCTACGCCTCGTTCGCGCTCGTTCGCGCGCTCGTCGACGAGCTTCGCGACCTGGCGCCGGGAGATCTCGCGCGGCCCGTCGGGGCGCTCGCTCCGGATCGCTGGGCCGTGGGCATGACCGAGTCACCGCGTGGCGAGAACGTCCATTGGCTCATGACGGGCCCGCGCGGGGAGATCACCCGGTATCGCGTCCGCTCGGCGTCGTACAACTGGTCGGTCGTGCCCTTCGCGGTCGCCGGCAACCTTCTCCCCGACTTCCCGCTCATCAACAAGAGCTTCGAGCTCTGCTACGCGTGTCTCGACCGGTGAGCCGCTGATGCTGTCGCTGCTCCGCCGCCGGTTACGAATGCGCACTGCCGCGGCGCGCTGGCCCGCGCAGGCGCCGGTCCTCGTCGATCGCGGCCGGCCGGTGTTCGACGCGGGGAGATGCGACCTGAACGGCGCGTGCGCCGCCGCGTGCCCCGTGGCGGCGATCACGGTGGGCGCGTCGTTCTCGCTCGACCGCGCGCGCTGCATCTCGTGCGCTCGGTGCATCGAGGCGTGCCCGACCGGAGCGCTCGTACCCGCCCTCGTGCTCGACGGGCCGGCGACGTCACGCGAGCTCCTGCGCGATCCGCTTCCGCCCGGCATCCGGGCGCGCGAGGTCGCCGAGCGCGCGCGTCGCGTGCTCGGCCGATCGGTCCACGTCCGCCACCTCGACGCGGGCTCGTGCAACGGGTGCGACTGGGAGATCAGCGCGACGACGAACGCGGTCCACGACATCCAGCGCTTCGGGATCGACTTCGTCGCGTCGCCGCGGCACGCGGATCTCCTCCTCGTGACGGGCACGATGACCCGCAATCTCCAGATCGCCGCGCGCCGAACGTACGACGCGATGGCCGAGCCACGCCTCGTCGTCGCGGTGGGGGCGTGCGCGGCGAGCGGGTCGCCGTATCCGGCCGGCTACGCGTCGGGCCACGGGACGGCGGACGCGCTGCCGGTCGATGTCTTCGTCCCCGGCTGCCCGCCGCGACCCGAGGCGATCATCGAAGGGATCCTGCTCGCCGTCGGCCGCATCGCCGCGCGGGCCTGAGCCATCGTCGTACTCTCGATACGAGCGCACGAGCTCACGTCGAATGAGGTGGACGACATGACGACCCGTATCGCGCCGATACTGAGCGTCAACCCCGCGACCGAAGAGGTGCTCGCCTCGTACGAGCCGTTCGACCAGGAGGAGGTCGACCGCGCGCTCGACGAAGCGCAGGACGCGTTCCGCGCCTGGCGCGAGCGGTCGTTCGCCGAGCGCGCCGTGCCGATGAAGCGCCTCGCCGCGCTGCTCCGCGAGCGCGCCGACCGCTACGCGCGACTGCTCACGCTCGAGATGGGGAAGCCCATCTCCGAGGCGAAAGCCGAGATCGAGAAGTGCGCGTGGAACTGCGACTTCTACGCGGAGAAGGCCGCCGAGTTCCTGCGCGACGAGCCGGCGCCCTCCAACGGGAAGCGCAGCTACGTCGCGTTCGAGCCGCTCGGCATCGTCCTCGCGATCATGCCCTGGAATTACCCGTTCTGGCAGGTGATCCGCTTCGCCGCGCCCGCGCTCATGGCGGGGAACGCGGCCGTGCTGAAGCACGCCTCCAACGTCCCGCAGTCGGCGCTCGCTCTCGAGGAGGTCTTCCGCGAGGCCGGCTTCCCCGAGGGTCTCTTCCGCACGCTGCTCCTCACCGGAGCGCGGGTCGAGCCGGTCATCGCCGATCCGCGGGTCCGCGCGGTCACGCTCACCGGCAGCTCGCAGACCGGGATGCGCATCGCGGAGCTGGCGGGGCGAGCGCTGAAGAAGTGCGTGCTCGAGCTCGGCGGCTCCGATCCGTTCATCGTCCTCGCGGACGCGGACGTCGAGGCGGCCGCGACGGTGGGCACGCGCGCGCGCAACCAGAACAACGGGCAGTCGTGCATCGCCGCGAAGCGGTTCCTGGTCGAGGACGACGTGCTCCGCGACTTCGAGGAGCGCTTCGCCAAGAACGTGGCCGCGCTCGTGATCGGCGATCCACTCGATCCGGCCACGCAGGTCGGTCCGCTCGCGCGCGCGGACCTGCGCGAGACGCTCGAGCGGCAGGTCGCCGACTCCGTGAAGATGGGCGCCCGGCTGCTCGCGGGTGGCGAGCGGTGGGGCGGCCGCGGCTACTTTTACACGCCCACGGTCGTCGCGGACGTGACCGCCGAGATGCCCGTGTTCAACGAGGAGACGTTCGGCCCGGTCGCCGCGATCATGACGGTGCGCGACGCCGACGAGGCGGTCGAGCGCGCGAACGCGTCGGCGTACGGGCTCGGCGGCAACCTCTGGACGCGCGACGAGGCCAGGGGCGAGAAGCTCGCGCGGCGCATCGAGTCGGGCCAGGTGTTCATCAACGGGATGACCGCGTCCGACCCGCGCCTGCCCTTCGGCGGCGTGAAGCAGAGCGGCTTCGGCCGCGAGCTCTCGCACTACGGCATCCGCGAGTTCGTGAACATCCAGACGATCTGGATCGGCCCGGCGCAGGCCGCGAGGCCGTCGCCGCAGGCGGAGTAGCGCGCCCGTCGCCTCGCGAGACGGCCTGCGGTCCGCCGCCGATGCACAGCACATGTGAGATCCCTGGCTCACAATGAGCGTATCCCCATGAACGCCGCGGAGCTTCTCGTGCGCTGCCTCGAGAACGAGGGCGTGCGCTACGTGTTCGGCATTCCGGGCGAGGAGACGCTCGCGCTGAACGAGGCCCTCGACCGCAGCGAGAAGATCCGTTTCATCCTCACGCGCCACGAGCAGGGCGCGGCGTTCATGGCCGACGTGTACGGCCGGCTGTCGTCGTATCCCGGCGTCTGCCTCGCCACGCTCGGGCCCGGCGCGACCAACCTGCTCACCGGCGTCGCCGACGCGCAGCTCGATCGGGCGCCGCTCGTCGCCATCACCGGGCAGGCCGGCCTGGAGCGCGTGCACAAGGAATCGCATCAGTACATCGACGTCGTCGGCATGTTCGAGCCGGTGACGAAGTGGTCCACGCGCGTGACCGTGGCCGACAGCGTGCCCGAGATCGTGCGGAAGGCGTTCCGCCTGGCGCGGATCGAGAAGCCCGGGGCGACGCACATCGAGCTCCCCGAGGACATCGCCGTCGAGGAGGTGGACATGGCGCCGCTCGAGGTGCGGCGCACGTCCTATCCGAAGGCGCAGGACGAGGCGATCGCGCGCGCGGCGGAGCTCGTCGACGCCGCGACGCATCCGCTCATCCTGGCAGGCAACGGCGTGCTGCGGCGCGACGCCACGGGCCGTCCCACCGTCGACACGCTCCGCCGCTTCGTCCAGCGCAGCCGCATCTGGGCGACCCATACGTACATGGCGAAGGGCGCGCTCGTGCCTTTCGGCCAGCACTCGCTGCCGCCGGTCGGGCTGCAGCGACCGGGCGCCGAGCTGGAGAACGTCAAACCGCTCGCCGAGGCGGATCTGGTCATCGCCATCGGCTACGACCTCGTTGAGTGGGCGCCGGTGCTGTGGAATCCGAAGCGCGACAAGCAGGTGGTGCACATCGACACCACGCCGGCCGAGCTCGACGGGCATTACCAGCCGTCGATCGAGGTCGTGGGCGAGCTGCACGAGTCGCTCGAGGCGCTCGCCGAGCGCGTCCACCCGCGTGACGATCGCGGCTGGGTCTTCGCGCATGCCGCCGCGCGTCGCGTCGACGACCGCACGCCGCTCGCGCCGGAGACGGTGGTCGACGATCTGCGCGCCGCGCTCGGGCCCGACGACATCGTGGTGAGCGACGTCGGAGCGCACAAGGTGTGGCTGTCGCGGCTCTTCCCGACGGAGGCGCCGAACACCGTGATCGTGTCCAACGGCCTCGCGTCGATGGGCATCGCTCTTCCCGGCGCGATCGCCGCGAAGCTCGTGCGCCCGCAGCGGAAGGTCGTGGCCTTCACCGGCGACGGCGGCTTCCTCATGAACGTGCAGGAGCTCGAGACGGCGAAGCGCATCGGCGCCGCCGTCTGCGTCGTCGTGCTCGTCGACGAGCGTCTCGGCGTCATCGAGGCGAACGAGCGCCGGACGTACCGGCGCACGTTCGGCACCGAGTTCTCCAACCCGGACTTCGTCGAGCTCGCGCGAGCCTTCGGGATCGCCGGCTACGCGGTCGAGAGCGCCAAGGATCTCCTGCCGACGCTCCGGCACGCGCTCGACATCGAGGGTCCCTCGGTCGTCGCGGTGCCGTGGGATCACACCGCGAACGACCGCATCGCGCGGACCGCCATTGGTCGCGGGCCCGTCACGGCGGGCTGACCGGTGCGAAAGGTCGCGCCGTTCGGCATCGTCGCGCACCGCGGCGTCACCGCCGGGATGCGCGAGAACACCGTGGAGGCGTTCCGCGCCGCGCTCGCGACCGGTGTGGACGCGGTCGAGCTCGACGAGGCGGCACCGCGGCCGGGCGCCGATCGTCGCCGTGGACGCCGCGGGTCTGCGCGTGCCGCGGCTGCGCGATGTGCTCGAGGACTTCGGCGGCAGGCTCGCGCTCGAGATCGAGCTGAAGGGTCCGGAGCTGGAGGCTGCCGACGTCGTCGCGGACGTGCTCGCGGCGTACCGAGGCTTCTGGGACGCGGCGGAGGCGACCCGCGTCGAATCCGCGATCCTTCAGCGCGTCCGCGTCCGCTGCCCCGGACTCGCGACGGCGCTCCTGTTCCCCGCGTCGGAGCCGTGGCTGGGCCACGACGTCGTGGCCTACGCCGCGCCGAGCGCGCGGCTGCGCCGCCGCCGTGCACCTGGATCCCACGCAGCTGACGCCCGACGTGGCCGCGGCGATCCGCGCCGGCGGGGTCGGCGTCCACACGCGCAGCGCCGACGACGAAGACGCGCCGCGGCGCTCGTCCTCGCTCGCGGTCCCCTGGGTCCGCACCGACGAGCCGGAGCGCGCGCTCGCCTTCCGTCGCGGTCTGGGCTAATCGCCTCGCGCGGGAAGGCCCACGCTGCGCCGCCAGTGCTGGCGTCCAAGCTCGAAGCCGATCGCGCATCCGAGGTCGACGAGCTCGGCCTCGCTGAACGACGCGTGCAGGCGCCGCCAGAGATCGTCGTCCGCCCTGTCGGAGTCGTACGCGATCGCGCCGGTCCACTCGAGCGCGGCCCGCTCGCGTCCCTCATAGCGCGCGGCGTCGTCCTCGGAGATCTCGCCCGCGAGGTAGCGGAAGCAGAGCTCCTTGACGCGCTGGTCGACGACGCCCGACCGGAGGACGCTCCGCTCGATCTCGTCCCACGCCGCGCGCGCCTCGGGCACGAGCCCGCGGACGTCCGCCGCGGTGCGGCCGGCGATCCGCGGCATCAGCGCGCCGTCCCCGGCGCCAGGCCCGCGCCGGGCTCGCCCGGCAGCTCGTTGTGGCCCACGCGCCAGGTCTTGATGACGCGCTGCTGGCCGAAGGTCACCGCGATGAACGATCCGAGCTCGACGATCTGCGCGTCGCTGAAGTGCTCGCGCAGCTTCGCCCAGACCTCGTCGTCGGCGCCATCGGGATCCCAGACGAGCATGCTCGCGTAGAGGAGCGCGGCCTTCTGCCGCGGCGTGAACCGCGGCGAGGTCTCGAAGCGAAGGAGATCGGCGTAGTCGTCCTCGGTGAGGCCCTGTTCCCTCCCACGGAGGGATCGCTGCGAGCCTCAGTACTCGCATTCGATCGTCTGCGAGACGTAGACGCGGCAGAGCTCCTTCAGCGCGTGGTCGAGCACGCCGGCGCGGAAGATGCGCTCCCACGCGTGCATGAAGGCCTTCGCGACCGCCGGCACGTGGAAGCGGATCGACTGCGTCTCGGGGCGCGGCGTCCCGATGCGCCGCGACTCCTCGAGGTAGCGCACGAGCTCGGGATCGCGAAGCTCGCTCTCGTCGACGTAGCTGATGCGTGCCATCGGCTCGATGCTAGACGTGACGGAGGATGTACAGGCCACCCCGCACACGATCGGTGACGAAGACGAGACGGTCGCTCGTCACCAGCACGTCGTTGAGCTGGATGGCCCGCTGACCGGGCGGCGGCTCGGGGACGTACGCGGCGATCTCGCGGACGTGCAGCGGGTCCGTCGTGTCGTACACGCGAAGCCCTGCGTTGAAGTACGTCACGTACACGATGCGGTCGCTCTGGAACGTGCCGGTGCGGTTCTCGTGGACGTTGTGCGGTCCGAAGCGCAGCCCGCGGCGGCAGTAATCGCCCTCAGGCACCGGGAAGCGCGAGATCTCGCGCGGACGGCGCTCGTCGGAGACGTCGACAAGATGCACGTTCTTCGGCGCGCCCTGGCAGTCGGGCTCGATCGCCTCGTCCGTGACGACGAGCAGCTTGCGGTCGCCGAGCGGCAGCGCGGTGTGCGTGTGCGGGTGGCCGCCTTCGGGCCACGCGAGCGACGAGATGAGGTCGAGCGAGCCGTCCGCGCGGACCCGGTAGACGACGACCCCCGCGTCGAAGTAGCCGCCGTACGCACGGTCGCCCCTGGTGATGACGTGGTGCGCGCCCAGGTCGTTGCCCTCGGGCAGCGTCGCGCCGTCGCCACTCCGCTGGCCCGGCCACCACCAGCGGGACGCAAGACGCGGTCGCGTCGCATCGGCGAGGTCCACCACGATGAGGAAGCGCGCGGCGATCCCGTTCTCGCGCGCGGACGCGTACGCGTAGCGCCCACCGTCCCACCAGATGCGATGCACGCCGAGGCCGTCGATGGGCAGGAATCCGATGCGCCGCGGGTCGCTCGGATCGCGCGATACGTCGTAGACGAGGAGCCCGGCGGATTCGGGCACGCCGACGCGATAGGGGTACTGCTCGTGGTTCGCGAGCAGCAGGCCGTTCGCGAGCTGGACCTTGTGCGAGTGCGTGCCCTTCGGCACGCCGATCTGCCGGATGACGCGCGGCCGGGTGACGTCGGAGACGTCGACGACGCTCGTACCCACGCCGAAGTCGCCCATGTGGCCGACGTAGGCGATGTCGCCGTTCCGCATGATCTGCATGCCGTCGCCCCTGCCCTCCAGGTCGGTGTGGCCAACGAGCTCGAGGCCGCGCTGTTCGAGGGCGCGGGGCAGGGTGGCCATGTGCGGGATTGTGCTTCGGTTTGACGCTGCGCCGCGCCGGGCATAGCCTCAGGCGACCGTGCGCAAACGTTTTCCGAGGACGGCCGCGGCATGATCCCCCGGCGTACCATCCACGACGTCGCGCGACTCGCGGGCGTGCATCCCTCGACCGTGTCGCGCGCGCTGTATCGCACGGACCTGCCGCTGCGCGCGGAGACCCGGCGAAGGGTCCTCGCCGCGGTCGAGCGGCTCGAGTACCGTCCGTCGGTCCTCGCGCGAGGCCTGCGCCTCCAGCGGACGAAGACGCTCGGCATGCTCGTGCCCGACATCACCAACCCGTTCTTCCCGCCGATCATCCGCGGCGCGGAGGAGGCGGCGCGCGCGCGCGGCTACGAGCTCGTGCTCTGCAACACCGACGACTCGCCGGAGCGCGAGAACGCGTCGCTGCGGCTCATGCGCGAGCGGCAGGCCGACGGCATGCTCATCGCGACGAGCCGCATGGCCGACGCCACCGTCGGCGCCGTCCGCCGCGAGCGCTTCCCGTTCGTCCTCGTCAACCGCGGCTCGCGGGTCGCCGCCGACCTCTCGGTCGAGGTCGACAACGAGCGCGCCGCGTCCGTCGTGGTCGCGCACCTCGTGTCGCTCGGCCACCGCCGCATCGCGCACATCGCCGGACCGCTCGAGACGACGACGGGCGCGGAGCGCGCCCTGGGCTACCGCGCGTCGCTGCGCGCGCACGCCATCGAGCCGGACGGCGCGCTCGTGGCGGAGGCGGCCGCGTACTCCGAGAGCGCCGGCTTCGAGGCGGCGCGGCGGCTGCTCCGCGCCGCGCCGACGGCGATCTTCGCGGCCAACGACCTCCTCGTGCTGGGCGCACTGCGGGCCGCCCGCGACGCCGGGCTGCGGGTCCCGCGCGACCTCTCCCTGGTCGGCGTGAACGACATCCCGCTCGTCGGCCTCATCGACCCGCCCATCACCACCGTCCGCGTGCCCCAGCGCGAGATGGGCGAGATCGCGGCGCGGATGCTCGTCGCGGTGCTCGAGGGCGAGGCGGTCCCGGAGCGTCACGTCCTGCTCGACACGGAGCTCGTGGTCCGCGGGTCGACCGCCGCGCCGCCCGCCGCGCCGCTCGGGAGCACCGCGTGATCGCCGATCGCATCGTCGTCGAGGCGGCGACGAAGCGGTATGCCGCCGTCACGGTGTTCGATCGCCTCGAGCTCGCCGTGCGGGAGCGGGAGACGCTCTGCATCCTGGGACCGTCGGGCTGCGGCAAGACCACGCTCATCCGCGCGATGCATGGGCTCGTGCGCCTCGACGGCGGCAGCGTCGTGATCGACGGGACCAGGGTGACCTCGCCGCGGCGCAACGTCGCGATGGTCTTCCAGCACTTCGGCCTCTTCCCCTGGAAGCGCGTCGACGCGAACGTCGCCTTCGGCGTCGAGAACGCCGGTTTGCCGCGGAGGACGATCTACGAGCGGGTCGCGCGCTACATCGAGCTCGTCGGCCTGAAGGGCTTCGAGCGCCACTACCCGCATCAGCTCTCGGGTGGCATGCAGCAGCGCGCGGGACTCGCTCGCGCGCTCGCGACGGAGCCGGACATCCTGCTCATGGACGAGCCCTTCGGATCGCTCGACGCGCAGACGCGCGAGATCCTGCAGGACGAGCTGCTCCGCATCTACCAGACCGAGCCGCGGACCATGGTCTTCATCACGCACTCCATCGAGGAAGCGATCGCGCTCGGCGACCGCATCCTCGTCATGACGGCGCGGCCCGGCCGCGTCCGCGAGCTCGTCGCGGTGGACATCCCGCGTCCCCGCACGGTCGCGAGCGTCATCGCGCACCCGCGCTTCATCGAGCTGCGCGATCACTGCTGGCGGCTGCTTCGCGAGCAGCAGGTGATGGCGTGACCCTTCAGGGCGTCGGCGTCGAGGTCGAGGAGGCGCGCGCCAGCGCCGGGCGCTCGCGCTGGCGGCGCCTGCGGCCGGGCGACTGGGCCGTACGCGTCGGCACCATCGCGCTGCTCCTCGGGATCTGGGAGTTCTTCGGCCCGAGCCTGAACAAGCTGATCCTGCGCCCGCCGTCCGACATCGTGAAGGCGTTCTTCGAGCTGGTGGCGAACGGGGAGCTCCAGGAGGCGCTCGCGCAGAGCATGAAGGAGCTCGTCGGTGGCTTCGCGATCGCGCTCGTGTTCGGCGTGATCATCGGCGTCGCCTCCGGCCGCTGGCGCTTCGTGTACAACGCCGTCGATCCACTCGTGTCCGCGCTGTACTCGGTGCCGTCGGTGGCGCTCGTGCCGCTCATCGGATTCGCGTTCAAGTCCGTGGGCGATGCGCCGCGCATCGCGACCGTCGCGCTCTTCGCGATCTTTCCCATCCTCATCAACACGCAGCAGGGCGTGCGGAACGTGGATCGGCAGCTCTTGGAGGTATCACGCTCGTTCAACACCGGCGAGCGGAAGCTGTGGACGGACGTGATCGTCCCGTCGGCGCTCCCCTACGTCCTCGCGGGCATACGTCTCGCGATCGGGCGCGGGCTCATCGGGATGATCGTGGCCGAGTTCTTCATCGGCCTCGTCGGTCTGGGCTTCCTGATCATCTCGTACGAGAACGTGTTCCGCATCGACCGCATGTTCGTCCCGGTCATCGTCCTCGCGGCGATGGGCATCCTCCTCATGGGCTTCGTGCAATGGATCGAAGGTCGTGTCGCACCGTGGCTGAAGAAGGATCAATAGGGAGGTCGAAGATGGGTGCGCGTGTCATTGGAGCCATCGGCCTAGCACTCGCGATGCTCGTCACCGCGTGTACGAGCACGACGACGGGGGGCGCGGGCGGCGCGGCGACCGCGACCGCGGCGGCGACCGCGGCGGCGGCGACCGCCACGGCCGTGCCGAAGGCGACCTGCACCGCGAAGAAGGTGACGATCGCGGTGCCGGTGACGCCGCCGAACGTCGTCCATCTCACGCCGTACGTCGCTGAATCGTTCGGTTACTTCAAGGACGAGAACCTCACAGTCGAGCTCGTCCGCTTCGACGGCGGCGTCGGGTCGCTCCGCGCATCGGCGTCGGGCGCGATCAATCTCGCCGGCACATCGAGCGAGCCCGTCCTCGACGCGATCGCGAACGGCGCCGACGTGAAGATCGTGTACAGCTACGCGCCGAACGTCGACGTCTCGTTCGCCGTCGGCCCGGGCATCAAGACGCTCGCCGACCTGAAGGGCAAGAAGATGGGCGTCCAGGAGCCCGGCGGCTTCGCGGACGTGATGACGCGTCTCGTGTTGAAGAAGGCGGGCATCGATCCGAAGGACGTGACGTTCGTCACGACGACGACCGCGGGCCGCGTCCAGGCGCTCGCGACGGGCCAGACCGACACGGCGGTCCTGCACATCGACCAGGTGAAGACGGTCCAGAAGCAGACGCCGACGATCACGGTCCTCGCGAACATGTGGGAGGTCCTCAGCGACTACCAGTACGCCGTGTACATCGTCCCGACGCAGACGCTCAAGGACGACGCGGCGACCACCGAGTGCCTCATCCGTGCGCTCATGCGCGCGAACCGTGCGATGTACGACGCGGCGAACCGCGACAAGATCATCCAGATCGGCGTGGAGCAGACGAAGGAGGCCAAGGACGTCGTCTCCGAGACGTTCGATCTGCTCGTCAAGGCCAAGGCGTGGCCGCAGAACGAGGGCGTCCCGCAGGCGAACATCGACGGGACGATCAAGAGCGAAAGGGACTTCGGGAAGATCAAGACCGACATGAAGTTCGCCGACGTCACCGATCTCTCGATCGCGAAGAAGGTGGTGGACCAGCTCGGTCGCGTGAAGGACTTCCCGTACTAGCCGGGGAAGGTAGAGAGATGACGAAGCTCGTCGACCTGACGCAACCGTGGGGCGACCGGATGCCCACCTGGCCGCAGTTCGAAGCGATCCAGGTGACGGACATCACCACGCACCACCGGGACGGAAAGAGCACCGTGCTCGTGCGTACGAACATGCACACGGGCACGCACATCGACGCCCCGATCCATTACTGGCCGACGGGCAAGCACCTCGGCGAGATCCCCATCCAGGACCTCTTCGGCACGGGCTTGGTGATCGACCTCCGGCCGATCACCAAGCCCTGGGCCTTCTATTCGACGAAGGACATCCTCTCGTGCCTCCCGAAGGGGGAGCAGATCCGCGAGGGCGACGTCGTGATCCTCTACACCGGCTGGGACAGGTACAACTGGACGAAGCCCACGCGCGACGACGTCATGTACTTCGACCGGCATCCCGGGCCGATGCCCGAGTTTTGCGACTACCTCATCGACAAGAAGATCAAGATGTTCGGCGGCGACCTCGCGTCGATGGACCACTCGCTCTACGTGCGCGTGCGCTACTTCCGGCCAGACCTCGTGAAGGAATACGAAGCGCGGACCGGCAGGCCCATCGAGGAGACGCTGCCCATGAAGGACTTCGAGCACGTCCACTACGGCATGGCGAAGGCGAACATCCCGATGCTCGAGAACCTCGGCGGCGAGCTGGCGGAGGTCGCCGGGAAGCGGGTCGACATCGGCGCGTTCCCGTGGCGCTGGGTGAACGGCGAAGGCTGCATCTGCCGCGTCGTGGCGTTCCTGCCGTGACCGTCACCGCTCCGCCGCCGCCGACGATGCGGGCGCTGGTCCTCACCGCGCCGCACGAGTTCGAGATCCGCGACGACGTGCCGATCCCGCGCCCGGCCTCCAACGAGGTGCTCGCGCGCGTGCGCGCGATCGCGATCTGCGGGACCGACGCCGAGATCATCGAGGGCACCTTCAAGGGCCGCTGGCCGCGCGCGTATCCCTTCATCCCCGGTCACGAGTGGTCCGGCGAGGTCGTGGACGCGGGCGACATCGCGAAGGGCTACGGGTTCGTGCCCGGCACGCGCGTCGCCGGGACCTCGCACTCGGGCTGCGGCTACTGCCGCATGTGCCGCACCGGCCGCTACAACCTCTGCTTCAACTACGGCCGCGAGGACCTCGGACACCGGCAGTACGGCCACTACACGCAAGGCGCGTACGCCACCTATGTCGTCCACACCATCAAGAGCGTGTTCAAGATCCCGGATGCGATGCCGTTCGACGTCGCGGCGCTCTGCGACACGGCCTCGATCGCCCTCCACTCCGTGAAGCGGCCGGGCATCGAGCCGGGCGACGTGTTCGTCGCGGTCGGGTCGGGCGGCATGGGTCTGCTCACGGCGATGAGCGCGAAGGCGCTCGGCGCGGCGCGCGCGATCGTCGTCGGCGGCGGGAAGCGGCTCGATCGGGCGAAGGAGCTCGGCTTCGAGACCGTCGATTACCACGACGGCGATCCCGTGGCGAGGGTGCGCGAGCTGACCGGCGGCGTGGGCGCGGACGTGGCGGTCGACTCCGCCGGGACGAAGGACTCGGTGCGCCAGACGATCGGCCTGTTGCGTAGGGGCGGACGGGCCGCGTTCACGGGCATCCCGAAGGAGCCGTCCTCGATCGACTTCCAGAAGATCGTGCTCGAGGAGATCGACCTCTACGGCGTGCGGGCGAACCGCAACACCATGGAGGAGATCATCCCGCTCATGTCGGACGGCCGCGTGCCGGCGGCGAAGCTCATCACGAACCACTTCCCGCTGGCGGAGTTCCGCGAGGCCCTGCGCACGTTCAACGAGCGCGTGGACGGCGCGCTCAAGGTCATCGTCGAGCCATGACGGTAGGGGAGCGCGCCGCGATGGATCTCGCGCGGCTCATGCGGACGCGGCGCGCCATCCGGAAGTTCGCCGCGCGTCCGGTCCCCGAGGCGGACGTGCGCGAGGTGCTCGAGGCCGCCCGGTGGGCGCCGTCGCCGGCGAATCTCCAGCCCGCGCGCTTCATCTGGGTCCGCGATCCGAAGATCAAGGACGAGCTGCAGGAGCTCGCGCGCGAGTCGAAGGCGATGTCCGCCTACTGGGACGCGTCGTTCGCGCCCGGCGGCCCGAGCGGAACGATCAACGACCTCCGCACGCCCGAGGTGATCGCGGTGTGCTCGGACCCGGCGAAGAGCCTCACCAACGTGAACGACGAGAACGGCTTCGAGTGGGCGGCGGCCATGTCGATCTACGCGATGTGGCTTCGAGCGCACTCGCTGGGATACGGCGGCGTCTTCGTGCAGCACTGGCTGCCCGATCACGCGAAGCGGATCCTGAACATCCCGCGGCTCTGGCGATTCCTGGGGACCTTCACCTTCGGGCATGCGGCGGAAGAGAAGGAGCAGACGCGGCTCCCCTTCGACGAGCTCGTCTTCATCGATCGCTTCCCGGGGAGGCCGCACCCGTGAGCCTGCCGCCGCGCATGCGCGCCGTCGTCTTCGAGCGGCCTGGATGGTTCACCGTCACCGACGTCGCCACGCCGCGCCCGGGACGCGGCGAGGCCCTGGTGCGCGTGCGCGCGTCGATGGTGTGCGCGACGGACCAGAAGATCCTCGCCGGCGGATTCCCGGCGACGCGCTTCCCACACGTGCCGGGCCACGAGTTCAGCGGCGACGTCGTCGCGACCGGCGAGGGCGTCGCGCTCGCACCCGGGACGCCGGTCGGCGTCGAGGTCCATGTCGGCTGCGGCACGTGCGACCGCTGCCGCGAGGGTCTGTACACGCTCTGCCTGAACTACGGGAAGCGCGAGACCGGACACGCCCACGTCGGCTTCACCATCGGCGGCGGGCTCGCCGAGTACGCGGCCGTCCCGGTCGCGGCGCTGCATCCGCTGCCCGAAGGCGTGTCCTACGAGGACGGCGCGTGGACGGACAACCTCGGCGTCGCGCTCTGGGCGCTCGAGCGCGGCCGCCTCGCCGCGGGCGAGCGCGTGGTCGTGTTCGGCCCCGGCGCGATCGGGCTCTGCGCGGCGCAGCTCGCGCGCGCCCTCGGCGCGGGCGGCGTGCTGCTCGTCGGCCGCGGCCTGCGCCTGGCGCGGGTGCGCGACGTCGCCGACGCGGTGATCGACGTCGCGGAGGTCGATACGCTGAAGGGCAGCGCCGACCTCGTCGTCGAGTTCGCCGGGACCGCGGACGCCGCGCGGCAGGCGATCCTCACCGCGCGGCGCGGCGGACGCGTCGTCCTCGGCGGGTCCACCGGCGTCGGCACCGAGCTGTCGGGCGTCGACCTGTCCACGATCGTGCGCGGCAGCCTCGACGTCCTGGGATCGCTCGCGAACCCAAAGGGCGTCTCCGGTCGCGCGCTCGCGCTGCTCGCGCGCGGCGAGGTCGACGTCAAGCGTCTCGTCACGCATCACTACCCGCTCGACCGATTCGCGGACGCGTGGGCGACGTTCACCGAACGTCGTGACGGCGCGATCCGCGTGATGCTGCATCCGACGGAGGGAACCTGATGGAGAAGGCGATCGCGCTCGATCTGTACCGCGTCATGCGCCGCATCCGCGACTTCGAGGAGCGCTCGACGGTGCTCTTCGGCGAGGGCAAGGTTTGGGGGACGATCCACTCGTATGCCGGCGAGGAGGCCATCGCCGCGGGGGTGTGCGCGCACCTGCGCGACGACGACTGGATCACGTCCACGCACCGCGGGCACGGCCATTGCATCGCGAAACGCGCCGATCTGGGCAAGATGTACGCGGAGCTGCTGGGGCGAGAGACCGGGTACTGCCGCGGTCGCGGAGGATCGATGCACATCGCCGACACGTCGAAGGGCAACCTCGGCGCGAACGGCATCGTCGGCGGCGGCATCCCCATCGCGACCGGCGCCGCGCTCACCGCGAAGCAGCTCGGCACCGATCAGGTTGCCGTCTCGTTCTTCGGCGACGGCGCCGCGAACCAGGGCGGGTTCCACGAGTCGGCGAACCTCGCCGCGCTCTGGAAGCTGCCGGTGATCTACGTCTGCGAGGTGAACCAGTACGCGGAGAGCCTGCCGGTCGAGCGCGGCTTCCCGATCAAGGACATCAGCACGCGCGCCGCGGGCTACGGCATGCCGGGCGTCCGCGTGAACGGCCTCGACGTGCGCGCGGTGTACGAGGCCGCGGGCGAGCTCGTGGCCCGCGCCCGCCGCGGCGAGGGGCCCTCGCTCCTCGTCGCCGAGGCCTACCGCCACGAGGGTCACTACTACGGCGACCCGCGCAAGTACCAGACGAAGGACGAGATCGAGGGCTGGAAGGCGAAGTACGACCCGCTCGTCGAGGCGCGCACGTGGATGGTCAGCGACGAGCTCGCGACGGAAGCGGAGCTCGACGCGATCGACGCCGAGGTCGCCCGGGAGGCGAAGCGGGCGGTCGCGTTCGCGGAGGCTTCGCCGCTCGCGACGCCCATCACGCTCCCGGGGGACGTCTATGCAAGCTACTGAGACCCGCGCGCCGGCCGCGACGCGCGAGATGTTCTACAACGAGGCGCTCGGCGACGCGCTCCGTCTCGAGATGGAGCGCGATGCGCGCGTCATCGTCATGGGCGAGGACATCGCCGAGCACGGCGGGGCGTTCCAGGTGACGGCGGGACTGCTCGACGCCTTCGGGCCGACCCGCGTCCGCCAGACGCCGATCAGCGAGCTCGGCATCGTCGGGGCGGCGGTCGGCGCGGCGCTCACCGGCCTGCGGCCGGTCGTCGAGCTCATGTACGTCGACTTCGCGGGCCTCGCGATGGACCAGCTCGTGAATCAGGCCGCGCAGAACCGCTTCATGTTCGGCGGGCAGGCGCGCGTGCCGATGGTCATGCGCACGCAGGGCGGCTCCGGCCGTGGCAACGCCGCGCAGCACTCGAAGTCGCTCGAGGCGTGGTTCGCGCACGTCGCCGGCCTGAAGGTCGTCATGCCGGCGACGCCCGCCGACGCGAAGGGGCTGCTCACCGCGGCCATCCGCGACGACGACCCCGTGATCTTCCTCGAGCACAAGCTGCTGTACCGGACGAAGGGCGAGGTCCCCGTCGGGGAGCATCTCGTTCCGCTCGGCAAGGCGGACGTGAAGAAGGCGGGCGACGCGCTGACGATCGTCACGTGGTCGCGCCACGTCCTCCTCGCGCTGGAGGCGGCGAAGCAGCTCTCCGCCGACGGCATCGAGGCCGAGATCGTCGATCTGCGCAGCCTGGTGCCGCTCGACAAGGATGCGGTGCTCTCGTCGGTCCGCAAGACGCACCGCGTGCTCGTGCTGCACGAAGCGGTGAGGCGCGCCGGCTACGGCGCGGAGATTGCCGCGATGATCGCGGAGGACGCGTTCGACGACCTCGACGCGCCGCCGCGCCGTCTCGCCGGCCTCGAGACGCCGATCCCGTACGCGCAGCACCTCGAGAAGACCGTCGTGCCGCAGATCGAGGACATCGTGAAGGCCGCGAAGGAGCTCGTCGCGTGAGCATCGCGACGGTCGTCCGCGCGTGAGCGTCACGCGCGTAATCCTCCCGAAGCTCGGGCTGACGATGGACGAGGGCCGCCTCATCGCGTGGCACAAGAAGGAAGGCGACCACGTCGCGAAGGGCGAGGTGCTCTTCGAAGTCGAGACCGACAAGGCGAACATGGAGATCGAGTCGCCCGCCTCGGGCATCCTGCGCCGCATCCTGGTCGCCGCCGGCACGAGCGTCCCCGTGACGACGCTCGTCGCGTTGCTGAGCGATACCGCGGACGAGCCCATCGCGGAGGCCGCTCCGCCCGCCGGAGCGCCGCCGGCATCTCCGGCGGGCTCCGCTCCGTCCTCTGACGGCGAGCGCGTCCGCAGCTCTCCGGCGGCGCGAAAGCGGGCGCAGGAGCTCGGCGTCGACATCAACGCGGTCAGGGGCACCGGCCCGGGCGGCCGCATCGGCATCGCGGACGTCGAGGCGGCGGCCGCCGCGAAGGCGCCCGCCTCCGCGCTCGCGGCCGCGGGCGCGGCCACACGCGAGAAGCGCGAGCCGCTCTCGAAGATGCGGCGCGCGGTGGCCGACGCGATGACACGCTCGTTCCGCGAGGCCCCGCAGTTCTCGATCTCGCGCGACGTCGACATGACGAACGCGAACACGCGCCGCAAGGCGGCGGGCGTCTCGTACACGGACGTCATCGTCGCCGCGGCCGCGACCGCGCTGCGCGCGCACCCGCGGCTGCGCTCGCGATTCGACGGCGACGCGATCGTGACGAGCGACGCCATCCACGTCGGGATCGCGGTCGCGCTCGAGGCCGGCCTCATCGTGCCGGTCATCCGCGACGCCGACGCGAAGGCGCTCGGCGCGCTTCGCGACGAGCGCGAGGCGCTCGAGGCCGCGGTGGGGACGGGTCACGCGCGTGCCGACGCCTTCGGTGGGGCCGCCATCACGATCTCGAATCTCGGCACCTTCGGCGTCGACCGCTTCACCGCGATCGTGAATCCGCCGGAGGCGTCGATCCTCGCGGTCGGCCGGGTCGCCGATCGCGTCGTGGTCGTGAACGGCGCGGCGGCGGTGCGGCCCGTGTGCAGCCTCACGCTCACCGTGGACCACCGTGTCGCGGACGGCGCCGACGCGGCGCGCTATCTCGCCGACGTCGCGAAGGAGCTCGAGGCCGCGTGAGCGTCGCGCCATCGGGTGACCGCGTCCGGATCGCGGCGTCGCATTGGAAGCCGCGCTTCATCGCGAACGGCGTCGACGTGAACGATTTCGAGTCCGTCGTCGGCTCCACGTCCGAGTGGCGCGACTGGGCGCCGGCGTGGAAGCGGGTGGGCGACCTCCACCGCGCGCTCGGCGACGAGGCGGCCCGCGCCGGCCGCATGGTGACCGCCGCCGGCGCGTTCCAGCGCGCGGCGTGGTGCTACCACCTCGGGAAATTCCTCTGGTTCGAGGACGTCGCGCTCCACGACGCGCTCAGCGAAGCGACCGTCGGGGCCTACGCGCGCGCGCTGCCGCACATCGATCCGCCGGGCACGCGCATCGAAGCGCCCTTCGAGGGCGCGGTCATCCCCGGCATCCTGCGGCGGCCGCGGGACGCCGCGCGGCCGCCGCTCGTGATCCTGGTACCGGGCCTCGACTCGGTGAAGGAAGAGCTCTTCGCGATGGAGAACGACTTCCTGCGCCGCGGTATGGCGACGCTCGCCGTCGACGGGCCGGGGCAGGGTGAGAACGCGCCGCGCTTCCCGATCCGCGCCGACTGGTCGACGGTCATCACGCCGCTCATCGATCATCTCGCGACGCGCGACGTGGGCGTCGATCTCGGTCGCATCGGATTCATGGGCATCAGCATGGGCGGCATCTACGGCCCGCACGCCGCGGCGAAGGAGAAGCGCATCGCGGCGCTCGTCGCGCTCGCGGGCCCGTACGACCTCTCGGAGTGCTGGGCCGCGCTCAACCCGCTCACGAAGGGCGGCTACCGCTTCTACACGAAGTCGCGCGACGAGAGCGAGGCCTTCGAGAAGGCGAAGCAGCTCACGCTCGCCGGCGTCTTGAAGGACGTGACCTGCCCGATGCTCGTGATCCACGGTGGCAAGGACCGGCTCTTCCCGCCCGAGCAGGCCGAGCGCATCGCGCACGAAGCGCCGAACGCGACCCTGCTGCTGTACCCCGAGGGCAATCACGTCTGCAACAACATCCCGTACAAGTACCGTCCCGCGATGGCCGACTGGATGCGGGACCGCCTGTGAAGACGCGCCTGCGCGTGAACGGGACCGAGCGCGAGGTCGACGTCCCGCGCCGCGCGACGCTGCTCTCGGTCCTGCGCGACGATCTCGGGCTCACCGGCACGCGCTACGGCTGCGGCGCGGGACAGTGTGGCGCCTGCTACGTGCTCGCCGACGGACGCGCCGTCGCGTCATGCCTCATGACCGTCGATCAGGCGGCCGCGGCCGACATCACCACCATCGAGGGCCTCGCGCGGGGCGACCGGCTCCATCCGGTGCAGGAGGCCTTCATCGCGGAGGACGCGATGCAGTGCGGGTACTGCACGAGCGGCATGATCATCTCGGCCGCGGCGCTCCTCGCGCGCGACCCGCGGCCGTCCGACGCGTCGATCCGCGACGCGCTCGCGCCGAACCTGTGCCGCTGCGGCGTCTACGTTCGCGCGATCCGTGCCGTCAAGCGCGCGGCGGGCACGGTCCTGTGACCGGCTGGGGCGAGCCGCGGAAGGAGCGCGTCGAGCAGCGCATCCGCGTCGAGCCTGACGGCACGGTCGTCGCGCTGTCGGGGAAGGTCGAATTCGGTCAGGGCATCCGCACCGCGTTCGCGCAGCTCGTCGCCGACGAGATGGCGGTCCCGATCGAGCGCGTGCGCGTCGTCCTCGGCGACACCGCGCAGGTGCCGTGGGACATGGGCACGTTCGGGAGCCGCTCGGTCGCGCAGGAAGCCCCGGCGCTGCGACGCGCGGCGGCGTTCGCGCGCGAGCTGCTCGAGCGCGGAGCGCCGGTCGCGGGCGAGGTCCCCGACGACGTCCGGCTGCGGCCCGCGGCGGAGCGGCGCTACGTGGGCCAGCCGATGCCGCGCCTCGAGGCGCGCGACATCGTCACCGGGGAGGCCACCTACGTCGCCGACGTGCGTCTGCCGGACATGGCGCACGGGGTGATCGTCCGGCCGCCGGCGCGCGGCGCGACGGTGCGCGCGGTAGACGATGCCGCCGCGAAAGCCATGCCCGGCGTCCTGGCGGTGGTGCGCGACGGCGACGTGGTCGGCGTCGTCGCGGAGCGCGACGACCAGGCGCGGGCCGCGGCCGACGCGCTCGACGTCGCATGGAGCATGCCGGCGCGGACGGAAGGCGAGACCCTCGAGGTCGCGATGCGCGACGACGGCGGCGTCGACGACGCCGTGGCGCGCGCCGCGGTGCTGCTCGAGGCCGAGTACACCCTGCCGCCCATCTCCAACGCCCCCATCGGACCGAGCGCGGCGGTCGCGGACGTGCGCGCGGATGGCGCCACCGTCTACGCGGGCACGCAGCGTCCGTTCGGCCTGCGCGAGCAGCTCGCCGCGGCGATCGGTCTCGACGAAGAGCGCGTGCGCGTGCTCCCGCAGATGCCGAGCGGGACGTACGGCCGGAACTCGAGCGCGGATGCGCCGATCGAAGCGGCCATCCTCTCGAAGCACGCGAAGCGGCCGGTCCACGTCCAGTGGACGCGGGCGGAGGAGTTCGCGTACGCGCCCACGCGACCGGAGGCCTACCTGCGGATCGGCGCGGCGCTCGATGGCGCCGGGCGCATCGCGGCCTGGCGCTACGACGAGCACACCAACGTCCACACCGGCGGCGGGCTCGACGCGCGGCTGGCCCCGATGACCTCCGGGCGGAACGCGATCCCGCCGTATCGCATCCCGAAGGCGCGCGTGACGCTGTACGTCGAGCCGACGCCTCTGCGCACCGCGTCGTTCCGCTCGCTCGCGGCCGCGGAGAACGTCTTCGCCATCGAGACCTTCATGGACGATCTGGCGCGCCTGGCGAAGCAGGACCCGCTCGCCTTCCGGCTGGCGCACGTCGACGATCCCCGTCTCCGCGCCGTGTTCGAGCGCGTCGCGCGGACGAGCGGCTGGGGACGGAAGACGGAGCCGCGCCGCGGGCTCGGGATCGCCGGCACGATCTATCACGGCACGTACATCGCCGAGGTCGCCGAGGTCGAGGTCGACGAGTCCGGCCGGGTCCGCCTGGTCCGCGTGTGGGCGGCCGTCGATCCCGGGCTCACCCTGAATCCCGACGGCGTGCGGAATCAGACCGAGGGCGGCATCCAGCAGTCGGCGTCGTGGACGCTGTACGAGGAGATCCGGCATCGCGACGGGCGGATCGTGAACACGGGTTGGGATACCTATCCGATCGCGACGTTCCGGGACGCGCCCGAGTCGATCGAGGTCGACGTGATGGGGGACCCCACCACGCCGTCCAGCGGCGTCGGCGAGCCCGGCGCGGTCTGCATCTCCGCGGCGATCGGCAACGGCGTGTTCGCCGCGACCGGCGTGCGCGTCCGGCAGCTTCCGATGACGCCGGAGCGCGTGCGGGGTCGCTAGGCCAGCACCTCGCGCATCGCCGCGCCGAGGCAACGCGCGGATCGAGCGGCATCAGCGGCCCCGCCGCGCGCCGCGTCCGCGGACGACGCGTCCGGGCCGCGCGTCGGTGTGCTCCCCGTCGACGAGGACGGGCGTGCCGTTCACGAGCACGTGCCGCATGCCGGTCGCGTACCGGTGCGGCCGTTCGTACGTCGCGCGGTCGGCGATCGTCGCGGGATCGAAGACGGCGATGTCGGCGAACGACCCGGGCGCGAGCGAGCCACGATCCGCGAGTTTCAGGTTCGCCGCCGGGAACGAGGTCATGCGCCGGATCGCGTCCTCGAGCGTCGTGGCGCGCTCGTCGCGTACGAATCGGCCGAGGACGCGCGCGAAGGTCCCGTACGCGCGCGGATGCGGCTGCGACTTGAGGAAAACGCCCTCAGGCGCGATCGAGCCCGCGTCGGACCCGAAGCTCATCCACGGCAGCGCGACCTCGCGCCGCAGGTTCTCCTGCGATCCCATGAACACGATCATGCCGACGCGGCTCTCGTCCTCCGCGACGAGGTCCATCGCGACGTCGCGCGGATCGCCGCCGCGCTCGCCCGCGATCTCGGCGAGCGTCTTCCCGGTGAGCGGCTTGAGCCGCTCGCTCTTGAAGGACGCGAGCAGGATACCCTCGGGTCCCCCGGCCGCCTCGTAGAGATTCTCCCACGAGGACGCCGGACGCGACATCTCCTCCCGGATGCGCGCGCGCCGTCGCGTCGCGAAGCCGCGCGCGCAGCGCCTCGGGTCCGCCGTCGTGCGCCCACGGCGGGAAGCACGCGTCCAGCCCGGTCGCGCCGGCCTCGTACGGGTACATGTCCGCCGTGATCGCGAGGCCCTCGCGCCTGGCGCTCTCGACCCGCTGGATCGCGCCGTCGAGCTTCGGCCAGTTGCTCCGGCCGGCCTGCTTCAGGTGATAGATCTCGGCGCCGACGCGCGCGCGCCGCGCGATCTCGATGAGCTCGTCGATCGCCTCGAGCAGGCGCCCGCCCTCGCTGCGCAGATGCGAGATGTACATGCCGCCGTAGGGCGCGGCGGCCTCGCACAAGGCGACGAGCTCGTCGGTCGTCGCGTACGCCGCCGGCGCGTAGATCAGGGACGAGCCGACGCCGAGGGCGCCGTCGCGCATCGCCCGGTCGACGAGCGCGCGCATGCGCCCGAGCTCGTCGGCCGACGGCGGCCGGTCGTCGCTCGCGATCTCGTGCATGCGCAGCGTCGTCGCGCCGACGAACGAGGCGATGTTGGTGGAGATGCCGCGCGCGACGAGCGTCTCGAGCGCCTCGTCGAGCGTCGTCCACGTGATGTGGTACTTGATGTCGCCCTGCTGCTCGGTCCGCTCCCGTTTCATCCGCTCGTTCAGCGGACCGAGGGACCAGCCCTCGCCGAAGACCTCCAGCGTGACGCCCTGGCGGATGTCGGACTGCGAGCGTCCGTCGGCGAAGAGCGTGTCGGTCGCCCAGGAGAGCATGTTGATGAATCCGGGCGCGACCGCGAGCCCGGCCGCGTCGAGCTCGCGCGCGCCGCGCGCCTGCACGGCGCCGACCGCGGCGATGCGGTCGCTGGCGACGGCCACGTCGCCGCGCGCCGGCGGTGCGCCGCTGCCGTCGTACAGGGTCCCGCCGCGGATGACGAGATCGTGGACGGGAGGCACGAGCGCCGATGGTAGGTCAGACTGCGCGCATGTTCGGCATGACGCGTGACGAGATCGCCGCGCTGCGCGCGCTGCGCACGCCAGAGAAGGTGCAGGCGTATCTCGACGGCCTCACGTACAACCTCGAGCGCGGCGGCGAGACGCTGCGCTCGCCGCGGCGTGTGATCCGCGATCGCACCGCACACTGCGCGGAGGGCGCCTTCTTCGCGGCGGCGGCGTTCCGCGTGAACGGCCGGCCGCCGCTCATCGTGGATCTCGAGTCGGTCCGCGACGACGACCACGTCATCGCCGTGTACCGCGACGCGGGACTCTGGGGCGCGGTCGCGACGTCGAAGTTCGCCGGACTCCGCTTCCGTGCCCCGGTCTACAGGACCGTTCGCGAGCTGGTGATGAGCTACTTCGAGGACTACTACAACTGGGACGGGGAGCGCACGCTCCGGGCCTTCTCACGGCCGATCTCGCTCGCGCGCTTCGACCGCATCGCGTGGATGACGGCGGAGCAGGACCTCTGGCCCATCGTGAAGTACCTCGCCGTCGCGCCGCACGCGCGGTTGATCCCGCCGACCGTCGCCCGGCGTCTGCCGAAGCTCGACAAGCGTTCGTACGACTCGGGCATCTTTGGTGCGCCCGGCCACTGAAATCTGCTAGCGTCCCAGCCAGTCACAGAGGAAACGCGGAGGGGAGCCGGTGCTGCGCACCGTCGCGGCCGTCGAGCAACGTCCCTGGCTGTTGCTCGCGCTCGTCTTCGTCACGACGGCGTTCTTCGGCTTCGCCGTCCAGGCCCTGGGGAACGTGTATCTCAACTGGCGAGGAGATCCGATCGTCCACGAGTACCGGGCCACGCTCTCGTACACGTCGGCCATCGTCGGCGACGGCGTCTTGATCCCGCTGGTCAACGTGTTCATGACGAGCCAGCTCGCCGTCTGGCGCCGCCGGCCGCGGCTCAGCGAGGTCGGGCTCTCGGTCCTCGCCGGCGGGCTCGTGACGGGCGGCGTCCATCTCTATCAGGCGGTGAACGGCCTGCGGAACTGGGCGATGCCCGTGCCCTTCGAGTGGACGCCGATCGGCTACTACCACGCGGCGTTCATGTGGACGGAGATCTCATGCGTGCTGTTCTTCTGGGGACAGGTGGGGCTCGTCGCGCACGAGGACCCGCGTGCGGCGATCTCGCATCGCGTCGCGTTCGCGTTCCTCGCCGGCGCGCTGTTCCTGCGGCTGCTCTTCGCCGACTACGGCTACATCAAGTAGTCAGTCCCCGTACAGCTTCCCCGGGTTGAGGATGCCCTTCGGATCCATGACGGTCTTGATGCGCTTCATCACGTCGAGCGCGTCGCCGTGCTCCGCGCGCATGTAGCGCGCGCGTACCGCGCCGGTGCCGTGCTCGCCGGTGACCGTGCCGCCGACCTCGATGGCGAGCCGGTGCAGCCGGTCGGCGAGCTCATCGGCACGTCGCACCTCGTCGGCGTCGTCGGGATCGATGAGGATCGCCGAATGGACGTTGCCGTCGCCGAAGTGCCCGTAGAAGATCACGCCGACGCGCAGCTCCGCGCCGATCTCGCGCGCGCGGCGGATGGTCTCGGGGATCTTCGTGAGCGGCACGGCGAGATCCTCGCCGGCGAAGATGCGGTGCTTGCCCGGATGCGCGAGCGCCGACGCGGCCGCCATGCCGCTCCGCGCGGCCCAGAGCTTGGCGACGGCGGCCTCGTCATCGGCGACGCGCGTCACCGACGCGCGGCGTCTCACGATCTCGTCGACGTAGCGGATCGAGGCGCCGAGGCCCTCGGCGGTGCCCTCGACCTCGATGAAGAGGACCGCCTCGCCCTCGGGAAGGCCGAGGTCGGGCTTCCATCTCTGCAGCGCGGTGACCGCGCTCGTATCGAGGAGCTCCGCCGTCGACGGCAGCACGCCGGCCGCGAAGAGGTCGTCGAGCGAGCGCACGGTGTCCTCGAGCGCGGCGTAGCCCGCGAGCACGACCGCGCGCGCCGGCGGCCGGGGCTGCACCCGGAGGCGCAGCGTGGTGATGATCCCGAGCGTCCCCTCCGAACCGACGAACAGCTTCGTGAGATCGATGCCGCTCGAGCTCTTGAGGGCCTTGGAGCGCGCGCCGCCGGTCCAGATCACGGAGCCGTCCGCGAGCACGACCTCCGCGCCGAGGACGTAGGCCGACGTCGTTCCCCAGCGGACCGCGTGCGGCCCGCTCGCGTTGTTCGCGGCCATGCCGCCGAGCGTGCAGGCGCGACCGCTGCCGGGATCGGGCGGGAAGAAGAGGCCGTGCGGCCGCAGCGCCTCCTGGAAGTCGTTGAACACGAGACCGGGGCGGACGACCGCCTGCAGGTTCGCGCGGTCGATCTCGAGCACCTCGCGCATGCGCGCGAACGAGACGACGATGCCTCCATTCGCCGCCACCGCGCCGCCGGTCTGCCCGGTCCCGGCGCCGCGCGCGATCACCGGCGTACCGGTCGCGTCGGCGAAGCGCACCACCGCCGCGACGTGCTCGGTCGTCCGCGGCACGACGACGACGTCCGGCAGCCGCTGCCGGCGGAGGGACCAGAACGACGCGTCGTACGCGTAGGGGAGGAGCGTCGCGGGGTCGTCGATGACCGCGTCCGCGGGAAGGATCGACCGCAGCCGCTCCGCGAGGGTCGTCGTGAGGGCGGTCATGCGACCGTATCCTAGTTTCATCACCTCCTCAGCGAGCTCCGTCGCACCCGCGCACGTCCGCCACGAGGATCTCGCGACATGCATCTCGTGCGGGCTCTGCCTGAATGACTGCCCGACGTATCGTGTGCTCGGCGAGGAAGCCGATTCGCCGCGCGGCCGCATCCAGCTCATCCGCGCGCTCGTGGCCACGGACGCGCCGCCCGAGGACCGCGTCGTCGGTCATCTCGAGGCATGTCTGGTCTGCCGCGCGTGCGAGACCGCGTGTCCCTCGGGCGTCCCGTTCGGCCGGATCATGGAGGGCGCGCGCGAGGTCGTGCGCGAGCGGCGCCCGCTGCGCGGACCCGCGGGCGCGCTGCGCCGCATGGGCCTCGGCACGATCGCGAACGCCGGGCGCCTCTCGCGGATCGCGTGGCTCACGGACCTGTACGCGCGGAGCCCGCTGCGCGCCGTCGTCGCGCGCGCCGCGCCACGGGCGCTCGCGTGGGCGTCGTCGCTCGCGCCGAAGCGCGAAGGCGCCCCGTTCGCGCTCGCGGAGCGCGCGGACGCGGACACCTGCCTCTTCGCCGGATGCGTCATGCGGCAGGCCTTCGGCGAGAGCGGGCGCGCCACGGTGCGCGTGCTCGAGAAGAGCGGACGCCGCGTCTCGGCGCCGGGCGAGCAGGTCTGCTGCGGCGCGCTCCACGCGCACGCCGGCGACGGCGACGGCGCGCGCGAGCTGGCGCGCCTCAACATCGACGCGTTTTCCGGATCGGATGCGCCGATCGTCGTCAACGCGGCGGGCTGCGGCGCGCATCTCAAGGCGTACGGCGAGCTCCTCGTGGACGATCCCGCGTGGCGCGATCGCGCCCGCGCGTTCTCGCGCCGCGTCCGCGACGCCAGCGAAGTCGCCGTGCCGATCGCCCGGCGCGCTCCTCGTCCGCTCCGCGTCGTCTATCAGGATGCCTGCCATCTCGCACACGGTCAGCGGATCCGCACGCGGCCGCGCGCGCTGCTGCGCGCGGTCGACGGAGTGACGCTCGTCGAGATCGAGGACGCCGAGCGCTGCTGCGGGAGCGCCGGCATCTACAACCTGACGCAGCCCGCGATATCGGCCGAGCTCCAGCGTCAGAAGGTCGAGCGCATCCTCGCGGCGCGCCCGGATGTGGTCGTGAGCGCCAATCCCGGCTGCATGCTGCAGATCGCGGCGGGCCTCGCCGCGGCCGGTTCGCGCGTCCCGGTGGTGCATCTCATGCGGTTTTTGGACGATCCGGCGGCGTTCGCCTAGCGGCCGCCACCGGCGGGCAGGCAGGCCGGCAAAGGCCGGTCGGGCGGCCCGAATTTGTGCGAAAATAGACGGACCGATGAGTGTTTCACGTTCCACCTACCGTCACCGCCTCTCATCCGAAGATGTCCGCAAGGCCCGGATCCTCATCACCAAGGACGCGTGGAAGCTCTTTCCCAACCCAGGCGAGCGGGTCGCGCTCCGGATCGGCGCGCGCCGCTTCGACGCCGAGATCAAGGCCGAGCGGTGCGAGTGCGTGCCGCCCGAGCACGAGCACTACCACCTGATCTGCTCGGCGCTGAAGGGGCAGGCGGGCTTCAAGAGCGGCGCGCTCGTGGTCATCGCCAAGGACTCGGATGGCGGCTACCGCTTCGTCGAGGAGCGCGGCTAGCGCCGTTTCCCCGGAGCGTCGCCGCCCCGGTAAACTTCATCCGATGCCAGGCCCTTCGTACATCCTGATCCACGTGTTCGGCACCGTGCGTGACGAGCTCGATCGCGAAGACAAGGGCAAGCGCACGTACTCCGCCTGGCTCCGCGAGTACGTCGCCGAGCAGCCGCAGCGCCTCACCGAGATCGCGCGGCTCCTCGACCTGCTGTCCGAGAACGGATGGCGCCAGGCCGGCTCGCCGTACGACTGCGACGTCATGCTCCAGCGCGACGTGACGCGGGCGTCCGCCGAGGAGGAGCTGCGCCGCGCCGAGATCTGGGACCGGCTGGTGCGCATCGCGTCGCCCGACGACGAGGGACACGTCGTCTGGCACGAGCACCCCGAAGGACGTCCCGCCGGACCGCGGCGCCGGCGTAGGGTCCGCAGACCGCCGACGCGCGAGCAGGGAAGCTAGCTAGCTGCCTCACCCCCTCGGCGACGAGCTCACCGAGCTTCACGTCCACCTCGGCGGTTCCGTCGACCCCGCTGCGCTCTGGGGCATCGCGCACCAGCAGGGCATCCGCCTTCCCACGAAGGACTACTGGGGCTTCGTCGACCTCATCACCGTCGGCAAGCGCGAACGGAAATCGTTCGAGGAGTTCCTCGCCCTGTACCACTGGACCGAGCTGATCCAGTCGAGCCCGCTCGCCGTCGAGCAGTCCGTGTACGAAGTCGTGAGCGGCGCGTACCGGAAGGCGAACATCACGACGCTCGAGCTTCGCTACAACCCGATGAAACGAAATCGCGGGGGCGAGCAGGACCTGGACCACATCATCTTCGCCTCGATCCGCGGCCTCGACCGCGCGCTGCTCGAATATCCCGTCAGGGCGGGCCTCATCCTGAGCTGCGACCGCACCTTCAGCTACGGCCTGAACGAGATCATCATCGACAAGGCCATCGCCTACCGGCACCGCGGCGTCGTGGGCGTCGACATGGCCGGACCGGCGAATCCGGACTTCCACTACCGGGACTACGCGCCGCTGTACAAGCGCGCGCGCAAGGCCGGGCTCGGCGTCACGATCCATGCGGGCGAGGACGAGGGCTGGCAATCCGTCGAGGAGGTCGTCGATCACCTGGAACCTGACCGCATCGGGCACGGTATCCATGCCGCGGAGAACCCGGCCGTGTGCAAGAAGCTCGCGGAGCGCGGCATCCTGCTCGAGATCTGTCCCTCGTCGAACCTGCACACGCAGGTCGTGAGGGGCCCGGACCAGCTCGGGCAGTACATCGCGACCTTCCGGAAGCACAAGGTGCGCTTCTCCTTCAACACGGATGGTCCGGAGATGCTCCAGACGAACCTGCGGGACGAGCTCAGGCTCGCGGTGCGCTCCGGCTGGGTCGACCAGGACGACCTCGCGCAGCTCGGCGAGTGGGCGAAGGAGGCCTCGTTCCTGCACGGGCGCCGCTCGTGACGAGGGAACAGGGTCAGCTCCTGCGCCTCCTGCTCATGTGCGCCGCGTGGGCGATCGGCCAGACGCTGACGATCGGTCTGGCCGTCGACTCGGGCGCCGAGCTCATCGTCCCCGCCGCGCTCGCGATCGGCGTGTACGCGATCAGCGAGGATCTCGCGCGTCCCCGCCTCGGCGGTGGCAACGTCCGCTACTGGCGCGGGCGGCGCATCGACGACGACGAGCGGCCCGGAGGGCGCTGGAGCTAGGTCGGGGCGCCTCCTACTTGCCGCCCTCGACGTCGCTCCGCTGCGCCGGTGCGCCGCCCGTGGTGACGACGCCGCCATCGGTCGTCCCCGGCTTCACGCCGACACGTTGCCCGAAGGACGCCGCGCGCATCCCGTCCATCTCCGTCGGGTTGTCGTGGCGCATCACGAAGGGCGCGATGGCCCACACGATCGCGCGGAGCGGCTCGGGATCGGCGATGACGCTCCCGAAGCGCTCGGTCGCGAAGCGAAGGTACTCGTTCGGCCACACCAGGCGCCGCACCTCGGCGCGCCGCGTGTTCTCGCTCGGCATGTCGTGGGCGTGCGTCAGCGCGAAGCCGGTCTCGCCGCGCGCGTCGCCGCGCCAGGACACGACGGCGGTCGCCGGGTCGCACGGCTTGCCGCACGCGTCGCAGATGAGGTCGTACTCGGACACGCTCGGAGCATTGTCGCGCGCCGCGGTACGGTGCGCGACACTAGGTGCGTGGGCGAACGCTTCGGCTCCTGGGGCAAGATCCTGCGCGTCGATCTCACGAAGCGGTCGTGGTCGGTCGACGAGCTCGACGAGGCCACGTTCCGCCGCTATCCCGGCGGCCGCGCGCTGATCGCGCGCTACCTGCTGTCCGAGGTCAGGCCGGGCACCGACGCGCTCGCTCCGGAGAACGTGCTCGTCTTCGCGATGGGCGTGCTCACCGGCACACCGCTGTCCGGCGCCTCGCGGCATTCGGTCGGCGCGAAGTCGCCGCTCTCCAACGCGTTCGGCGAGGCGGAGGTCGGCGGCTTCTGGGGCGCCGAGCTCAAGCGCGCCGGATGGGATGGCATCGTCGTCACCGGCGCGTCGCCCACACCCGTGTACCTCTTCATCAAGGACGCGAAGGTCGAGATCCGCGACGCGACGCACGTGTGGGGGAAGGAGATCCTCGACACGGAAGATCTGCTCAAGGCCGAGGTCGGCGAACGTCTTGCGCGCGTCTGCGAGATCGGCCCGGCGGGCGAGAAGTGCGTGCGCATCGCGGGCATCGTGAACGATTACAAGGACATCGCCGGGCGCACCGGCCTCGGCGCGGTCATGGGCAGCAAGAAGCTCAAGGCCATCGTCGTGAAGGGCAGCACGAATCTCCCGCTCGCGGACGGCGCGAAGGTCAAGGAGATCGGCCGCTGGATCGCCGACACGCTGCAAGAGAACCACTGGGCCTTCCACAACTACGGCACCGGCATGGGCCTCGACGGCTACACGAAGGTCGGCGGCATGGCGGTGCGCAACTTCGAGGGTGGCGCGTTCGAGCACGCCGCGGACGTCTCGGCGGAGGCGCTCGTGGACAGGGGCTACCGCATCAAGATGGAGGCGTGCTGGGCGTGCTCGGTGCGGTGCAAGAAGGTCGTCAAGCTCGAGCAGCCGTACCGCATCGATCCGAAGTACGGCGGCCCGGAGTTCGAGTCGACCGCCGCGCTCGGCCCCGACTGCGGCGTGGGCGATCTCGCCGCGATAGCGAAGGCGAACGAGCGCTGCAACGCGCTCGGCATCGACACGATCTCGACGGGCGCGACGATCGCGTGGGTCATGGACCTGCGCCGTCGCGGCATCCTGCCCGACGCGAGCTTCGACGGCGTGCCGGCGGAGTTCGGCAGCGCGAAGGCGATGCTCGCGGGCGTCGAGGCGATCGCGCACCGGCGCGGCCTCGGCGACATCCTCGCCGAGGGCTCCGCGCGCGCGGCCGAGAAGCTCGGCGGCGCCGAGTACCTCGTGACGGTGAAGGGCCAGGAGCTCGCGATGCACGACCCGCGGCAGCGGACGGAGTACGGACGCCAGGTGCGCGTCTCGTACGCGACGAGCCCCGGCGGCGCGGACCACATGAACGGGAACCTGCCGTCGCGCGCGATGCGCAATGTCGTCGGCATGTGCTTCTTCCTCCGGTACGACGACGCGCGGATGCTCGAGATCGTGAACGCCGTCACCGGCTGGGGACTCACGGCGAACGAGCTGATGGATATCGCCGAGCGTGGCCTGACGCTGGCGCGCCTCTTCAACATCCGCGAAGGCCTCACGGCCGATGACGACCGGCTGCCCGAGCAGGCGATGAAGCCGCACGTCTCGGGCGTGCTCTCCAAGGTCCGTCTCGATCCCGACGATCTCGCCGCGCAGGTGCGCGCGTACTACGCGGCGCGGGGCTGGGCGGAGGATGGCGTGCCGCTGCCGCAGACCATCGAGCGCCTCGGCCTGCAGGAGTACGCGCGCGCCTGACGTCGCTCGCGAGCACGCGTACACGTTCGCGGCGCTCCGCGAGGAGGACCTCCCGCTCGCTCGGCGCTGGCTGCGGGAGCCGCACGTGCGCCGCTGGTGGCACGACGATCCGGAGGAGCACGACTACCCCGAGGACACACTCGCGGGCTGGCGCGAGGCGATCCGCGGCGAGGACCCGACGGACATGTTCCTCATCCGTCTCGACGGCGCCCCGATCGGCGTCATCCAGTCGTATCGCGTGGACGACCATCCCGATTACGTCGCCGAGCTCGGCCCGCTCCCGGAGCGGGCGTTCTCGCTCGACGTGCTCATCGGCGAACCCGCCCTCATCGGTCAGGGGCACGGAGCGGCGCTCATCCGCGCCTTCCTGCGCGGGGCGTTCGAGCGCTACGGACTCGAGTACTGCGTGATCGGTCCGTCGCGAGCGAACGCCGCGGCCGTCCGCGCGTGCGAGAAGGTCGGCTTCCGGTACCTGAAGGACTATCGCGAAGAGGACACCACCGACCCGCCGCACGCGCTCCTCGACCTCCGCCGCCGCGATCTCGTCTGATTTCAGTGCACGCTGTATGCACCGCGCTCGTGGACGCGGGCGCGGGCGCGCGCGATGATGGCCGCTGGCTCGGAGGTGTGAGATGGGTCTGCTCGACGGCAAGAAGGCGCTCGTGATGGGCGTCGCGAACAAGCGCAGCATCGCGTGGGGCATCGCGACGGCCTTCCATCGCGAGGGAGCGGATCTCGCGTTCAACTACGCGATCGACCGGCTGAGGTCGAACGTCGAGGAGCTCGTCGCGACGCTGCCGGGCCACGAGAACATCCCGGTGATGCCGTGCGACGTGACGAAGCAGGACGAGATCGACGCGCTCTTCGCCGCCCTCGAGAAGCGGTGGGGGCGGCTCGACATCCTCGTGCACTGCATCGCCTTCGCACCGCTCGAGGAGCTCAAGGGGACGTTCACGAGCGTGAGCCGTAGCGGGATGCTGTCCGCGATCGACATCTCGGCCTACTCGCTCATCGCGCTCACCCGCGGCGCCGTGCCGCTCTTCGAAGAGGCCGGCGGCGGCGCGGTGATGTCGCTCACGTTCAACGCCGCCGAGAGGGTCGTGCCGAGCTACAACGCGATGGCCATCGCCAAGGCCGCGCTCGAGGCGGAGACGCGCTACCTCGCGGCCGAGCTCGGCGCGAAGAACATCCGCGTGAACACGATCTCCGCCGGACCGCTCAAGACGCTCGCGGCCAGCGCGGTCAAGGGCATCTCCGCGGCACGCGATCTGTGGGAGGCGAAGTCGCCGATGCGGCGGAACGTCACCCAGGAGGAGATCGGCAACGTCGCGGTGTTCCTCGCGTCGGAGTGGTCGCGCTGCATCACCGGCGCGACGATCTTCGCCGACAACGGCATGAACATCATGGGGACCATGGAGTAGGTCGCGTGCTCAGCGGTTTCGCGGCGGCGGCCGTGATGGTCGACGAGCGGGGCCGGATCCTGCTCGTTCGTCACAGCTACGGCGAGCTCAATTGGGAGATCCCCGGCGGTTCCGGCGAGACGGGTGCCTCCGCGGCCGACGCCGCGGTGCGCGAAGTGCGCGAGGAGACCGGCCTCGTGGTCGCCGCGGAACGCATGACCGGCGTGTACTTCGGACCGGCCGCGAAGTGTCACCACTTCGTCTTCGCATGTCGGCGCACGATGTTGACGGAGCCACGGCCGACGTCGCCGGAGATCACCGAGGTGCGCTGGTGCGAACGCATCGCGCTCCCCCGGCCGATCGGCGACTTCACCCTGAGGCGATCCGGTAGCGGGTTAGCTGCCCAGCGCCAGCTCGTAGCCGCCGGACGACTCCACGATGGCGTATCCCAGGTCCGTGTCGAGCGACACCAGCGGCGTGTTCTCGCGCACCGTGCTCGTGTGGATCTCGCGGTAGCCCTTCGCGCGCGTACTCGTGGAGCGTGAGCTTCAACGCCCGTCCGATGCCGCGCCGGCGATACGCCGGACGCACGGCGGTGACGCCGAGCTGCAGCACGTCCTCGGCTCGGATGGCGCGTCGCGCGGTGCACTGCCCCACGTACTCGTCGCCCGCGACCGCGACGAGGTACTCGTCGGGGAGCGCGAGCGCGTGCGCCTTCGCGTACGCGTCGCGATGGTGGGCCGCGAGGTCCGCGAGCGAGGCCATGCGCGTCCCGGCGGCGTCCAGACGCTCGCGCGACGCGGGCGTGGGGAGCGGCGCCGCCGCGACGGCGATGACCTGCGCGTACGACCGGATCACCTCGCGGAACCCGCGTGCCGCGATGGACTCGACGCACGCGGTGTGATCGCGCGCCCAAAGACACGCGACGAGCCCCCGGCGCTCCTCGAGCTCGGCCGCGAGATGCGCCCAGACGGCGGCGCCGATGCCGCGCCGCCGCTTCGGCGGGTCGACGCCGATGCGCATGAAGTAACGGCGCGGCTCGAACCGGCTCGGCTCGTGGTAGATCTCGCCGTATCCGAGCGGCGCGTCGTCCTCGTCGACCGCGACGACGCGCACCTTCTGGAAGCGCGACCGGTCCCAGCGCGCGTCGCGCGCGCGGAGCGCCTCTGCGTCGACCGGTTCGCCTTCGCTGATCCGCCAGATGCGCGCCACCGCCGGGTAGTCGCGCTCCGCGAACGGGCGGACGCGGATCGTCACGCGAAGCGAAAGCTCCGGAGCCAGCGCAGCTCCGCGCCGATCGTCGTCCGCGGGCCGTGGCCGGGATACACCCGCGTCTCGGGCGGAAGCTCCGCGAGGCGCGCGAGGCTGCGCTCCATCGCCGCGGGGTCGCCACCCGGGAGGTCGACGCGCCCGACGTTGCCCTGGAAGAGGACGTCGCCGGAAAAGAGCACGCCCTCGGCCGGGAGATAGAAGCACGTGGAGCCCTCGGTGTGGCCCGGCGTGTGGAGCGCGCGCAGCTCGACGTCCGCGAGGTAGGTGAGCGGGCCCTCTTCGATGAGGTCGTCCGGTTCGCACGGCGGGACCTCGAACGGCACCGGCGGGCGCGCGCTCACGTCGTCCGCCGACACGCCCGCCGCGCTCGCCGAAGAGGGGCCCCTGCCCCGGGGCCCGAGGCGGTACGCGTCGAGCCGGTGGATCGCGAGACGCGCCCGGGTCGCCTCCTTGACCGCGGCGTTCCCGAAGACGTGGTCGGGATGCCCATGCGTATCCAGGATCTCGACGAGCGTGAGCCCTCGCTCGCGCACGGCGTCCATCACGACGCGCTCGCCCATGGAGGGGTCGATCACGAGCGCCTCGCGGCGACCGTCGATCACCAGATAGCAGCCGTTGTCGTACGGCGGCACGCGCCACGCGACGATCTGGAGCACCAGAGAAGTATCGTGTGCCGGTGCGCGATACACCGGTCGAGAACACCGCGCCGCCGATCGGCGTCACGCACGGTCGTCCCGCGCTCCTCGCGAGGCGCTGGATGGTGAGCTCGAGCCACTACCTCGCCTCGCAGGCGGGCGCGCTCCTGTTCCAGCGTGGCGGCAACGCCATCGACGCCGGCGTCGCGGCGGGCATCGCGCTCAACGTGATCGAGCGTCACCTCACCGACTTCGGCGGCGTCGCGCCGACGATCGTGTTCCGTCCCGGGATGGCGGGTCCGGAATCGATCGACGGTCTCGGGCGCTGGCCCGCGTCGTTCACGCTCGAGGAATACCGCGCGACGTACGGCGACGACATGCCGGTCGGCGTCGCGCGATCGGTCACGCCCGCCGCGTGCGACGCGTGGCTCACCGCGCTCGCGCGGCACGGCCGCCTCACATTGGCCGACGTGCTCGCGCCGAACATCGAGCTCGCCGAGGGCTTCCCGGTCTACCCGCGACTCGCGCGCGCGATCGCGACGCTCGAGGGGCGGCTGCGGCAATGGCCGTCGTCCGCGCGCGTCTTCCTTCCGAACGGGCGGGCGCCGAAGGTGGGCGAGCTCCTCGTGCAGAAGGATCTCGCCGGCCTCTTCCGCGCGCTGGTCGTCATCGAGCGCGCCAACGCGTCGCGGGGCCGCGCCGCGGCGATCATGGCGGCGCGCGACGCGATTTACACGGGCGAGATCGCCAGGCGGATCGTCGAGTCGCAGCGGGCGAACGGCGGTCGGATCACGGCGCAGGACCTCGCGGACTATCACGTCACGATCGAGGCTCCGGTCCACACGACCTACCGCGGCATCGACGTGTACGCGTGCGGTCCGTGGTCGCAGGGGCCGCTCGTACCGATGACGCTGAACCTGCTCGAGGGCTACGACATCGCGTCGCTCGGGCCGGGATCGCTCGCCTATCTCCATCGCTACACCGAGGCGATGAAGCTGGCCGCGGCGGACCGCGAAGGGTTCTTCGGCGATCCCGATCAGGTGGACGTCCCGATCCGCGGCCTGCTCGACAAGGCCTACGCCGAGGAGCGGCGCGCGGCGATCCGCGACGACCGCGCGTGGCCCGAGCTTCCCGAGCCGGGCGATCCGTGGCGCTACGAAGGCCGCAGCGGCCACGCCGGGTACCGTCCGAAGGTCGCCACGGGCGTGGGCGCGCCGGATACGTCGTACTGCTGCGCGCTGGATGCGGACGGCAACGCGTTCTCCGCGACGCCGTCGGATCCGGGGCTCGGATCGCCGCTCGTGGAGGGCCTCGGGATCATCGTGAGCACGCGCGGCGCGCAGCTCTGGACCACGCCGGGGCATCCCTCGGCGATCGCGCCGCGGAAGCGGCCGCGCCTCACGCCGAATCCCGCGCTCCTCATGAAGGACGGGCGCGCGCTCATGCCCTTCGGCTGCCCGGGCGAGGACGCGCAGTGCCAGGCGATGGTCCAGACGGTCTGCAACGTCGTCGACTTCGGTATGGATCTCCAGGCCGCGATCGAGGCGCCGCGCGTCATCTCGAGGTCGTTCCCGTGGACGTTCTTCCCGCACGCCTACGAGCCCGGCGTGCTGCAGGTCGAGGGGCGTGTCGCGCGGGACGTGCGCGACGGGCTCGCGCGCCTCGGCCACGTCGTCCGCGACATGCCCGACTTCACGCCGGCATCCGCGGGTGTGTGCGCGATCCGCGAGCTCGAGCCGGGCACGCTCGAGGGCGGTGCCGACCCGCGGCGAGAGAGCTACGCCATCGGATGGTGACCGCCGCCGAGTCCCGCTGGCGCGAAGAGTTCCCGATCGCCGACGAGCTGGTGTATCTCAACAACTGCTCGCTCACCCCGCTGCCACGGCGCGGGCGCGCGCGCATCGAGCGGTTCGCGAAGGAGTGGACGGAGCTCGGCGGCGGCGCCTGGTACGACCACTGGGTCGGCGAGTACGAGGCGCTGCGGTCGGACATCGCGACGGTGCTCGGCGCCGACGTGGACGAGGTCGCACTCGAGCCGAACGTGTCGGCCGGGCTGGTGGGGATCGCGAGCACGCTTGACTACGCGAGGCGGCCCAAGGTCGTCGTGGCGGACCTCGACTTCCCGACCGACGGGCACGCGTTCCTCGCGGTCGCCCCTCGCGGCGCGCGGGTCGAGTTCGTCCGGAGCCCGGACCGCGTCCGCGTGCCGCTCGAGCTGTTCGAGCGCGCCATCGACGAGCGCACCGCGGCGGTGTGCACCGGCCATGTCTATTTCACCAGCGGCTGGATCCAGGACGTGAAGGCGCTCGCCGAGCTCTGTCATCGGAGAGGTGCTGCGCTCGTCGTGGACGCGTATCAATCGATCGGCGCGCTCCCGTTCGACGTCCACGCGAGCGGTGTCGACTACCTGGTCTGCGGGACGCTGAAGTGGCTCATGGGCGGGCCGGGGATCGCGTTCCTCTACGCGCGGCGCGACGTCGCCGACGCCGCGCGTCCGAGCGCGGTGGGGTGGTGGGGGGTCGCGGACCCGTTCGCGTTCGACGTCGAGCACCTCGATCCGGGGAAGGGCGCTCGCCGATTCGAGTACGGCACGCCCGCGGTCGCCGCGATCTACGCGGCGCGCGCGGGCATCGAGCTCCTCCGCGAGATCGGGATCGCGACGGTGCGCGGGCGGCAGATGGCGCTGTCGCAGCGGCTCGTCGACGGCGCGCGGGCACAGGGCTGGAGGGTGCGCTGCCCGATCGACGCGCGCGAGCGCACCGCCATCGTCACCCTCGAGCATCGGGAGCCGCGGCGCGCCGTCGACGCGCTCCGTGCGTCCGGCGTCGTCGCCGACAGCCGGCCCGCCCTCATCCGGCTCTCGCCGCACTACTTCAACACCGCAGAGGAGATGGACCGCGCGCTCGAGCTCCTCGCGCCGCTCCGCGCGGCGGCGACCGCCTGACGCGTCACCCGCGCCGCCTGGTGGCGTGGGCCGCGATCATCGGCGCCGTCGCGCTCGTGTCGTATGCCGCGCACTTCAGCGCGCGGGACGCCCTGCCGGCGCCGGACATCCTCTTTCGCTGGTCGACGGCCATCGGGGCGCTCGTCCTGGACACCATCCTGCTGGTGCTCGCGCTCCTCGTGGCGCGGGGTCTGCCGCTGCGCGACGCGTTCGCGCTCCGGCGGCCGCGGTCGTGGAGCGACGCGCTGCGCGTCGGTCTGGTCGCGCTCGGCGCGACCTGGCTCACGTCGCTCGCGCTCGAAGTCGTCGTGGGCCACGACGTCCGCGAGCAGGCCGTGCCGCGGTACGCCGACGCGACCCGGATCGCGCCCTTCGTCGCCAACTTCGTCGTGATCGCGCTCTACGCCCCGATCGTCGAGGAATCGCTCTGCCGGGGTCTCGGGTTCACGCTGCTCGAAGGATGGGGCGTGCCGGTCGCGGTCGTCGGCAGCTCCGTCGCGTTCGCGCTCGCGCACGGCGCGGTGCTCGACCTTCCGTGGGTCCTCGTCACCGGGCTCGGACTCGGCTACCTTCGCGCGCGCTCGGCGAGCCTCTTCCCCTGCGTCGGTCTGCACGCCACGGTGAACGGGATGGCGATGCTCGCGTCGGTCCTGCTCACGCCGAGCGCCGCGGCCTAGGACCGGCGGATCGCGGCGACGACGTCACGCAGGTCGCCGCCGGGATCCGCCGTCGCCGATCCCCCTGCGGCGGCGCGCTCGCCCGAAAGGACGAGAGCGCGCAGCGTGGCATGGGGCAGGAGCGGGTCCGCGAGGTTCGACTCGTCGTGGTCGAGGCCCGTCTGGGCGAGCCGACGGCGGATCTCGACCCACCGGACGATCGCGTCGCGGTCGGCGACAGGTAGGCGCGCGTACGCCGCCACGTCGTTCAGCGCTTCGCGATACCGGAGCAGCGTGCGCCGCTCGGTGCCGCGGGGGTGCTCGCGGGCCTGCGCGAGGTCGCGCTCGTCGATCCGCACGAACCGATCGTATGTCCGTGACCGCTCGCTCGGCCCTCCGGTCTAGACTCTCCGCCGACCCGCGACGCGGGGTTGGGAGGAGTAGGAGAACCATGCAGGACAGCCAGCGAGGCTACGACCGAAGGACCTTCCTCAAGCTCGCCGGCGCGACCGCGGCGATCGCCGCATGCGGTGGCGCCACGCCCGCCGCCTCCGCGGCGCCCAGCGCGGCGGCCGCGACCAGCGCGGCGGCCGCGACGAAGGCGCCGGTGAGCGGGACGCTCTCCGTGTATTCGGCGCTCAACGAGTCGACGAACAACGAGTTCTTCAAGGCGTTCAACGCCGCGTACCCGAACGTCAAGGTGAACGTGTTGCCGCTCGCCGCGGCGGGTGAGCTGCAGACCCGCATCCGCACCGAGAAGGCCAGCCCGAAGTCCGACGTCTTCATCGGCGGCTCGAGCGAGTTCCACGACCCGCTCGGCAAGGAAGGCCTCCTCGAGCAGTACAACTCGCCGAACGCGAAGGACATCGACGCCAAGTTCAAAGACGCGAGCGGCTACTGGGTCGGTTGGTACACCGGCATCTTCGGATTCATCTCGAACAACGACCGGCTCAGCAAGGAGCTCGGCGGCAAGAAGCCCGCGACCTGGGACGACCTGCTCGACCCGTCGTGGAAGGGCAAGCTCATCCTGCCGGACCCGGTGAAGACCGGCGGCGGCTACATCTTCATCGCCACGCAGATCTTCCGCTTCAATCGCGACGAGGCCAAGGCGATGGACTACATGAAGAGGCTCCACGCCAATGTCGCGCAGTACATCCCGACGTCGCCGGGCGCGCTCACGCTCATCGACCAGGGCCAGTTCGTCGGCTGCCCGAACTGGGCGCACGACATCCTGACCGAGAAGGGCAAGAACAACCCCGTCGACCTGAACGTCCCAGCCGACACCGGCTTCGAGGTCGGCGCGATCAGCATCATCAAGGGCACCAAGAGCCTCGACGCGGCGAAGGCCCTCGTGGACTGGTCGCTGACCAAGGAGGCCGGCGACCTCAACGTGAAGCTCAGCAACCGCGGTTCGACGCGCGCCGACGTGGCGCCCGCGCCGGGCTCGCCGAAGCTCAGCGACGTGAAGCTCGTGAACTACGACCGCCAGTGGGCCACCGACAACAAGGACCGCATCCTGAAGCTGTGGCAGACCACGGTGGGCATCTAGCGATCCCAGCGGTCTCGTAACGACGATGCGCAGCTTGCGGCGCGAGCCGGGCGTCCTGCTCGCGCTGCTCGCTGTCGTCGTGCTCGTCGGCGCGTTCATCGTCTATCCCCAGGTCCGCGTGATCCTCACGCCGGGCGACAGCTACGGCGAGTTCTTCTCGGGCGGGACCTGGCGCAATTCGCTGCTGCACTCGCTCGAGGTCATGGCGCTGTCGACCGCGAGCGCCGTGACCCTCGGGTTCGTCTACGCGTACGCGATGGTGTACTCGGACATGCGCTGGAAGCCGTTCTTCCGGCTCATCGGCATCCTGCCGCTCCTCTCGCCGCCCTTCGTCGTCGCGGCGTCGTACGTGATCCTCTTCGGGCCCCGCGGCCTCATCACCTACAACGTCTTCGGACAGACCATCAGCATCTTCGGGCTCGGCGGTATCTGGGGCGTGCAGACCATCGCGTTCTTCCCGTTCGCGTATCAGCTCATCGCCGACGTGCTCTCGCGGAGCGACGCGCGCATCGAGCAGGCCGCGCGGAACCTCGGCGCGGGCAGCTGGCGCGTGTTCCGCACGGTGACGCTGCCGCTCTCGCGGCCGGGGCTCGGCGCCGCGATCCTCACCACGGCCATCTACGTGCTCGAGGATTTCGGCAACCCGGCGCTCATCGGCGGGACGTTCACGGTCCTCCCGACCCAGGCCTACGGCCTGATCAGCGGGTTCGGCGACCTGCCGGGCGCGGCCGCGGTCAGCACGATCCTGCTCGCGCTCGCGCTCGTCCTGTACTTCGCGAAGATCCGGCTCGACGGCCCGCGCTCGTTCGTGACCGTCACGGGCCGGGCGTCCTCGATGCCGCGCCCGCCGGTCGCCCCGGCGATCTCGTGGGCGTGCTTCGCGGCGTGCATGCTCCTCGCGGGGATCATCGCCCTCGTCTACGGCTCGCTCGTCGTCTCGGCGCTCACGGTCGCGTTCCCGCAGAACACGGCGCTCACCTTCGGCAACTTCGAGTACATCACCAGCGGCGCGAACGGCACGGCGCTCCAGAACACGCTCGTGTACGGGCTCGCCGCGGCGCTGCTCTCCTCGCTGCTCGCGCTCGTGGCGGGGTGGCTCGTGGAGCGCGGACGCTGGACCGGCCGCCGCGCGCTCGACCTGCTCCTCATCATGCCCGCCGCGATACCGGGTCTCTTCTTCGGGATCGGCTACGCCCTCGCGTTCAACGAGCCGTGGCTCGACTGGCTCGACCGCGGTGTGCTCATCATCATCTCGATGATCTTCTGGAACATCCCGGTGGGCTATCAGGCCGCGGTGGCGGGCCTGCGTCAGATCGACCGCTCGCTGGACGAGGCCGCCACGAGCCTCGGCGCCTCCAGCCTGCGCGGCTTCCGTGACGTCCTCGTGCCGATGCTCGGCGGATCGCTGCGCGTCGGCTTCGTGACGACGTTCGTCCGTGCCGTGACGACGCTGTCCGTCGTCATCTTCCTGTTCACGCCGAGCAGCACCGTCGCGACGATCCGCATCTTCCAGCTCGTCGGCGATCTGAACTGGGGACGCGCCACGGCGTTCACGGTGGCGGACATCGGCCTCGCGATCGTCGCGCTCGGCGCGGTCGCGCTCCTCGCGCGAGGCCGCATCGCACTTGGAGGCGCCCGTGCCTGACATCCACCTGCGGCTCGAGCGCGTCACGAAGCGCTTCGGCGAGACGGCCGCGGTCGACGACGTGTCCTTCGACGTGCCGCGCGGCTCGTTCGCGACGCTCCTCGGCCCCTCGGGCTGCGGGAAGACGACGACCCTCCGCATGATCGCCGGGTTCTACGACCCGGACCGCGGCGACATCCTGCTCGGCGGGCGGCGCATCAACGATCTGCCCGCGCACCGCCGCGGCACGGCGATGGTCTTCCAGGACTACGCGCTCTTCCCGCACATGACGGTGCGCGACAACGTCGCGTACGGCCTGCGCGTCGCGGGCGTCCCGACGGCGGAGCGCGAGCGTCGCGTGAACGAGACCCTCGAATTCGTCGGGCTCGGGAAGCTCGGCGAGCGCTGGCCCAATCAGCTCTCGGGCGGCCAGCAGCAGCGTGTCGCCGTCGGACGGGCGCTCGTGCTGCGTCCCGAGATCCTGCTGCTCGACGAGCCGCTCTCGAATCTCGACGCCAAGCTGCGCGTGCAGCTGCGCTGGGAGCTCCGGGCGCTCCAGCAGCAGCTCGGCATGACCTTCGTCTACGTCACACACGATCAGGACGAGGCGCTGTCGCTCTCCGACTGGATCGCCGTGATGAACGCCGGCAAGGTCGAGCAGGCCGGCACGCCGTGGGACATCTACTACCACCCGCGGACGTCGTTCCTCGCCGATTTCGTCGGCGCGGTGAATCTCGTTCCCGGGACCGTATCGGAGCTGCGCGACGGCGGTGCCGTCGTGTCGTTCGGCGAGCGGTCGCTGACGGTGCGCGTCCCCGCCGGCCTCGCGCTCGCGTCGGGCGCCGCGGTGCGGCTCTGCGTGCGGCCGGAGTCGCTCGTGCTCGCCGCGCGGGGCGCGCCGGGCGACGGGCCGGCGCTCCCCGGCTCCGTCGCGCGAAAGGCGTTCCTCGGCGACCTCATGCGCTACTGGGTCACGGTCGACGGACGGGAGTGGCTCGTCGACCAGCCCGATCCTGGCGCCGGTACCCCCTTCGACGGGGACGTCCTCGTGCGCGTGCGGCCGGAGCGCGTCCACCTCATCGCCGAGTGACCGCGCCGCGGCCGTCGGGCTTCGCCCGACGGGCGGTGGGGACGAAGTCCGTGCCATCGGCCCTCGCGCCGATCGTGACGACGGCGCGGCGTGAGGCCTGGAGGTTGATCGCGATGATGTGTCCGGGCACGTACGGCTTCGGCGCCCTGAGCTGGTGGATCGTACCGGGACCGGCGCGCGCTGATCGGCCAGCGCCTCAGGCCAGCTCGATGGTCTTCCCGTCCGTGGCGTAGTCGAGCTCGAGCTCGGCGAGGTGCGCGAGCGTGGTCGCGCCGAGATGCGTGAGCACGATCCGGCGGCAGTCGAGCTCGCCGCGATGCTCCATCAGCGTGCGGTACGACAGGTGCGCGGGGTCGTCGAGCTCGAAGTTCGTCGCCTCGCAGATGAACAGGTCCGCGCCCTTCGCGACGCGCGGCAGATGCTCGCTCCACGTGGCGTCGCCCGAGTACGCGACGAGCCGGTCGCCGACACGGACGCGAAGCCCGTGCGGATCGGCGAGCGCGACGTGGCGGACCGCAAGGGCCGCGACCTTCGCACCGCCGAGCGCGATCTCATCGGTGCCGAGCACGGCGACGCGCAGGGCGAAGCCGAGCTTCGTGTGACCGAAGAAGTCGGGATAGAGCCCCTGCTCGGTGGCCGCGAGCCGGGCGGCGAGGCCGCGCGGCCCCGCGACGACGAGCGGGCGTGTTCGGCCCGCGAAGTGCTGCTGGATGACGAGGTAGGGGATGCCGCCGAAGTGGTCGCCGTGCAGGTGCGACACGGCGATGGCGTCGATGCCGTCGGCCAGTCCGAGCCTCGTGATCGCGGGAAGCGCGGAGCCGCCGCAGTCGAGGAGCAGCGACACCCCCGGCGCGGTGACGTGCACGCACGCGTGGGAGCGGCCGCCATCGGCGAAGGCGTTGCCGGAGCCGAGGAACCGAACGCCGACCGTCACCGGATGTCGGCGACCTTCACCGTCCGGCCGTCGCGCCACGAGCGGCTCGCGGCCTCCGCGACGCGGAGCGCCTCGAGCGCGTCCGCCGCGGTGCACGCGTTCGGCGCGTCGCCGCGCGCGAAGCGCAGGAAGTGCGCGAGCTCGGACCGGTACGCGTCCGCGAACCGCACGAAGAACGACGGGTACGGCGGACCGGCGAGCGCCGGCGCGTCGGCCTCGACGGAGCGCCAGGGCGTGCGCGGGTCGACGCCGATGGCGAGCGTGTCCTTCGCGGCGTGGATCTCCACGTGGATGTCGTACCCCGCTTCGTTGTGCCGCAGCCCGGTGATGAGCCCCAGCGACCCGCCACGCAGCTTCACGAGCACGGCCGAGGTGCCGACGTCGCGGATCGCCTCGTACTGCGGCACGCCGAGCGTCGAGCCGGTGGCGGTGACCTCCTCGACCTCGTCGTCGAAGAGCCAGCGGGTGATGTCGAAGTCGTGGATGAGCTGGTCCTTGAACTGTCCACCCGAGGTCGCGATGTACGCGTCCGGCGGCGGAAGGCGGTCGCAGCTGACCATCACGAAGGAGTACACCGGCCCCAGCTTGCCTCCCGCGAGCGCGTCCTTCGCGCGGCGGTATCCGGCGTCGAAGCGGCGCTGGAAGCCGATCTGCAGGCGGCCCTTGGTGCGCTCGACGTGCGCGACGATCTCCCGCGTCTCCGCGATCCCGATGGCGATCGGCTTCTCGCAGAAGGTCGCGATCTTCGCGTCGAGGCAGCGCTTGATGAGGGGCGCGTGCATGCCCGTCGGCGTCACGATGACCGCGGCGTCGACGCGGTCGAGCGCCGCGTCGATCGTGTCGACGGCGCGTCCGCCGACCTGCGCCGCGACCTCCGCGGCCCGTGCGCGGTCCGCGTCGTAGATCGCGAGGTCGCTCACCTCGGGCAGGGCCCGCAGCGTCGACGCGTGCGCCGCGCCCAGCCGGCCGACGCCGAGCAGACCGATCCGCATCCCCTGTTCCTCCGCTTCCTCTCGTCGCGCTCGCCCGTCCGTGCCGTTCGACGCTAGCGTACGGAGAGAATGGCCGCGCCTCTCAGACTCGCCGCCGCGCCGATCTCGTGGGGCGTGTGCGAGGTCCCGGGTTGGGGGTACCAGCTGCCGCCGGAGCGCGTGCTCGGCGACATGGCGCGCCTCGGGCTGCGAGACATCGAGGCGGGCCCGCCGGGCTTCCTTCCCGACGACCTCGCCGCCGCGCGCGCGCTTCTCACGGGCCGCGGCCTGCGCGTGATCGCGTCGTTCGCGACGGCGGTGCTGCATCGCCCGGATCGTCTCGACAGCGAGCTGCTCTTCGTCGAGCGTCGGGCGCGCCGGATCGCGTCGCTCGGCGGCACGATCCTCGTGCTCGCGGCCGCGACGGGACAGGATGGCTACGACGCGCCGTACACGCTGCGGGAGGCGGAGTGGCGCGCGCTCCTCGCCGCGCTGCCGCGGGTCGTCGACGTCGCGGCGTCGTGCGGGCTCACCGTCGCACTCCATCCGCACGTGGGCACGGCGATCGAGAGCGCGTTCGCCATCGATCGCGTCCTGCGCGAGAGCGACGTGGCGCTCTGCCTCGACACGGGTCACGTCTTCGTGGGCGGCGGCGACGCCGTGCGGATCGCGCGCGAGCACCGCGGTCGCGTCGCGCACGTGCACCTCAAGGACGCGGACGCGTCCCTCGCGGCCGCGGCGCGCGAGCGGCGTGTCCCGTACGCGCGCGCGGTCGCGCAGGGTCTCTTCCGTCCGCTCGGCGACGGCGATGCGCGCATCGCCGACGTCCTCGCGGCTCTCCGCGCCGGCGGGTACGCCGGGTGGGCCGTGCTCGAGCAGGACATCGCGCTCGCCCAGGCGCCCGCGGCGGAGAAGGATCCGGCGCGCGACGTCGAGCGCAGTCGTGACTTCGTGAGGATGCGTGGCTAGACACGACGTCCTCACCATCGGTCGCGTGTCCGTGGACCTCTATCCCGAGCAGATCGGCGTGCCGCTCGCGCGGGTCCGCACCTTCGCGAAGTCGCTCGGCGGCAGCCCGACGAACGTCGCGGTCGGGGCCGCGCGTCTCGGACGCCGGAGCGCCGTCATCACGAAGGCGGGAGCGGATGGCTTCGGCGAGTACGTACGCGAGGCGCTCGCGGGATTCGGCGTCGACGCGTCGTACGTCGGCACGCACGCCTCGCTGCGCACGCCGCTGGTGTTCTGCGAGATCTACCCGCCCGATCGCTTCCCGCTGCTCTTCTACCGCGAGCCTGTGGCGCCGGACATGACGATCACCGCCGATGAGCTGCCGATGGACGCGATCCGCGCCGCGGCGCTCTTCTGGACCACCGGCACGGGCCTCTCGAAGGAGCCGAGCCGCGGCGCGACGCTCGCCGCGATGGACGCCGCGACCGGCACCATCGTCCACGACCTGGACCACCGCCCGGCGCTCTGGTCGTCGAACGAGGAGGCGCGGCGCTGGGCGGCCGAGGCGGTGAAGCGGGCGCGGGTCATCATTGGGAACCGTGACGAGATGGAGATGGCCACCGGCACGAGCGACCCCGCGCACGCCGCGGGCGCGCTCCTGTCCGCCGGCGCCGAGCTCGTCATCGTGAAGCGCGGGATGGAAGGTGCGTCGGCGTTCACGATGGACCGGCGCGTGCACGTCTCCGCGCGAAAGGTCCGGGTCGCCTGCGGCCTGGGCGCGGGAGACGCGTTCGGCGGCGCGCTCGCGCACGGGCTGCTCTCCGGGTGGGAGCTCGACCGCACGCTCGCGTTCGCGAACGCCGCCGGCGCCATCGTCGCGTCGCGGCTCGCGTGTGCCGACGCGATGCCCACGTCCGCCGAGGTCGAGTCGCTCCTCGCGGGCGGGCCCGTATGAGCACCGTGCGGCTCACCATGGCGCAGGCGCTCGTCCGCTTCCTCACCGCGCAGTACGTGGAGCGCGACGGCGTGGAGGAGCGGTTCTTCGCCGGCGTGTTCGGCATCTTCGGGCACGGCAACGTCGCGGGCATCGGGCAGGCGCTGTACCAGTACCGCGGCGAGATCCCGTTCCACCAGGCGCGGAACGAGCAGGCGATGGTGCACATCGCGGCCGCGTACGCGCGCATGCGCGATCGTCTCGGCACGTTCGCGTGCACGAGCTCCATCGGTCCGGGCGCGACGAACATGGTGACCGGCGCCGCGCTCGCGACGATCGACCGCCTTCCGGTGCTGCTCCTCCCGGGCGACGTCTTCGCCTCGCGGCGCGCCGACCCGGTGCTGCAGCAGCTCGAGCGGCCATCGCGAGGCGACATCTCGGTGAACGACGCCTTCGTCCCGGTCTCTCGCTACTTCGACCGGATCGCGCGCCCCGAGCAGATCGTCCCCGCCGCGATCGCCGCGATGCGCGTGCTCACGAGTCAGAGCGACACTGGGGCGGTCACGCTCGCGCTCCCGCAGGACGTGCAGACGGAGGCCTTCGACGTGCCCGAGGAATTCCTCGCGAAGCGCGTCTGGCACATCGGCCGCCCCCTGCCCGATCGGGCATCGCTGGCCCGTCTGGTCGAGCTCATCGGCGCGTCGCGCCGGCCGCTCGTCGTCGCCGGCGGCGGGGTCATCTCCTCGGGCGCGACCGCCGCGCTGCGACGCTTCGTCGACCGCACCGGGATCCCGGTCGCGGAGACCCAGGCCGGGAAGGGCGCGCTCCCGTGGGATCACCCGTCCGCGCTCGGCGCGATCGGCGTGACCGGGACGAGCGCCGCGAATGGCATCGCCGCCGAGGCCGATCTCGTGCTCGGCATCGGCACGCGCTGGAGCGACTTCACCACGGGCTCGCACGCGCTCTTCGCGCGGCCGGGCGTTCGGTTCGCCAACGTGAACATCGCCGCGTTCGACGCGTTCAAGATGGGCGGGCTCGCGGTGGTCGGCGACGCGCGGGTCACGCTCGAGACGCTCGCGCTCGTCGAGCATCGCGTCGACGACGACTATCGCGCCGAGGCGACGAAGCGCAAGGACGAATGGGAGCGAGCCGCCGAGCGCGCGATCGCGTCGCGCCATGCGCCGCTCCCCGCGCAGCGCGAGGTCATCGGCGCGGTGAACCGAGCGATGGGCGAGCACGACGTGCTCGTGTGCGCCGCGGGATCCCTGCCCGGCGAGCTCCACAAGCTCTGGCGCGCGCGCGATCCGAAGCAGTACCACGTCGAATACGGCTACTCGTGCATGGGCTACGAGATCGCGGGCGGCATCGGCGTGAAGCTCGCGGCCCCGGAGCGCGAGGTCTTCGTCATGGTCGGCGACGGCAGCTACCTCATGATGCCGAGCGAGATCGTCACGGCGATCCAGGAAGGCCTCAAGATCGTCGTCGTCCTCGTCGACAACCAGGGTCACAGCTCGATCGGCGCGCTGTCGCGCTCGCTCGGCCTCGACGGCTTCGGGACGCAGTACCGCTACCGGACGAACGGCTCGCTCGGATTCGACAGCGATCGGCAGACGCTGAGCGCGCTGCCCGTCGACCTCGCGGCGAACGCGGAGAGCTTGGGCGCTCGCGTGCTGCGCGCGTCGAGCCTCGACGAGCTCGCGACCGCGCTGCTGCGGGCGAAGCACGCGACGGAGACGACCGTCGTGTACGTGCAGGTCGACCGGTACGAGGGCGTCGACGAGGGCGGCGCGTGGTGGGATGTCGCGACGGCGGAGGTCGCCGACGACCGGTCCGTCCGCGACGCGGCGGAGCGGCGGGCCGCCCATCGCGCGCGGCAGCGGTGGCACGTGTGACGCGGCTGCGCATCCCGAGCGCGGACGCGCCCGACGGATCGCGCCGCGTCCTGAACGTGACGCGCGAGCGCGCGGGCTGGCGGTACGTCGGCTTCGAGGTCGTGCGCCTCGCGGCAGGCGACACGATCACGCGGGGCACGCGCGACCGCGAGGCGTGTCTGGTGTGGCTGTCGGGTACGAGCGCGGTCTCCGTCGCGGGGGAGCGCTGGCCGCGCGTCGGCGGACGAGCGTCCCCGTTTGACGGCCAGCCGGACGCCGTGTACGCGCCTCCCGGCGCGAGCGTGCGCGTGCGCGCGACCCAGGCGTGCGAGATCGCGATCGGGTGGGCGCCTGCCGACGGCGGCGCGCGCGCACGGCGGCTGGAGGGCGCCGCGGTGGAATCGCGGGGCGAGGGCGCGATGCGGCGCACGATCCATCAGGTCCTCATGGAGGACCGCGAGGCCCAGCGGCTGCTCGTGACGGAGGTGCTCACGCCCGCGGGCCATTGGTCCAGCTACCCGCCGCACAAGCACGACACCGACGATCCGCCGAACGAGACCTACCTGGAGGAGACATACTACTTCCGGCTACGGGATCCGCGTGGCTTCGCGCTCCAGCGCGTCTACACCGCGGACCGATCCATGGACGAGAGCGTCGCGGCGCGCGACGGCGACCTCGTGCTCGTGCCGCGCGGCTACCACACCGTCTCCGCCGCGCCGGGCTACGAGCTCTACTACCTGAACGTCATGGCCGGACCCCGGCGCGAGTGGAAGATCACCTTCGATCCCGATCACGAGCGCATGCGCTGGTGAGCGCGAGGGCGCCGATCCGCGCGGTGCTCTTCGACTGGGGCGACACGCTCTTCGAGAGCCCGCACGCGCCGACGGTGATCGTCGCGGCCGCCCGCGAGCGCGGCGTCGCGCTCGATGCGGACGAGGCGCGGCGCATCTGGACCGAGCTGTGGGACGCGGGCAAGAGCGCGGAGGAGCACGCGAAGGGCCGCGACCTCTCGCGCGAGGCGCATCGGCGCGTGTGGACCCGGCTCTTCTCGCGCGCGAACACGCGCATCCCCGGGATCGATCGCGTCCTGTACGAGCGGGTCATGGATCCGGCGGGGTGGGTCCCGTATCCGGACACCGAGCCGACGCTGCGCGCGCTGAAGGACCGCGGCGTGCGCGTCGGCATCGTGAGCAACCACGCGTACGACCTGCGCCCGTTGTTCGCCGCGAAGGGCCTCGCCGACCTGATCGACGACTACGCGCTCTCGTTCGAGCTCGGCACCCCGAAGCCGGCGCCCGAGATCTTCCGCACCGCGTGTCACATGCTCGGCGTCGAGCCGCCCGACGCGCTGATGGTGGGCGACGACGCGGTGAGCGACGGCGGCGCCGCGGCGGCCGGCCTGCGGGTGCACATCCTTCCGCCGCACGAAATGCCCGGCAGCGCGCGCGGGCTGCGCCGCGTCGTCGAGCTCGTGGACGCGTCGCGCACGTGACCGAGGCCCAGGATCTCGTCGATCGTCCCGAGCGCGACGTCCTCGTCCTCGCGAAGACGGTCGCCGCGAACGATTTCCCGGTCGAGCGCCCGTCGGTCATCGGCGTGGACCGCGAGAGCGGGCGCCTGCTGCGGCTCGCCCCGTTCCCGTGGAAGGGGAACGACACCGATCCGCACGTCGCCAAGTGGGGGTGGCTGCACGTGACCACGACGCCCGAGCAGCGCGATCCGCGACCAGAGACGGCGGGCGTGAGCGGTGAGGTGACGATGACCGCGTACGTCGAAGCGAAGGAGGGATGGCGGCTGCGGTGGCCGTTCGTCCGGCCGCACCTGCGAGCCTCGGTCGAATCGCTCGCGACCCTCGCGCGCGAGCGCGTCGCGTCGGCGGGCTTCGTACGTCCGGCGGAGGTCGACGTTCTGCAGCTGCCGCTCCGCTACCGCTTCCGCTGCTCGAGCGACGACTGCGCGACGACGCACGAGCTGGCCGTCCTCGACTGGGAGCTCCACGAGATGGCGCGCCTCGCGCGCGAGCGCTTCGGATCGCGGTGGGCGACGCGCTTCCGTGAGTCCTGGGGGGCGCGGCTCCTCGAGCGCTTCGACGTGCACCTGCTCCTTTCCGCCTACGCGCAGGCGCCGACGCGCTTCTACGTCGCGGCCGTCCTCGCGCCGCCGCGCGAGGCCGAGGACGCTCACGCCCACGCGCACCACCTCGAGCATCGACGGCACGCGAGCGCGTAGCGGGCGCTCCGCGCGATCGCTCGCCAGCCCCGCGGCCGAGCGCATCGAGGGACCCGCGGCGGACCCTGCGGATCGGGTTCCACCGACGCGGGGAGGCGAGCGCGCGACCGTCAGGCCGTCGCGCCGAGACACCGACGGCCTCCGTCGTGGAGGCCGTCGGGAAGGAAGGAAGGGCCTACGCGGACTGGCGCTGCCGGACGCGCAACGGCGCGGCGATCGCGAATCCGGCAAGCACGGTCACGATCGCTATGGCGAGCGTGGTGACGAAGAGCGCCGGCGTCGGCGCGAGGCCGATGACCGCGTCGAGGGAGTAGGTCGCCTCATCGGCGAGCCCCGCGGCGGCCGCCGCGACGGCGAACATGAGGGGCAGCTCGTAGCCGCCCTTCGCGGCCCACGGGCCCTTCTTCCAGTGCGCCTTCGCGATCGCGACGAGCATGACGGTCGTGACGAGCGCGGCCGCGACCGGCGTGAAGAAGCCGAGCGCGAGGGCGAGGCCGCCGATGAGCTCGGCGACCGCGGCGCACCATGCGAAGAGCGGCGCGGGCGCGATGCCGAGCGCCGCGACGTGGCCGGTCCACGTCCGCATGCCCGGGCCGCCGAACGCGCCGGCGACCTTCTGCGCGCCGTGACCCGCGACGAGCAGGCCGACCATCACACGGACGACCGCGAGGGCGAGGGTGGTCGTCATCGCCATCGTCATTCACCTCCTCATCCGAGAGATCGGAGCGCGCGGCGAAGGCTAGGCCGCCTTCGCCGCGATGCCCGCGGGAAGGGCTTTCACCTTGATCTGCCGCGGGCGGACCGCCGCCGCCTTCGGCAGCGTCAGCGTGAGGACGCCGTTGGCGTACGTGCTCGTGGCGTCGTCGACCTCGATCGGGAGCGGGAGCGAGATCTTACGCACGAACGCGCCCGATGGTCGCTCGTGGATGAGCCACGTGCCCTGCGGCGCCTCGCTGGACGTCTGGCCTGAGATGGCGACCGAGTCGACCGTCGCGTCGATCGTGAGCTTCTCCGGGTCGACGCCCGGGACGTTCGCTGTGACGACGAACTCGTCCGCGGTCTGCCGCACGTCGATAGGGAACGTAGCGGCGACCGGGCGGACCACGCTCTCGTCGAACAGCCGATCCATCGCCTCACGGAGCGTGACGAACGGCTCGGACAGCGGCGTCGCGAATGTCGAGAACGGCACGATGGTCCCGACCATGACGATCCACCTCCTTTCCACGGATGTCGCCATCGATGGACAGGGAGTGATCCCGTTCCGTCGAGAGCAAACACGTCGTCAGGCTCGGGCTATTCCCGCGCCCGCGGCACTCCGCCGGCCGCCATGCGGGCGGGCGAGCGCGGAGGTGAGGGATGCGGCATCCTGTGCCCGTGGACGTCTCGTGGCTCCTCTGGGCGTTCTTCATCGCCCAGCTCTTCATCCCGCTCGCCCAGCGGCGCTGGCTGGAGACGAAGCGTCAACTGGCGATCCGCGCGCTCGAGCGGTCGCGCGGCTCACGGGTCATCACGATGATCCACCGCCAGGAGACGATGAGCATCCTCGGGTTCCCCGTGGCGCGGTACATCGACATCGAGGACTCCGAGCAGGTCCTCCGCGCCGTCCGGCTCACCCCGCCCGACATGCCCATAGACATGCTCCTACACACACCGGGCGGCTTCGTCCTCGCCGCGGAACAGATCGCCTTCGCGCTGCGCCGCCATCCCGGATCGGTGCGCGTGCTCGTCCCGCACTACGCGATGAGCGGGGGCGCGCTCATCGCGCTCGCCGCGGACGAGATCGCGATGGACGCGAACGCGGTCCTCGGCCCGGTGGATCCGCAGCTGGGGATGGGGCAGACGTCGTATCCCGCGGCCTCGGTGCTGAAGGCGCTCGCACAGCCGAACCCGAATCGCGACGACGCGACGCTCATCCTCGGCGACGTCGCGGAGAAGGCGCTGCGGCAGGTGCACGACACGGTCGTGAAGCTCCTGGCCGACCACCACGCGCCGGACGACGCGGAGCGCATCGCGACCACGCTCACCTCGGGGCGGTGGACCCACGACTACCCGCTCGACGTGGGCGAGCTGCGCGCGCTCGGGCTCACCGTCCGCGACGAGCTGCCGCGCGAGGTCTACGATCTCATGGACCTGTACCCGCAGACCCGGCAGCAGCGGCCGAGCGTCGAGTTCATCCCGCTGCCGTACGCGCCGACGGCGCCCGCGCGGCGCAACGGCGAGCAGCGGTAGCGGCCTAGACCCTCCCGACGAGCTCCCGCGGCGCGTCGCCGCGCTTTGCGCCGATCTCGGCCGCCTTCCCGCGATAGCCGTGCGGGAAGACGCGCAGCAGCAGGTACGCCCCGGTCGTGGGATCGTCGCTCCGCTCGACGACGATCGACGGCCCCCAGCGGGAGTCGTACCGGTCGCCGACGGTCGGCGTCGCGGCTCCCGGCTCGAAGCCCTCCTTGTCCCACTGCAGGACGGCGTATCCGCGCACGATGCGCTCCTCGTCGCCGCCCTCGTCGGGACGCCACACGTGCGCGCCCGGATGCTCGCGCTGGCACACCGCGGGCGAGCCCGAGTGCATGGTGACCCACTTGTAGACGTCGGCGTCCTTGCTCTGCGCGCCCTGGGGATATGCCTCGCGGTGCTTCTGCTCGCCGACGGTGCAGAGGTAGTAGAAGAGCATCGCGCGCAGTATATGGACGTGCGCGCAGCGATGGTCGACGTCATGGGCCTGCGCACGCGCGTGCTCGAGGCCGGCGACGCGACGAACGGCGATCCGGTCCTCTTGATCCACGGCGTGGGCGGCTGGGCCGAGAACTGGCGCGAGGTGATGGAGCCCATCGCGGCGTCGGGTCGGCGCGCGATCGCGGTGGATCTTCCCGGATTCGGCGAGAGCGAGCGCCCGCGCCGCGCGAGCCACTTCGATCCGGCCGAGCCGTTCTACGCGCGCTTCGTCGTCGCGCTGCTCGACGCGCTCGGTCTGCGCTCGGTGCATCTGGTCGGGAACTCGATGGGTGGCGCGGTGGCCTACATGGCCGCGGTCACGGCCCCCGAACGGCTGCGGTCGCTCACGCTCGTCGCGAGCGGCGGCCTCGGCACGGACATCGCGCTCTTCCTGCGCCTCGCGACGCTGCCGGGGGCGATCGCGCTCGCGAAGCTGTTCGGGCGCCCCTCGCACGGACGCGAGGTGCTGCGCACCTGCTTCTTCGACACGTCGCGCATCCCCGAGGCGCTCTACGAGGAGGCCGAGCGCTACGGCTTCGCGTCGTATCCCGAGTTCGTCCGCGCGCTGCGGTCCGGCGTCACGATCCGCGGGGTCCGGCCCGCGCTGCGCTCGCGATGGATCGAGCGGGCGTCGCGGTACCGCGGTCCGGTGCTCGTGGTCTGGGGCCGCGAGGACGCGGTCCTTCCGCTCCACCATCTCGATGACGCGAAATCGGTCTTCCCACAGGCGGAAGTGCGCATCATCGAGCGGTGCGGCCACCTGCCGATGGTCGAGCGGCCGCGGGAGTTCCTCGACGCCGTCCTGCCCTTCCTCGCGCGGGCGGAAAGCGCGGTCGCCGCCTGATCCACCGGGCAATGGCACCATTGACGGTGAAGGCATGAAGACCGGCGAACGTCCCGCGGTCACGCTCACGACCCCGCGCGCCAAGGTCAGCCTGTCCGCCGAGCAGGTCATCGCCGACTACCGCCTCGCGGTGCGCAGCCGCGCCGCGAGCGAGCTGGGCCGGCGCGAGGTGCTCGTCGGACGGGCGCCCTTCGGGATCTTCGGCGACGGCAAGGAGATCGCGAACCTCGGGATGGCGCACGCCTTCCGCCCGGGGGACTGGCGCAGCGGCTACTACCGCGACCAGACCTTCCACTTCGCCACCGGCCTCGCGACGATCGAGCAGTACTTCGCACAGCTCTACGCCGACGCCGATCCGTCGCGCGAGCCCTTCTCGTCGGGCCGTCAGATGTCGAACCACTACGCGTCGCGCACCGTCGACGAGCGCGGCCGGTGGGTCGACCTCCTCGCGTCCGGACAGACCGCGTCGGACATCTCGCCGGTCGCCGGGCAGATGCCGCGGTCGGTCGGGCTCGCGTGGGCGTCGAAGCTCTATCGCGGATCGCCGCTGCTGCGCGGCGTCGCGAGCGGCTTCTCGCGCAACGGCGACGAGGTCTGCTTCGCCACGATCGGCAACGCCGGAGCGGCCGAGGGCATCTTCTGGGAATCGGTCAACGCGGCCGGCGTGCTGCAGATCCCGCTCGTCGTCGCGGTCTGGGACGACGGCTACGGCATCTCCGTCCCGAACGAGTACCAGATGGTGAAGAGCTCCGTCTCCGCCGCGCTCAGGGGCCTGCAGCGCAACGGCGGGACCGGCTACGAGATCCGGACCGCGAAGGGCTGGGACTACGTCGGCCTCGTCGACACGTTCGCCGAGGTGGCGGCGATCGCGCGCCGCGAGCACGTGCCCGCGCTGGTGCACGTCGTCGAGGTGACGCAGCCGCAGGGCCACTCCACGAGCGGCAGCCACGAGCGGTACAAGCCGCCGGAGCGTCTGCGCTTCGAGGTCGAGGCCGACCCTATCAAGCGGATGCGCGAGTGGATGATCCGCGAGGAGATCGCCGACGCCGCGACGCTGGACGCGTTCGAGCGCAGCGACCGCGCGGAGGTCGAGGCCATCCGCGAGCGGGCCTACGAAGCCTTCCAGGCGCCGATCCGCCGCGAGCGCGACGAGGCGATCGCGCTCATCGAGGCCGCGGCCGAGGACGCGGGCGTGGACCAGAGCGAGCTCGTCACGGCGCTGCGCGCCGAGAGCGACCTCAACCGAAGGCTCATCCACACCGCCGCGTTCCGCGCGCTCGTGGCCGTCCGCGGGCGCGAGAGCGCCGCGCGCGACGCGCTCGCGGCGTTCGTCGAGCGGTCGCGTCGCGAGAACGTCGCGCGCTACACCTCGCATCTCCTGAGCGAGGGTGAGTCCTCGCCGCTGCGGGTCGCGCCCGTCGCGCCCCGCTACGCGCCGGACGCGGAGACGCTCGACGGGCGCCTGGTGCTCCTGCGGAACTTCGACGCGAACCTCGCGCGCGATCCCCGCATCGTCATCCTGGGCGAGGACGTGGGCATCTTGGGCGACGTGAACCTCGTGTACGAGGGCCTCCAGGCGAAGTACGGGGCCGATCGCGTCGTCGACACCGGCATCCGCGAGGCGACGATCATGGGGCAGGGGATCGGGGCGGCGATGCGCGGCCTCCGGCCGATCGTGGACATCCAGTACGTGGACTACATGCTGTTCGCGCTCGAGGTCGCGTCGGACGATCTCGCGACGCTGCGCCACCGCACCGGCGGCGCGCAGAAGGCGCCGGTCGTGATCCGCACGAAGGGGCACCGGCTCCAGGGGATCTGGCACACGGGCTCGCCGATGCAGATGCTCCTGGGAACGCTCCGCGGCGTGCACGTGTGCGTCCCGCGCGACATGACCCAGGCCGCCGGCTTCTACAACACGCTCCTCCGCGGCGACGACCCGGGGATCGTCATCGAGGTGCTCTCGGGGTACCGATTGAAGGAGCGCATGCCCGCCAACATCGGCGAGTTCACGTTCCCGCTCGGCGTTCCCGAGACGATCCGCGAGGGCACGGACCTCACGCTCGTGACGTACGGGGCGCTGTGCCGCCTCGCGCTGGAAGCGGCGACCGACCTCGCCGCGCTCGGCGTCGATGTGGAGGTCGTCGACGTGCGCACGCTCCTGCCGTTCGACACGCGGCACGCCATCGCGTCGAGCGTGCGCAGGACGGGGGCGCTGCTCGTCGTCGACGAGGACCTGCCCGGCGGCGCATCGGCGTACATCCTCCAGCAGGTCCTCGAGACGGGGCGCGCGATCGACCATCTCGAGCTGCCGGCGCGCACGCTCACCGCCGTGTCCTCGCGAACGCCGGTGGGCACCGACGCCGACTACTTCACCAAGCCGAGCCGCGACGACATCGTCGCCGCGGCGTACGCGATGGCGCGCGAGCGCGACCCTGGGTCGTTCCCTCCACTCCTCGGCGGCGACCGATGACCGAGAAGACGAACGTCCAGGCCGTGCACGACACGCTGCTCGCCGAGTTCCGGCGTGACGAGCGCTACGTGCTTCTCGGCGAGGACGTGGGCGTGCGCGGCGGCGTGTTCCGCGTGTCGGACGGCTTCATCGAGGAGTTCGGACGCGACCGCATCATCGACATGCCGGTCGCCGAGTCGTCCATCGTCGGCGTCGCGATCGGGGCGGCGATCGGCGGCCTCCTCCCGGTCGCGGAGATGCAGTTCGCCGACTTCAGCGCGCCGGCCTTCGAGCAGATCGTCGACGAGGCGGCGCGCATCCGCTACCGCTCGAACGGCGGCTACGGCGTCCCGCTGACGATCCGCATGCCGTGGGGCGGGGGCGTGCACGGCGCGCTGTACCACTCGCAGTCGGTGGAGGCCTTCTACGCGCACGTCCCGGGACTCAAGGTCGTCGTGCCGAGCACGCCGCGCGACATCACGGGCATGCTCCGCGCGGCGCTGCGCGATCCCGATCCGGTGATCTTCCTCGAGCACAAGGCGACGTATCGCGCCGTGAAGGGCGACGCGCCGGACGATCAGGACTTCGTCATCCCGCTCGGTCCCGCGGACGTGAAGCGCGAGGGCACGGACATCACCGTGTTCGCGTACGGGCTCATGCTCCACAACGCGCTCCGCGCGGCCGAGGAGCTCGCGCGGGAGGAGATCTCCGTCGCCGTGGTCGACGTCCGCAGCCTGCGGCCGCTGGACGCCGGGACGATCCTCCGGGAAGCGCGGAAGACCGGAAAGTGTTTGGTCGTATACGAGGACAATCGGATGTTCGGAGCAGGTGCCGAGATCGCGGCGCTCATCGCCGAGGAGGCCTTCGACGCGCTCGACGCGCCGGTGATGCGCCTCGGCGGACCGGAGGTCCCCGCGATGCCGTACAACAAACCGCAGGAGGACTGGTTCATGCCGGATCCTCGGAGGATCGCGACGAAGATGCGCGAGCTCGCGGCATATTAGGGAGTGACATGTTCGAGCTGAAGATGCCGAAGCTCGGTGAGTCCGTCACCGAGGGGACGATCGGCAAGTGGCTGAAGCATCCCGGCGACACGGTGAACAAGTACGACCTCCTCGTCGAGGTCCAGACGGACAAGGTGAACACCGAGATCCCGTCGCCTGTGGCGGGGACGCTGCGCGAGGTCAAAGTGGAAGAGGGGCAGACGGTCCCGATCGGGACGCTCCTCGCCATCTTCGACACGGCGGACGCCGCCGCCGCGGCATCGCAGGCGGCTGGTCCGTCGGGCGCCGCGACGGCGGGCGTCGCCGCGGAGGCCCCGGCGGCGCGGCCGCAGCCATCGGCTCCGTCCGCTCCGGCGGCGCCCGCGGCCGCGGCGACCGCGGCGCCGCCCCCGGTGCGCGAAGGCGACGGGCGCCCCGGTCCGTCCGGCGTGCGGGCGACGCCGGCGGTGCGGAAGCTCGCGTCGGAGAACGACGTCGATCTTTCGGAGGTCGAGGCGACCGGTCTCGGCGGACGCGTCACCAAGAAGGACGTCGAGGACTTCATCGCGCGGCGGCAGGCGCGACCGCAGCCGCAGGCCGCGCAGCCGCGACCGGCGCCGCCGCAGCCCACGCCGCAGCAGCAGGCCGCGGCCGGCCGCGTCATCCAGGCCCAACCCGCGCGCCCGGCGCCCGCCCCGAGCCTCGCCGGCGACACGCTCGTACCGCTCACGCAGATGCGCCGCGCGATCGCGAACAACATGGTCCAGGCGTGGAGCGCGCCGCACGCTCACGCGGTGATGCCGGTCGACGTGAGCGAGCTCATGAGGTACCGCGAGAAGGTCCGGCACGAGTTCATGGAGCGCGAGGGCTTCGATCTCTCGCCGGCGGCCTTCATCGCGAAGGCCGTCGTCGAGGGCGTGCGCACGGTCCCGCAGGTCAACGCGAGCTGGACCGACCAGGGTCTGATCCTCCATCGCGAGATCAATCTTGGGTACGCCGTCGCGCTGGGCGAGGACGGTCTGATCGTCCCGGTGATCCGCGACGCCGACGGGAAGAGCATCGCCGGCCTGATGCGCTCGATCCGCGATGTCGTGGATCGCGCGAAGGCACGGCGGCTCACGATGGACGATCTCTCGGGTGGCACGTTCACGCTCAACAACACCGGCCCGCTCGGGACGATCGTGTCGAGCCCGATCGTGCCGCCGGGTCAGGCGGCGATCATGTCGTCGGAGTCCATCCGAAAGGCGCTCACGGTCACCGACGACGACGCGATCGCGATCCGGCAGATGATGAACATCGTCATCGGCTTCGACCATCGCGTGGTCGACGGCTCGACCGCCGCGCGCTTCCTCACCGCGGTGCGCGACTGGCTCCAGGACGTCGCGCCGTCGGTGCCGGTGTACTGATGGCCGAGCTCGCTCCGATCCGCTTCGAGGTCCCCGGCGAGGTCGAGCGTCCACGCTCGCGTGGACGGGGCGATGCCAACACCGTCGTCCCGATCGACCGCTCGCGTCCGGAGTGGCTCAAGGTGCGGCTGCCGACGGGACCGACGTACGAGAACCTGCGTCGGCTCATGCGGACGAAGGAGCTGCACACGGTCTGCGAGGAAGCGCACTGCCCGAACATGGCCGAATGCTGGGGCGCTGGCACCGCGACCTTCATGATCCTCGGCGACACGTGCACGCGCTCGTGCGGCTTCTGCGCGGTGAAGACCGGCCGCCCCGGCACGGTCGACCTCGAGGAGCCGGCACGGGTGGGCGAGGCGGTCGCGCGCATGGGCCTCGATCACGCGGTGGTGACGAGCGTGAACCGCGACGAGCTCCCCGACGGCGGCGCCGGCGTCTTCGCCGAGACGATCCGCGAGATCCGCCGTCAGGCGCCCGGCACGACCGTGGAGGTGCTCATTCCGGACTTCCTCGGCCGAGCGGAGGCCCTCGACGCCGTCCTCGAGGCGAAGCCCGAGGTGCTCGGCCACAACGTCGAGACCGTCCCGCGTCTGTATCCGCGGGTCCGCCCGCAGGCGCGCTACGAGCGTTCGCTCGGGGTGCTGCGCCGTATCGCCGCGCATGGCGACGGTATCGTCTGCAAGACCGGGATCATGCTCGGCCTCGGCGAGACCCTGGACGAGGTGCTCGCGACCATGCGCGACATCGTCGCCCAGGGCACGCGCGTGATCACGATCGGGCAGTACCTCCGCCCGTCGCCGACGCATCTGCCGATCGAGCGCTACTGGACGCCGGACGAGTTCGCGCGGCTGCGCGATGCCGGCATGGCGATGGGCTATCGCCACGTCGAGTCGGGTCCGCTGGTGCGGTCGTCGTATCACGCGGAGCGTCATGTCGGCGTCTAGGCCGCTCGTCGCGTCGTGGCTCGGCCGTGTCGGCTACCTCGCGGGATGGCGGCTCCAGGACGCGGTCGCGTCACGCGTGCGCGCGGGCGGCGAGGAGCGTGTGCTGTTCCTCGAGCACGATCCCGTCTACACCATCGGTCGCCGCGGCACCCTCGACCATCTGCTCGTCGATACCGCCGAGCTCCGAGCGCTGGGTGCTTCGGTCTACCGCGTCGATCGCGGCGGCGACATCACCTATCACGGACCGGGCCAGCTCGTCGGCTATCCGATCGTGCGCCTCGGCGAACGGGCCGACCTCGTGCGCTACGTGCGCGGTCTCGAGAGCGCGCTCATCGATGTGCTGGCGAGCTACGGGATCGCCGGCCGGTCGGAGCAGGGGAAGACCGGTGTCTGGGTCGACCTTCGTGACGGGCGGCCCGCGAAGATCGCCGCGATCGGCGTCCGCGTGTCGCGCGGCGTGACGACGCACGGGTTCGCGCTCAACGTGTCGACCGATCTCGCGGCCTTCGGCCGCATGGTCCCGTGCGGCTTCATGCACGAGGTCGCGTCGCTCGAGCGCCTCGGGGTCCGGGCGGAGACGCGGGACGTGGCGGCACGCGTCGCCGACGCGCTCGGCCGGGAGCTCGCGCTCGCCGTCCGCTGGGGCGCGGTCGCGCCCGCCCGGGACGAGGAGATCGCCGCCGAGGCCCCCGTGCGCGCGGCCGAGGACCTCGCTCGCGAGGCCGTGCCCGCCTGAGGCCCGGCGGGTACTAGTACCTGGGCGCTCATCCGGGACGCCCGCGGTGACCCGAACTCGCTATCGCCGGCGGTGCGTCGGGCGGCTACGGTGCGGTGTGGTGGGTATCGAATTCCTCGCGGATCTCGCGCGCCAGCGCTCGCTCGCGTCCGCGGCGCTCCTCTTCCTCCTGCTCGTCGACGAGATCGAGGGCCTCGTGTTCGTCGCGCTGGGCGTGCTGCTCCACCGCCTCGACCTGTTCCTTCAGGCGCAGGACGTCCTCTTCCCGGCGATCGTGCTCGTCGCTGGCGCCGTCTCGCTGGTACGCAACTGGCGCAGGCCGCCCGCGCACCAGCCTCTCCCGGCGCCGGAGCCGCTCGATCTCGCCGTCCTCGCGCGGCGCATCGGCGCCTCGCGCTGATCGCGGCGGACCCGATCGCCGCGCCCTCCCCTCCGCCCTTCGCGGTCACGCGCCCTTGCGTCCCACCGCGCGGATGAAGGTCTCGATGGGGATCGCGGTCAGCGTCTCGATCGACACCGTGCCCCTCGCGCCGAGGGCGACGGAGATGCGCGCGATCGCCTCGCTGTCCTTCGCCTCCACGATGTTCACGAAGTCGTAGCGGCCGAGCGTCGCGTACTGGGCGACCACGCGGGCACCCAGGGCCTCGATCTCCCGGTTCACCTCTTTGATACGGCGCGGATTCGACTGGATCGTCTTCACGCCGGCGGCGCTCACCTTCGTGAGCAGGACGTACGTCGCCATCGTCATCTCCCTGCGGCCGACCGGACCCAGCCCGTCGCCCGGCGCGGCGCGCGATACTCGACGTGAGCATATGCCGCAGTTCACGCGCGCAGAGGCCGAGGCGCTGCTCCCGAAGGCGAGGCCGCTGCTCGAGGACCTGCAGCGCCGGATCATCAGCTATCGCCGGCGCCCGAGCGAGCCCGTCGCGCGCGAGATCGAGGCGCTGCTGCGCGAGATCGCCGACCTCGGAATCGAGGTGAAGGATCCCGACCGCGGGCTCATCGACTTCCGCTCGCGCATGCGCGGACGCGAGGTCTACCTCTGCTGGCAGCTCGGAGAAGGGGACCGCATCTCGTTCTGGCACGACCTCGACACGGGGTTCGCGGGCCGCAAGATCATCGAGGACTGATCGCCCAGGCGCGATCTCGTGTCGGCGGATCAATCAGGCGGGCGTGGACGGCATGCCCGAGGTGCTAGGGCGCTGCTGAAAAAGTCCCTGCATGCTCTTGATTGCTGCTATCTCTTTTGGTATCATCGGTCAAAGGGAGCGGCACTTCGACAGGAGGAGGCGCGACGGGCTGACCTGGGCGCGCGACGGTCAGCCGCTGCTGCCGATAGGGACTCTCTATGACGTGTTCCTCGGTCGCGCGCTCGAGCCGTGGGCTTTCGGCCACTACGCCGGCGGTCAGTCGATCATCGTCGGGACTCCGTCCGGCGTGACCCTCGCGCCCGAGGGTGGAGCACACCATTCGGTCACGACGCCGTCCCTCGGACTCGAGCAGCCGCACTGCATCGCGTGGGAGCCCGCATTCGGCCAGGATTTCGAATGGATCCTCCTTCAGGCTCTTTCGCTCGTCGGCAAGCCGGGTGGCACTTCGTCGTATCTGAGGCTGAGCACACGTCCGATCAGCCAGGCGCTGAACTCGCCTCCAGACGACCCGGTTCTGCGCGAGGAGCGTCGTCGGCAGGTCGTGTCGGGCGGCTACCTTATTCGCCGGGCCGTACGGGCACCCCGGGTGGTTCTCTGCGGAACGGGCGCGATCATGCCGGAGGTCCTTGCGCCCACGGATGAGCTTGCGGACGAGGTTCCGGTGGATGTGATCTGCGTAACCTCTGCTGATCTCCTGTTCCGGGCCTGGCGCAGCCGACAAGGGTTGGCGATAGGAAACGACGCGATCCTTGACGTCGTCCTCCCGGCAGGCCGTGCGGCGCCGATCGTTTCTGTGCTCGACGGCCATCCGCACACGCTCTCGTTCCTCGGGGCCATCACCGGCGTGCCGATGGCCTGCCTCGGAGTCGATGACTTCGGGCAGTCTGGAGACGTCGCTGACCTGTACCGCTACTTCTCGATCGATCAGGAGGCAATCGTTGGCGCGGCGCTCGACCTGATTTCGTAGGTCCTCCTGGAGCGGGACGTGCGGGTTGTCGGCGAAAGTCTGCGCCTCTTCGCACGCTTCTCAAGTTGGACTTCAAAAACGAGGTCATAGGTCGAATTCGATTCGCGCTTTGGTTAGGAGTCGAACTGCGTCTTGCCTGCTACCTGATTCGTTCTCAGTTGACCAATGGTCTGGCAAACCATTGCGTCAGCACCCGTACGATCTCGACATCAGGTCACTCCAGACGTTTCGACCTTCAGTCGCAGTCGGTCGGTCTCAAGCTGTGTGGCGGAGTTGCGGTTCATGAGTGGTGGGCTTGGCGGGAAGAGTCGGACCCATGGATTGTTCTTGCGCTCTTGGGATCGCTCGCGCAATGATTGGCGTCGCCATCCAGCGGTTGGTCTCGTCTGCCGACTATGTCGCGCGGGCGCTCAGTACGAGGCTCGACACGCAAGACGAGCGTTTTGACGAACAAGAGAGCGCGGGTGAGAGGTGAGTCGGCTCGGCCTGTTCGTGGTATGGGTCGTCTATGGTGCTATGAAGCTGTTCGCCATGTTCGTCGGACGCACGACGCAGCCGCCGCTGTCGGTTCTCACGACGGTCTGGGTCGATAACCTCGGCCTCTTCCTGGCGTTCTGGGCAAGCCTCACGGTCCTTTTGGTTATCGTTTGGATTGCACCGCGGCGATGATTGCCGACGACCACGTCCGACGCCCGCTCCCGAGGGCACAATTCCTCGTCTCGAACCGCTGCGAGCGGGCGTCACTGATCATGACCAGCAACAAGCCGTTCTCCGCCTGGGGCGAGGTCTTCGGCGACGAGGTCGTGGCCACCGCGATGATCGACCGACTCATCCACCACGCCGAGATCCTCTCGCTCAAGGGCGACAGCTACCGGCTCCGCGGGAAGGACCTCGATGCCGGACGGCGGGCCAAGACCGCCGATTGAGCGGCGGGGTGGGTGCGTTTTCCAGCGCCGAAGGTGGGTGCATTTTCAGGCGCTGTTGACAGCAGCGACCCTATTCGGTTCGTCCGTCTCGGGCTCACCGTCGATCCCGCGACCGATCTCACCCTTTGCGATCGATCTCCGCGCGCCGGGGGCGTGGCTCAACGCACCTTGGTAGCCGCCGCAGGCGCGGGATGATCTCGTCCCGATACAGTTCGATCGACCGTCGCTGGTCCGGCCCGGGGAAGTGGAACACGAGGTGAATGAATCCCAGGCGCACGTACTCTGCGATCCGCTCGACGTGCTCCTCCGGATCATCCGAGACGATCCAGCGCGACGCAGCCTTCTCGATCGGCAGCGCGGCGGCGCGCCGCTCCATTTCACGCGGATCCTCGACGCCGACTTTCTCCTCTGCCGACAGCGCGAGGGCGGCCCAGTACGCGCAGTCGTTCAGCGCGCGCTCGCGGTCCATATCGAATGAGACTTTCATCTCGATGAGCTTCTCGATCTTCGCTGCGTCGCGCCCGGCCTTCTTCGCACCGTCCGCGACGGCGGGAAGTAGCGTCTGCGTGTAAAGGTCCCGCGCCTTCCCGCTAGTGCAGATGAAGCCATCCGCGGTCCGACCGGCGAGCCTGGCCGCCGACTCTCCGGTCGCGGCGACGTAAATTGGAATCCTCGACGAGGGACGGTCGTACAGGGTCGCGTTGACGGTCTTGTAGTACGTGCCCTCGAAGGTGACGAACTCCTCCTGCCAGAGCCGGCGCATGAGCTCGATCGCCTCCTTCATCCGCGCGAAGCGCTCCTTGCTGTCGGGCCATTGCACGCCGATCGACGACACTTCGTTCAGCGACTCGCCGGTCCCGATCCCGAGCAGGACGCGGTCCGGATAGAGGCACCCGAGCGTCGCGAATGCGTGCGCGACCACGGAAGGATGGAGCCGGAACGTCGGTGTGATGACGCTCGTTCCGAGCGTGACGCGCCTGGTCCTCTCACCCAAGGCGGCGAGCCACGCGATGGAGAAGGGCGAATGGCCGTCGGTGTAGCGCCACGGCTGGAAGTGATCGCTTATCAGGACGCTGTCGAAGCCTGCTTCCTCGGCGAGCACGCCGTACTCGAGGAGCGCGCGTGGCGAGAATTGTTCCGCCGATGCCTTATAGCCGATCTTCAGCTCTGACACTTCTTCTCCTTCATAGCGATGACCGTCTACAGCTCGAGCTTGTATGCGGAAGGGTCGACATGCGCGGCGACGATCGTCGGCACGCCATCGGGCTGCTGCGAGAATGCCTTCCGGCACTCGTCACGCGTGCGCACCTCGATACCCCGAGCGCCGAAGACGTTCCCGAGGGCGACGTAGTCGATGCGGCCGAACGTCGTCGCGGTCGCGGGATAGCCTCGTCGCTCCTGGCCGAGCTTGATCTGCGACAGCGCGCTGTCAGCGAGCACGACAACGAGGATGGGGAGCCGCAACCGCACCGCCGTCTCGATCTCGCCCAGCAGCATCGTGAGGCCGCCGTCGCCGAGCACGCAGGCTACGCGCCTTCCCGGATTCCGTAGCTGGAGGCCGATCGCCGCGGGGAGGCCATACCCCATCGAGGACAGGCCGTTCGAGACCGCGAACGTATCGGGCTCGTACGTGGGCCAGCATTGGCCCGCGAGGGACTTGTTGTTGCCCACGTCGCAGGTCGCGATCGCGTCGCGCGGCAGCGCGAGTCGGAGCTCCGCGATGACCTCCTGTGGGGTAAGCGACGGGCGCGAGGGATTCACGTACGCCCAGAAGTTGTTCCGAAAGGCGCGTACCTGCTGCACGTCGTACTTCGGTCGTGGCTCGCCGGCGCGGTCCAGCAGCGTCGCGATCGCGTCGCGCACGGGGGACACGATCTCGGCGTCGCTCGCGTAGAACAGGTCGTCGTTCGGCAGCGGACCTAGATGGATCAGCCGCCCGGCCGCCTTCCACGGATGCGCGAGCTCGACCGGATCGAGCCCGGCCGCGATCACGAGATCGCGGCCTTCGATGTACGTGAAGAGCCGGTCCATGCCCAGCATGTCGATCACGCCCAGGAAGAGCGGGTGGTTCTCGGGAATCAGGCCCTTTGCCTTCGGCGTGACGATCACGGGGATCTGCCACCGCTCGGCGAGCCTCCGAAGCTCCGCGCTCGCTCGCGCAGCCTGCGCGTCGAGGCCCGCGACTACGACGGGCAGCGTGCTCTCGCGCAGGAGCGATGCGGCCGCGCGTCCCTGATCGGGGTCGAGCGAGCGCGCCCGATCGATACGCGGCGCGATCGGCTCGGTCTCCGCGAGGCGACCGATGCCGCCTACGACCTCTTGCCGGGCGACATCACTAGGGATCTCGAGGTAGACCGGCCCTGGCCGCTCGCTTGTCGCGACGCGAAGGGCGCGGGCGATGACCGCGGACGCGTTCTGTGCATTGACGCGCGCGTGCCATTTCGTGATTGGATCGAAGAGCGCGCCGAGATCGAGCTTCTGGTGCGTCGCGTTCTCGTAGCGATCCATCGGCATCTGACCCGTCAGCGCGATGACCGGGGAGCGGTCGAGGAATGCTTGTGCGACACCCGTGACGAGGTTAGTGGCGCCGGGACCGAGCGTGGCGAAGCACACGGCGGGCGTGCCGTCGAAGCTCGCGATCGCGTCGGCCATGAAGCCCGCCGACGCCTCGTGATGCGTGAGGATGACCTCGAGTCCCTCGAGGCGCAGACCTTCGAGGAGGTCGATGACCTCTCCGCCGGGATGTCCCATCGCGTATCGTACGCCAGCTGCCTGAAGCTGGCGCCCGATCACACGAGCGACCGTCGTCATCCGACAGGCACGTGTTCGCGCGATCGCTTCTTCCCGAGATCCTCGGCTTCGCGGCTTCGCTGTTGCGCGATGAGGATCTCACGCGTGTGGGCGATGTGGGCTTGCATCGCGTCGCTCACGGCCTTCGCGTCGCCCGCTCTGACCAGATCGAGCAGGTCGCGGTGCTCCTGGGCGATCTGTTGGAGCGTCCGCGACTCGCCCGCCGTCGTGATGCCCCGCGAACGGATCATGTCTCGCAGCCGATCGACGTAGTCGGCGAGCCTGCGGTTGCCGGCCCGGAGCAGGAGCGCATGGTGAAAGGCTCTATCGAGGGCCCCCACGCTCGCCTCGTCGTGCTTCGCGGCGGCCTTCTCCATCGCTCTCACGAAGCTCTCGAGCTCCTCGAGAGCGGCGGTGGTCATCTGCCGCACCGCCTGGCGGACAGTGGGGACCTCGAGGAGGACGCGTATCGCGATGATCTCCTCCAGGTCGTCGGCGGACATCTGGAGGACCCGAACGCCGCGGTTGCGCTCGAAGCGCACCATGCCTCGCCCGGCGAGGTCGATGAGCGCCTCGCGAACGGGCGTTCGGGACACATGGAGAGATTCGGCGAGCTCGGCCACCGAATGCAGGCTCCCGGGCGCGAGCTCACCCTGGATGATCGACGTTCGGAGGACATCGAAGACCTCGCGTGTCCGCGTGGGCCGGGCATCGATAGGGCGGAGTGCTCGCCGCTCGTGGGAAGGCCTTGACAGCGACATACAGTGCGTAGCATGTTACACGCCATGTCCAGAGGGCGCGAGCCGGCGCGGCCGAAAGCCCGGGACTGGGGAGGGACTATGCGGATCCGCAGAGGCCTCATTCGCCTTATCGGACCGGCGCTGGCGATGTTGCTGCTGCCCTCGGCGTGCGGTCCGGCATCTTCGTCGAACTCTGGATCGCCGAGCGCGGCGTCCGAGCAGCCCGTCACAGGCGGGCAGCTGATCATCGGACTGCAGGCCGATCCGTCTCCGCTCAACCCGAACCTCACGACGAACGGGCCGACGCAGGAGATCGGGACGATGATCTACGAGCCCCTCGTCTACTTCGACAATGAACAGGCGAAGCCCGCGCCACAGCTCGCGAAATCTTGGACGATCTCGCCCGATGGCCTGACCTACACCTTCGATCTCGTTGACGCGACGTTTAGCGACGGTGCGCCGCTCACGTCGTCCGACGTGAAGTACACGATCGAGCAGGTGTCCGCGAAGACGTTCGCCCCGTTCGCGCCGGCCGCAGCGGCGATCTCGAACATCGATGACAAGGATCCGAAGAAGGTCGTCATCACGCTGAAGCGCGCGTTCGGGCCGTTCCTCCTCTCCCTCACCCGTGTGTGGATCCTGCCGAAGCACGTCTTCGGAGGCACCGATGTGAAGACGAATCCGGCCTCGCTCACCGCGCCGGTGGGCACCGGCCCCTTCATCCTCGATAAGTTCACGCGCGGTGAGCAGTGGACGCTCGTCCGCAACCCGAAGTACTGGCAGAAGGGAAAGCCGTATCTGAACTCGATCGTCGGGAAGGTCATCCCGAACGTCCAGTCAATGGTCCTCGCGGTCTCTGCAGGTGACGTGCATTACGTGTCGTCGCAGGTCATCCCCGCCTCCGACGCCGTGCAGCTCCAGACGAAGCCCAACCTGGCGCTCGTCAAGGACTCGTTCGCGCCGAACGACTCGCTCATGTTCTTCAACATGAAGCGGCCGCTCACCGCGAACGCCGACGTCCGTCACGCGCTCGTGATGGCCGTCGACCGCCAGTTCATCTTCCAGACCGTATTCAACAGCTTCGGGAAGGTCGCGACGACGCAGTTCGACTCGCGGCTCGCCTCGGCGGCGAACACGTCGGTCAACTTCGACACGATGTATCCGTACGATCCGAAGAAGGCCGCTGCGGCGCTCGACGCGGCTGGCTATAAGCCGGATGCGAGCGGGAAGCGCTTTGACATCACGATCCTCGTCGAGGCGGGAAGCCGTTTCGTCGCCGTCGCCGAAGCCATCCGTAGCATGTTCAAGGCGATCGGCGTGAACGCGACCGTCGACGCGCCGGAGGTCGCGGTCGCGGCGGACAAAGCCTTCAAGCGCGGGGAGTTCGACATCTACCTCCAGTCCTACACGACGAACTGGGATCCCGCCCTTGGGATCGAGCGCGCGTACGTGACGAGCTCGATCGGTACGACCTTCGGGAACGCGAGCAGCTACTCGAACCCCGATGTCGACAAGCTGTTCGAGCAGGGTCGTTACGGGACGACACCTGAGGAGCGTGGGAAGTACTACAAGGACGCCCAGACCATCCTGGCGAAGGACATCCCGGTCTTCCCGCTCGTCGAGACGAAGCTCTACGACGTGGCAGCGAAGAACGTCCGTGGTGTGTGGTACGCGGCGAACTGGGGCGAGTGGGAACGAGCCTGGCTCGCACGGTAGATCCGACGAGCACGCTTCCGGGTGTCGAGCTGGCTAGCGGCCGGGCGGGAAGCCCGGCCGCGAAGCCCGCGCGCCACGTCCTGCGCTATGCGCTCGGACGGCTCTGCTGGGCCGTGCCGACGATCCTCGGCATCCTTGTCGTCGGCTTCGTCGTCACGCGCATCCTGCCTGGCGACCCGGTGCAGGCGCTCATGGGTGAGTTCCCGGCGCCGCCCGGCTACGCGGACGAACTGCGGCGGCAGTTCGGGCTCGACCAGCCCTTCTACGTGCAGTTCTGGCTCTACCTCGTCGCGCTCGCGCGCGGCGACCTTGGCTACTCCTTCGCGCACCAGGCGCCCGTTCTGAGCATCGTGCTCGAGCGGGCGGTCTACACGCTTTTCCTCATGGTGCCCGCGCTCACGCTCGCATCGATCCTCGGTGTGCTGCTTGGCGCGGTCGCGGCACCGCGCGCTGGATCGAAGTGGGACGCCTTCATCACGATGGTGAGCATCTGCGGCCAGTCCGTTCCCGTGTTCTGGCTCGCGATGATGCTCATCCTCGTCTTCGCGGTGTCGCTCGGCATTCTCCCTGCGAGCGGCATGCGCAGCGTCTCTGCGGCGCCGAGCGCGGTCGCTGCGCTCATCGACTACCTCCGCCATCTGGTCCTGCCCGGGATCACGCTCACGCTCGCGTACATGGCGGTGGTCGCACGGGTCTCGCGGTCGGCGATGATCGAATCGCTCCATCAGGACTACGTCCTCACCGCCCAAGCGAAGGGCCTGACCCGACGCGAAGCGCTCTGGCGGCACGCGCTTCCCAACAGCCTCGCGCCGATCGCCACGGTCATCGGCTTCAACTTCGGCTACGTCCTTACCGGCGCCGTGCTCACTGAGACCGTCTTCGGATGGCCGGGCGTCGGCAGCCTCTTCATCTCGTCCATCGCGAACCGCGACTACCCGGTCATCGAGGGCATCTTCCTCTTCTCGACGATCACGGTCGTGGTCGTGAACCTGCTTATCGATCTCCTCTACTTCGCTATCGACCCACGGGTGCGGGCGGACAATGCGCGTCCGTAGCGTCTTCGACCGCGTCACGGGGGAGCGCGCGGGCGCAGTAGCGCTTGGTTTCATCCTGCTTCTCGCGCTCGTCGCCATCTTCGGCCCGGGCATCCTCGACCGCGACCCCTCGGCCATCTCGCGCAGCGTGTTGCAGCCGCCGTCCGGGAGCGCGTGGCTGGGGACCGACCACCTCGGCCGCGACATGCTCGTGCGGGTTGTCATCGGCGCCCGCGTCTCCCTCGTTGTCGGCCTCCTCGCGGCCGGGATGGCGGGCATTCTGGGCGTCACGGTCGGCGCGATCTCGGGCTACTTCGGACGCGGCGTAGATCTCGTGCTCATGCGCATCTCGGAGATCTTCCAGGTCATGCCCACGGTGATCATCGGTGTCGCGATCGTCGCGCTCGTCGGCGCGGGTCTGGTCAACATCATCATCGTCATCGCGGTACTGTCCTGGGCGCGGACCGCGCGCGTGATGCGCGCGGAGGTGCTGCGCGTGAAGGAGATGCCCTACGTCGACGCGGTGCGGTGTCTCGGCTACCACGAGTTCATCCTGCTGCTGCGCGAGGTGGTGCCGAACGCCCTGCCCGCGATCATCCCGCTCATCAGCCTCGGTGTCGCCGAGGCGATCCTCCAGGAGTCGTCGATCAGCTTCCTCGGCCTCGGCAGCCCGGACATGGTGAGCTGGGGACTGCTCCTGAACGACGGTCTGAAGAACCTCCTGCGGGCGTGGTGGATGACGACCTTCCCAGGCGCTGCCGTCTTCATGACGGTCCTCGCGTTCAACATCCTTGGCGACGCCATTGGCGCGCTGCTCAATCCACACCGAGTGCGCGCATGACCGTCACGATGGAGCGCGAGCGCACGAGCGCGCGATTGGAGCGCGGCGCGCCGATCCTCGAGATCGACGACCTTCACGTCACGTACCGGGCACGCTCACGGAACGTCTACGCGCTCCAGGGCGCGTCGCTCGCGGTTTGGCGCTCGGAGTTTGTCGGACTCGTCGGCGAATCTGGGTCTGGCAAATCGACCGTCGCGCGCGCCGCGCTCGGGCTCTTGCCCGCGCGCGCGCAGATCACGGGCGGTCGGATCAAGGTCGAGGGCCGCGACGTCACCTCGCTCGGCCCGCTCGGGTGGGAGCGGCTGCGGGGAAGCCCGGTCGCGATCGTGTTCCAGGATCCCTTCAGCTTCCTCAATCCGGTGATGCGCGTGGGCCGGCAGATCGCCGAGGCGATCGAGAAGCATGATCGCGAGGCGAAGGTCGGCGCACGAACCGATGAGCTCCTCGACCTCGTCCGCCTGCCGCGATCCGCCGCGCACGCATATCCGCACGAGCTCTCAGGCGGCATGCGGCAGCGCGTCCTGCTCACGATCGCGCTCGCGTGCCGTCCGCGCCTGCTGATCGCTGACGAGCCCACGACCGCGCTCGACGTGACGACGCAGGCCGAGATCATCCAGCTCCTCGCCGACATCCGCGCACGCCTCGACGTGGGCGTCCTCATGATCAGCCACAACCTCGCCGTGGTCGGCGGCGTCTGTGACTGCATCTATGTCATGTACGGCGGGCGGACCATCGAGCAGGGCGCGACCGCGAGCGTGCTCGGACGTCCCGGCCACCCGTACACGTTCGGCCTCATCCAGGCGGCGGGCGTCGCTCGCGACGTGCGCGGCCGCTTCGCCACGATCGACGGCGACGTCGCCGACCTCGCGAAGGTGTTCGTGGGCTGCCCGTTCGTCGATCGCTGCCCCGCGCGTCTCCTGCGCTGCGCGGGCGAGATGCCGCCCGCGTTCGCGGTCGAGGGCGACGAGCGTCATGCGGCGGCGTGCTGGCTCCTCGAGGACGCCGTGCGCTCCTCGGAGGAAGTGCGCTCGTGACGATCGAGCCGATCCTCGTCCTCGAACATCTCCGCAAGTCGTTCCCGCAGCGCGGCGGCGGCGCGCCGGTCGTCGCGGTCGACGACGTCAGCCTGAGCGTCGGTGCGGGCAAGACGCTCGCGCTCGTGGGCGAGAGCGGATCCGGGAAGTCGACGCTCGCGCGGCTCGCGCAGCGCCTTATCGACCCCGACGAGGGCCAGATCGTGCTGCGCGGCCTCGATCTCACGCACCTCACCGGCCGACGCCTGCGCGAGCAACGCATCGCCATGCAGCCGATCTTCCAGGACCCCTCGACATCGTTCAATCCTCGGCGGACCGTCGGCGGCGCCCTGCTGCAGGCGCTCTGGCGCACGCCGAGCGCGACGCGCATCCGTTGTGCCGAGGAACTGCTCGAGCGCGTCCGCTTGCGTCCCGCGTCCTTCTATCTCCCGCGCTTCCCGCACGAGCTGTCGGGCGGCCAGCGACAGCGCCTCGCGATCGCTCGTGCGATCGCGATGGACCCTGTGCTCGTCATCGCGGACGAGCCGCTCTCCGGATCGGACGTCTCGATCCGCAGCCAGATGCTGAACCTCCTCGCGGACCTGCAGAAGGAGCGCGGCATCGCGTATCTCCTCATCACGCACGACATTTCAATCGCGCGTGCGTTCGCGGATCGCGTCGCGGTGATGTACCGCGGCCGCCTCGTCGAAGAGGGCGATCCGGCGGTCGTGCTCCGGGACCCCTCGCACGAATACACGAAACGACTCCTCGGGGCGGTCCCGCAGCTCGCGGGCGCCGCCGTTCCCGCATGGACATCCATTCACGAAAGGACGAGGACATGACCGACCGACAGGCAACCAGCGCGACGATGAAGCACCTGCGCGCGTACCTCTTCCCGTGGGGGGTGCAGAAGCCCACCGCGGACGAGATCGTGGACTTCGCGCGCACCGCGGAGGAGCTCGGCTTCGAGGCCGTGCACATCCCGTGGCACTACACCATGCCGAAGAGCAAGAGCTTCGCGGACTTCGGGACGCGGTACCTGCTGGATCCGACCGTCGTCGTCCCGATGATCGTTAGCGCGACGAAGAGGCTGAAGGTCGGCCTCGAGTTCGTCGTGCCGACACTGCACCCGTTCCACTGGGCGCAGTACTTCGCGTCGCTCGATCGAGCCAGCGGCGGCCGCACGCTCGCGTGTCCCGTCCTCGGATGGTGGGACGAGGACTACAAGGTCGGCATGGTGAATCCGAAGCAGCGTGGCCGGCGGATGGACGAGGCCCTCAGCACGATGGTGAAGCTGTGGGCCGGCGAGAAGATCGAGAAGCCCGGCGAGTTCTGGGACTGCAGCGGGCTCGAGCTCGATCCGAAACCCGTGCAGCAGCCGTACCCGATGTGGATCGGCGGGGGGGACAAGTCGCTCGACCGCGCCGCGCGCTGGGCGCAGGCGCTGTACCCGCTCGTCCCGACGCCGAAGGAAGTCGCTGAGACGTGGGTGCCGAGCCTTCGCCACGCCGAGAAGTACGGACGTAAGCTCGAGCTCGCGATCGTGAGCTACGTGCTGGCGACCGACGAAGCGAAGTGGCTCCGCCAGTACGCATACCCGAGGCTCCTCGCGCGCATCAACGGCATGACGCACGCGGAGGCGCGCGAGCGCATCGACGACCAGACGCTCGTGCAGCCGGACAAGAGCCTCATGATCGGTACGAACGAACAGTGCGCCGATCGCCTTCGTGCGCTCCTCGACGCCGGCGCGGATCACATCGTCATCGACTTCTACATGCATGGCTGGGAGACTCCCGGCTTCGGCAAGGAGCAGATGGAGCGCTTCGTGAAGGAGATCGTGCCGCTGTGCGCGACGGTCAAGGCGTAATGGCTCCGCTGCCGACCGTCCTCGTCGTGCTGCGGCCGAACCGCGCGATGCCACCCGGCCTTCTCGAGAAGACCGGGCACCTCGCGCATTTCGAGTTCGCCGTCGGCGCCGACGAGGTCGGTCCGGCGGCGGAGCGCGCGGACGTGGTGTTTGTGTGGAACTTCCGCAGCCGACTGGTCCCTGAGGTCTTCCATCGGCTGCCGCGGCTGCGGTGGGTCCACGTCGCGGCCGTGGGGGTCGATGCGAGCCTCTCGCCGGAGGTCGCGGCGAGCGACGTCGTCGTGACGAACTCGCGGGGCGTGACGGCGAACGCGATGGCGGAGTACGCGCTCACCCTCATGCTCCTGTTCGCGAAAGACATCCGTCCGACCTTGGCCGATCAGGCGGCGGCGCGCTGGAATCCGCGCCTCACGAAGCTCATGCGAGGCGCGTGTCTCGTCGTCGTGGGTGTCGGTGCCGTCAATCGCAGGCTCGCGCGCGTCGCGCACGCGATGGGGATGCGCGTGATCGGCGTCGGCCGCACGGCGCATCCCGCCGACGAGGGATTCGAGCGGATCGTCGGGCAGGAGGAGCTGGTCCATGTCCTCCCCGAGGCGGACTATGTGGTCGTCGCGACGCCGCTCACGGCCGATACGGACGGCATGATGGGCACCGCCGCGATCGCGGCCATGAAGCGCGACGCCATCCTCGTGAACGTCGGGCGCGGTGCGGTGATCGACGAGAGCGCCCTGGTCGAAGCGCTTCGTGAACGTCGCATAGGGGGCGCCGCGCTCGACGTCGTCTGGCGCGAGCCTCTCGAGCCCGAGCATCCGCTCTGGACGATGCCGAACGTCATCTTGTCCCCGCACATGTCCGCCGACTTCACGCTGTGGCAGGAAGGAATGGTCAACCTCTTCGCCGCGAATCTCGAGCGCTGGCGTGCCGGGGCGCCGCTCCACAACGTCGTCGACAAGGCGCTCGGCTACGTGCCGTCCGAGGTCGGCGTCGCATGAAGCAGGTTCTCGTCACGTGGCCGGACTACCCGATGGACGACCCGCGGGCGGGAGCGCGCCTCGCGCCCGCCGGCATCGTCCCTGTTCTCGCTCCGAAGCGCGGTCCACGCACCGAAACGGAGATCGCGCAGCTCGCGCGCGGGTGCTTCGCCGTCATCGCGAGCACCGATCCATTCACAGAGGCCGTCCTGACACAGCTCCCGGATCTCCGCCTGATCGCCCGCGTCGGCGTTGGGATGGACTCGATCGATATCGATGCCGCCACGCGCCTCGGCGTCCTCGTCTGCGTCGCTCGTGGGACCAACGAGCTCGCGGTCGCGGAGCACACCGTCGCCCTCATGCTCGCGGCGCTCCGTCGCATCGTCCAGTGCGACCGCTCGGTGCGCGCCGGCGAGTGGAACCGGACCGGTCGGCTGACGGGCAACGATCTGCACGGCAAGACCGTCGGGCTGCTGGGCTTCGGCGTCATCGGGCGCGCAGTGGCGAATCTGCTCCGCTCGTTCGACGTGCGGCTGATCGCGTTCGATCCAGCGGTCGCGTCGGATCCCGCTGTCGAGATTGTCGCGTTCGACGAGGTACTCGCGCGCGCGGACATCCTTTCGGTGCACGTCCCGCTCCTGCCGACGTCGCGCCACCTCATCGGCGCGCGAGAGCTCGCGCTGATGAAGCGCGGCGCGATCCTCGTGAACACCTCGCGCGGCGGGATCATCGACGAGGCGAGCCTCAAGGCCGCGCTCGCGGACGGCCACATCGGGATGTCCGCGCTCGACGTCTTCGAGGAAGAACCGCCGTCCACGAGCTTCCTGCTCGCGGCGACGGACCGCACGATCCTCACGCCGCACGTCGCAGGCCTGACCGTCGAGTCAATCGCCGCGATGCAGGAGCACGCGACCGACGCGGTGATCGACGTGCTCAAGGGACGGATGCCGCAAGGAGTCGTAGATCCGAGCGCGTGGCGCGATGGTGCGCCGCGACAGGACGAGAGCGCACCAGTACCACAACACCGAGGAGGCAGACCATGATCAAGGAACTCGCTGGCGCACGCGTCGCGATCCTCGCCGAGGACCTCTACGAGGAGGTCGAGCTCTGGTACCCCTACTACCGCCTTAAGGAGGCGGGTGCGACCGTCACGATCGTCGGCAGCGGCCGTGCCACGATGTTCACCGGGAAGCACGGTCTTCCCGTCACCGCCGACGTTGCGATCGACAGCGTCTCACCGAGCGACTTCGATGCGGTCGTCATCCCGGGTGGCTTCGCGCCGGACCTCATGCGCCGCAAGCCGGCGATGATCGAGTTCGTTCACGCGCTCGGCACGAGCGGAAAGCCGGTGGGGGCGATCTGCCACGGCGGCTCGATGCTCATCTCCGCACGGCTCGTCAAGGACCGCAAGCTCACCTCGTTCTTCTCGATCAAGGACGACGTGGTCGCCGCCGGGGCGACCTACGTCGATGCCGAGGTCGTGCGCGACGGGAATGTCATCACGTCGCGCGTGCCCGCGGACCTGCCGGCCTTCCTTCCGGAGGTCATCGCGGCGATCGCGTCGGCTCGGTCGTCTCGCGTCCCGGCGGGAGCGGGATCGGCCGCGGCCTCCTGAGGTGTGATGTGAGTGAGGACCGTTCACCGGCCGCCGACGTGACGATCGTCGGCGGAGGCATCGCGGGCACGACCGCGGCGTACGCACTCGCCAAGCGAGGCGCGCGCGTGCGGCTCATCGAGCGCCGGTCGATCGGCGCGGTGCAGTCGGGTCGGAACTGGGGCTTCACGCGGCGACAGGGCTGCGACCCGCTCGAGGTCGGCCTCGTGCAGGAGGCCTGGTGCGAGTGGGGCAAGCTCGCCGAGGAGATCCCCGATCTCGGCCTTGTTCGTCGTGGGCTCATCGGCGTCGCCGACACGGAGGCGCGTATGACGCAGTTCCGCTCGTGGATGAAGGAGACGAACGCGGCCGAGATCTTCGGCACGAGGCTCGTCTCGAGCGAGGACGTGCGCGAGCTTGTCCCCGCGCTCACTGGTGAGTGGCTCGGCGGCATGTACACGCCGGACGATGGCCACGCACAGCCGGACAAGGCGACGCAGGCGATCGGTACGGCGGCCGCGCGCGCCGGAGCGACGATCGAGCTCGGGACGACGGTCCTCGGCATCACGCGTACCGGCGACTGCGTCACCGGTGTGCGCACCGATCGAGGGGACCGACCTACGGGCACCGTGATCCTCGCCGCGGGCGCGTGGTCGGGCCGCCTCCTGCGCGTGATCGGCATCGATCTGCCGATCCGCTGGGTCCGTGGCACCGCAGCGCAGACGACCCCGGCCGCTCCGATCACCGCACTCTCGGTATCCACCCCACCTGTCGGCTTCTGCCAGGAGGAGGACGGGAAGATCCGCTTCGGCACCGCGGCGTGGGCTGATCACGACATAAGCCTCGAGTCCCTGCGCCACTTCCGTATCTTCCTGCCCAACTACCTGAAGAACCGGAAGATGTTCCGCATGCACATCGACCGCTTCTTCGTCGAAGATCTCGTACGACGTGTACCGGCGCCGCGCCGCAATCCATTCGACTGGCCGCGCGTCGACGAACCGCCGCCGAGCCGACCGAAGATCGAGCGCGCGTTCCGCGACCTCGTCCGTCTCATCCCGAGCCTTCAGGGCGCGCGCATCGATCGGATGTGGGCGGGCTACATCGACGTGACGCCAGACGCGCTCCCGGTCATCGGGCCCGTGAAGGGCGTCGAGGGGCTGCTCCTCGCGACGGGCCTTTCGAGCCATGGCTTCGGGGTCGGGCCCGCTGTCGGTGCCTCCGTCGCACGGCTTGCGCTCGGCTGCGCGCCGAGCGTCGATCTTGCGCCGTTCGCGTTCGAGCGATTCGAGCACGCAAGGATCGCACCGCGGGCGCACCTGTGATCGCCGCCGCGCCGCGCTTCGGGCTCATTCTCCCGAACCGCGGTGTGGTCATCGGAGCGACCACGGTCGGCGAGATGCTCGAGCTCGGCGAGCTCGCCGACGCTGGTCCGTGGGAGTCGCTCTGGGTCGGCGACTCCCTCTTGGCGAAGCCACGGCTGGATGCCATCACGCTTCTCAGCGCGCTGGCCGCGCGCACGAAGCGCGTCCGTCTCGGGGTGAGCTGCATGGCCAGCACGCCGATTCGCGATCCACTCCTCCTCGCGTATCAATGGTCGAGTCTGGACCACCTCTCGGGAGGCCGCACCGTCTTCGTGGCGTGCCAGGGCGGCGGACCAGGCAGTGGAGACTTCGCCCACGAGCTCGAGACGTTTGGCGTCGAACGCGATAGCCGCATGCAACGAATGGAAGAGGCGGTCGAGATCCTCCGGCTGACCTCGAGCGCGGAGCACGTCTCGTACGAGGGTCGGTACACACGGTTCCGCGATGTGACGATCGCGCCGCGGCCCGTGCAGCGTCCGCTCCCCATCTGGATCGCCGCGAACCCGGACATGACCAGGCCGCGCAACGTGGAGAAGGCATATCGGCGCGTCGCGCGTCTCGGGGACGGATGGCAGACGACGCACACACCGCCGGACGACGTCCGGCGATCGCTCGCGCTTATCGAGACGTACGCGGCGGAGATCGGCCGAGCGCTGACCTCGTCATTCGAGGTGTCGGTCTGCTCGAACATCTGTGTGAACGACGATCGGGACGCCGCCTTCGCGGAGGCGAAGCGCTTCCTCGACCTGCATTCGGACGCCGACTACACGCCGGACTTCCTCGCGACGTGGGTCGCTGTCGGATCAGCGGCTGACTGCCGCGCGTATCTAAGACGATTCATCGACGTAGGCGCGACGACGATCCTGCTTCGCTTGAGCAGCTTCGACCAGCGACGCCAGTTCGAGGTTGTAACTGAGAAGGTGATCGCACCCCTGCTGGCGTTAGGACGTCCGCGTCCGGCTTCCGTGCTCTGACGGATGATGCGCTCGGCGGCACCCGCTGCGGCCGATCCGGACGATGGTCGAGCGTGCGCTCGCGGATCTCGACCCGGTCTTCCGCAAGATGTACAGCCCGATCGGCCGGCCCTCCATCCCGCCCGAGCAGCTGCTGCGGGCCCTCGTGTTGCAGCTCCTCTATTCGGTGCGCAGCGAGCGGCTCCTCATGGAGCAGCTCGACTACAGCCTGCTCTTCCGCTGGTTCGTCGGCCTCAACGCCGACGATCCGGTCTGGGACGTCACCGTGTTCACCAAGAACCGCGAGCGGCTGATCAAAGAGGACGTCGCCCAGCGGTTCTTCCATGCGGTGCTCGCCAGGCCAGGGCGGCGGGCCTGCTCAGCGACGAGCACTTCAGCGTCGACGGCACGCTCACCCAGGCCTGGGCCAGCCAGGGGTCGTTCAAGCCCAAGGACGCGCCAAAGGGCAAGGGCCCGAAGCCCGGCGCCGTCGCTGACTTCAAAGGCCAGCACCGC
>Ga0070741_10000482_pt1 | contig 145222 bp, 129 predicted proteins | sample Coa_R1_4_FD_66440 | JGI IMG/M metagenome (GOLD analysis project Ga0070741, IMG submission 66440) | Surface soil microbial communities from Centralia Pennsylvania, which are recovering from an underground coalmine fire - Coalmine... | ecosystem: Environmental > Terrestrial > Soil >... | reverse complement strand
GATCTGGGTTACTTCGATTTGGAGACCAGAGTCTTGGAACCGCTCGAAAATCCATTCGGCCCAAAAGTGTTACCCATGTGACCGGTACATTCTGTAACCCATGTCTCCGGGCTGGACCTTCGAGTTTTGGTGAGCGCGGCAGGACTCGAACCTGCGACCCATGCCTTAAAAGGGCATTGCTCTACCAACTGAGCTACGCGCCCACTCTTTTCAAATCTAGCATGTTTGGACAGGCGGCGGATGCCGTGAACTGGCATCATCCAAACGTCTGTCATCAGAAACGTCATTGCGGCACCCATTGTGGATGAGCACCAAGCAATCCGTTCACCGCAATAATATGGTAGGCGACGAATGCGCCGAAGCCGAGGCTCAGCACACCTGAAGCCATCGCCAGTTGCTGCAGAAATTTCTGTCTTCCACGCGCGAAATGAAATGTGGAAGCAATGCTCATGGTTATGACCATCATTCCGGCAATAGTCCCAACTCCAAAGACCAGCAGGTATGCAACAGCCCACCGTGGGTCGCGAATCGATGCAAGCACGAGCAACGCTACTGCAGCCGAACCAGCAAGTCCGTGGACAAGGCCAATCACCAAGGGTCGTAACGGACGATAGGCGGTGTAACTGGAAAATACGCGATCCAGCCAGGCGACAGGAGTCTTGGAATGAGTGTGTTCTATTTCTCCATGCGAATGCGGATGACTGTGGACATAGTCCCCGTGACGGTGTGCGTGTGAGTGGACCAACTCTGAACTGTCAGGAGCATGCGCATCGGTATACGCGCTCTCTGCCAACGTTACAGGCACATTTCGAAAAAAAGCTGCGATATTAATGACTCCGAGCAATATCAGCATGAAGCCAACTGCCAGTTCCATGCTGAGGCCGAGACGCGGCGGAATTACAACGTTGAAGAGAATGATGGCCGCACCAACCATAAAAATCGTAAACGTGTGCCCGATTCCCCAGAATGCTCCGATCCATGCTGACTTCAAAATTTGACGCTCACGCGTGACGATCGTCGTCACTGCGATCACGTGATCGGGGTCGGTTGCGTGGCGCATGCCCAGAAAAAAGCCGAGCGCGATAATAGAAAGGAAGTTGATCATTATCTGATTTCACTGTTGACGGGCCGGGACGTCCGTAACCCCAAAAACTCGAAAGAATAATTATCCGTGGCTGTTCGAAAGCTCTTTAACAATATTCGTTACAAACGCCTTCGCATCGCCGAACAACATCAGCGTGTTATCCAGGTAATAAAGAGGATTGTCTATACCTGCAAACCCCGGATTCATGCTCCGCTTGATCACCATTGTTGTGTGGGCTCTTTCGACGTCGAGCACGGGCATTCCATAAATCGGGCTTGACTTGTCAGTCTTCGCCGCTGGATTCGTCACGTCATTAGCGCCAATGATCAAAGCAACATCAGTTTGCGGAAAGTCGCCGTTGATCTCATCCATTTCTTTCAAGTGGTCGTAAGGAACGTCGGCCTCAGCGAGCAGGACATTCATATGCCCTGGCATTCGCCCCGCGACGGGATGAATGGCAAATTGGACATCGATTCCACGCTTGGTGAGCGAGTCATAAAGTTCGCGGACCTTGTGCTGCGCCTGCGCAACTGCCATTCCGTATCCAGGCACGATTACGACCTTGCTGGCTGCCTCTAGAATTCCTGCCGCCTCTTCCGGCGAAGCGCTTCTAACGGTTCTCTGCTCTTGCACTGCCGCGGAAGATGCCGTCACCTGACCGAACGCTCCGAACAGCACGTTCGTGAACGAGCGGTTCATCGCCTTGCACATGATGACCGAGAGAATGAAACCGGAGGATCCATCTAGCGCGCCGGCAACCACCAGGACCTTACTATTAAGGACGAAGCCAAGCAGCGCCGCGGAGAAACCTGCGTAGGAGTTCAGCAGTGAAATCACGGTTGGCATGTCGGCACCGCCGATCGGCGTGACCAGCAGGATGCCAAAGACCAGTGCGACAACCACCATGATCGGGAACAGAAATGAATTAGCCGGATTAACGACGAGAGCAATCGCCAATATCAGGGCCGACCCGAGCACAGCCAGGCTTACGATATTCTGTCCGCGATAAACAATCGGCCGTTGCGGCAAAATCTCCTGCAGCTTGCCGGCTGCAATCAAACTCCCGGTGAATGTGAGCGATCCAATGATAACTTCGAGGCCGATCTCGCCCATTTCGAAGCGAGTAACCGGAGCAGTGCCGACGTAATACTCGGCGATGCCGATAATGGCGGCAGACATGGCTCCGAATGCATGGCTCAACGCAGTCCGCTGCGGTACAGCGGTCATCTTCACCATGCCGAGAGGAATGCCAACACCTGCGCCGATGATTAAACAAATTACGATCCACTTGTACTGCACTAACTCGGGATTGAAGAGCGTGGCCGTGACCGCCATTGCCGCGCCAATTTCCCCCGCGAGCACTCCCCAGCGGGCCGTCCTCGGCGAACTCAGCCATCTGAGCGACAAGATGAACAGCACGACGGCTGCGATGTAGGCGAAATCGAGATACTCGTGGAGACCGATGCCGTTCATGATTTCTTCGACCTGCCGGTCTTGAACATGCGCAACATGCGATCGGTAATAAAGAAGCCACCAACCATGTTGCTGAAGGATGCGGCCACCGCGATTGCGCCAAGCGTGGTCGTGAGCGCCGTCTCGTGCCTGCCGGCAATGATGATCGCGGCGACGACGACGATCGCATCAAGCGCATTGGTTAGCGACATTAAAGGAGTGTGCAGAAGCGGCGAGACACGCTTGATGAGTTCGAACCCGACGAATCCCGCCAGAATGAAGACGTATAAGTTTGAAATGAAATCTGCTGGCATGCGCCTCCTTTAGTGATTCGTGGCTCGTGACCCGTGATTAGCAAGTTCTTCCAAACACGAATCACGAACCACTAACCACGGCCTTCGGCATTCCCAACATCTCTCTCACCCTCGCATTCACTACCGCCCCGCCCTGCGTCAACAGCGTGTCGCGAATAATATCGTCGCTCTCGGGTGGACGCAGTTGCCCGTCTTTCACGAGGTTCGTGAGAAAAGACGTCAGATTTTTCGCATACATTTGGCTGGAATGGTAAGGCACGCCGCTCGCGAGATTCACTGGCCCGATGATCGTCACCCCGTGCTCGAGTACCAGCTCATCGGGCCGCGTCAACTCACAATTCCCGCCACGCTCGGCCGCTAAGTCCACGATGACCGATCCGGGGGCCATTCCTTTCACCATCTCCACCGTCACAAGCACGGGCGCTTTTTTGCCAGGAACCACGGCAGTCGTAATCACCGCATCGTTCTCGGCAATGGTCCGTCCTAACAGCGCGCGTTGCTTTGCATAGAATGCCTCATCCTGCGCCTTCGCGTACCCGCGAGCATCTTGAGCATCTTGCGTTTCAAGCGGAAGTTCAACGAATCTCGCGCCCAAGCTCTGCACCTGTTCCTTCACTGCCGGACGAACATCGTAGGCGGAAACCACTGCTCCCAAACGCCGCGCGGTTGCGATTGCCTGCAAGCCGGCCACGCCTGCACCGATCACCAGCACCTTCGAGGGAGTAATTGTTCCCGCCGCTGTTGTCATCATCGGGAACATTCGCGGCAGCGAGTCCGCGACAATCAGTACGGCCTTGTACCCGGCAATTGACGCCATCGATGAGAGGGCATCCATGCTTTGGGCCCGCGTCGTGCGAGGAATTAGTTCAACCGAGAAAGAGGTGACCCCGGTTTGCGCGATCTGCTGCACGGTTTCGGCTGAACCGAGCGGTCGCAAAAAGCCAATCAGCACCTGCCCACTCCGAAAAAGGGGCAGATCGCTCGCACCATTTTTGTCGTTGGCCCCGTGCGAAAGCACCTGAACAATGATTTCCGCCTGCGCAAAAACACTAGCCCGGTCTGCCAGGACCTTAGCGCCCTTTTCCTGATACAGCGAATCCGGATATCCGGCCGCCGTGCCAGCTCCCGGCTCTATTGTCACCTCAAACCCAGCCTTGGCCAGCGACGGCAAAACCGCCGGAGTTAGGGCAACCCGCCGCTCTCCGGGATAAATCTCCTTGGGCACTCCAATGATCACGATCTGACTGTCCTTTCAGATATGCGCTCGGAAACTGAGCGATGGAGAAACGGTATTGTATCGTAATCCGTGCACAATCAATGCTCTAGGAGTTGAGCCCGGGCATTCACGATTTTCACATCGTATGGCGTATACAAAAGGGCTACGGCACGCGCCTATTCGCTACGCCTATGACGAATTCTGCTTGCTCTAACTTTAGGATTTGCTATACTTCCGGCGCACTTGCGGGCCCCGGTAAAAACGCCTTCTTTTGCAGGGTGTTCCACCCGGTTCGCAATTACAGAGCGAGGGCACCTTGAAGAACATTTTCGTTGGGAATCTCAGCTTCAATACTTCGGAAGATGAGTTGCGTAAGATATTCGAACCCTACGGGCGTGTGGATCGCGTGAGCATCCTTACCGATCGCGATACTGGTCGTTCGCGCGGCTTTGGCTTCGTCGAAATGACGAATGGCGAAGAAGGAGACAAAGCGATTGCAGGATTAAACGGCTCGCAGTTCGGCGGACGTACGATTAACGTAAATGAAGCCCGCCCGAAGGCAGAGCGTGCCGGCGGTGGCCGCGGTAACGGCGGCGGACGTCGTTAAACCGAGACCCCACTTTGTTTAACTGCCGAGCGCGGATGGTAATCCCTGTCTTTTTTCTTACTTTTTTTCTCCACCACAAAGAGAGACCCCAGCGCAAATTGATGCCTCCAACTCAGCGTTGTACACTTGAGCTACGCGCGCCCGTAGCTCAGCTGGATAGAGCGGCAGCCTCCGGAGCTGTAGGTCGGGAGTTCGAATCTCTCCGGGCGCGCCATCCTCAGCAGTGACTAGTCTTTGAATGCGCTAACGGGTGTCGCGCTGCCATTTCCGCCATTGTTGCCAACACTGGATTCGACTGAGCTCTCGGTCGCATCTCCCTCGCCGGGGGCAAGGAAGAGATTGCTCTCTAATCCATGTTGTTTCGTGTACAGGTCAAAATAACGGCCGCCTGACGCATAGAGCTTATCGTGAGTGCCGCGCTCTACGATTCTTCCCTGCTCCATCACGAGAATTTGATCGGCCCGTCGTATCGTAGACAAGCGATGCGCAATAACAAATGTTGTTCGGCCTTTCATGAGGAATGACAGCCCTTCCTGGATCATCTGCTCCGACTCGGAATCGAGGCTGGAAGTAGCTTCGTCCAAAATCAGAATTCTTGGTTCAGCCAAAATCGCGCGTGCAATTGAAATTCGCTGTCGTTGACCTCCGGAAAGCTTCACGCCGCGCTCGCCGACAACGGTGTCGTATTTGTCAGCAAACTGTTCCGCAAACTCATCCACCCGAGCAATCCGGCACGCCCGCAAAACATCTTCCTCGGAAGCATCAGGGCGAGAGAAAGACACGTTTTCACGAATCGTCCCATCGAACAAAAATGACTCCTGCAACACCACCCCAAGCTGCGTGCGAAAGGAATCGAGCCGCACCGTGCTTAGGTCGATCCCATCAACTAGAATCCTGCCCCTTGTCGGAACATAGAAAGCAGAAATCAAGCCGATCGTCGTTGACTTGCCTGATCCGGAAGATCCAACCAGAGCCGTCACCGTTCCGGGTGCTGCATGAAACGAAATATCGTTCAATACTGTTCGCTTGCCGTCGTAAGTGAAACTGACGTCTTCGAAATCGACGTTTCCCTCGATGGCCGGCAACGTGACTGTACGTTTCGGATCACGATCTTCCGCAACCGTCATCAGAATTTCGTGCGACCGCTCCAGGCCGGCAAGCGCTTCGGTGAGTTGTGTGCCGATCTGCACGATCTGCATGACCGGCGCGATCAGGAATCCCATAAACATCGTGTACGTAAAAAACCCGCCGATCGTCAGCGAACCCGCCACAATTTGCCGTGCGCCGACATACATAATGGTTGCGCCCACCACGCCAAGCAGCACGCTCGCAGAGAGACCCATGATTGAGGTCGCAGTCAGACTTCGCAGGACGTTCTCGAGCAACCGCATCACGCCGCCGGTAAAAACTTGCTCTTCGCGTTCCTCCGCGTGATATCCCTTTACCACGCGAATGCCGCCGAGCGACTCAGAAAGCCGCCCGGTCACTTCGGCGTTGATCTTGCCGCGTTCGCGAAAAATAGGTCGGATCGTCTGGAACGCTTTCTGCAGTGCTAAGGCAAAGAGCGCCAGGAATCCGAACGCAAGCAAGGTCATCACCGCGCTGATTCGAAACAGCACGACCAGTGCAATTGCGGCCGTGAGCAGGCCGCCTGTCAGATCGACCAAGCCGGTACCGATCAGGTTTCGCACTCCCTCTACATCGCTCATGATCCGCGAAACAAGCACGCCGCTCTTGGTGGAGTCGTGGAAGGAAACGGACAATCGTTCCACGTGCGACTGAACTCTTTGCCGAAGTTCAGCGATCAGCCTCTGGGCTTCTTTCGAAAGAAGCTGCGTCAATGAGAAAGATGTTATGCCCTGAATTACCGTCGCCGCGAGAATGCCCAGCACCAGTGGCTTGAGTAGCTCGATGTGATGTTTGATTGCGACCAGGTCGATCACGTAGCGCGTCGAATAAGGAAGCACCAAAGAAGCGAGCCGGTTGATCACCATCAGAAAGAAACCCAGCACGAGCAGGCCTCTTCGGGGCCGCACGAGGTCCCAAACCAGCGGCATCACCGCTCCGAGATTGGGCCGGGGAGAGCCTTTCGAAGTGAGTTTGGGCGAGGAAGACATCGGTCATCATTAGATAGTGCCGGAGCACAGATCGGTGCAAGTTTCAGTTTTTGGGCTAAAACCTTTAGTTGCAGAGAGGAACCGAGTTTGCGGAGAACATAGGCCCCCCTCTGCACTCGTCTTCTCTATTCCTATGCGATCGCGGCGGTTAAAGGCTTTTGCCTTTACAATCGTCTGCAAAATGAAACTATCGGAAATCAATCGCGTTCTCGGCACGCGACTGGAAAATGGCTCGCCGGAAACCGAGATCACAGGAGTTGCGGGAATCGAAACTGCCGGACCGGGGCAACTCACCTTTAGTGCGAATCCTAAATACGCGGCCGCCGCACGAACGACAAAAGCGTCGGCGGTGATCGTGGCCGAGAACTTCCCTGCTATCTCGACTGCAATGCTGCGCAGCAAAAATCCTTATTTCGACTTCGCCCGCGCGCTCGAACTTTTTTATCAGCCGCCAAAGTACGCGCCTCTCGTTCATGAGACCTCCATCATTCATCCTTCAGCAAAGGTCGCCGCGGGAGCACACATCGGGCCTTACGTCGTAATCGGTGAAGATGTCGAAATTGGCGAGAACGCGATTTTACTGGCGCATACCGTCATCTATCGCGGCGCAAAGATTGGACACAATTTCTTCGCACATTCCCATGCGGTCGTCCGCGAATTCTGCCGCATCGGTAATAACGTGGTATTGCAAAACGGTGTAATTGTGGGCGGCGATGGATTCGGTTTCGCAAAAGACGACAATGGCCGCTGGCACAAAATCGTCCAATCAGGTCCGACTATCATTGAAGATGACGTAGAGATCCAGGCCAATGCGTGCATTGATCGCGCCAGCGTCGGTGAAACGCGAATCGCGCGAGGAACAAAGATCGACAATTTAGTCCAGGTTGGACACGGCTCAAGCGTCGGAGAAGACACTCTGCTTTGTGCACAGGCAGGACTTGCAGGATCCACTGACGTTGGGAAAAACGTGATTCTCGCTGGCCAGGTTGGCGTAGCTGGCCACTGCAAAATTGGCGACGGCGCAATCGCCACCGCGCAAAGCGGTATTCCAAATGATGTGCCTGCGGGAGCGATCGTGAGCGGCTATCCGGCGATCGACAACAAGCTGTGGCTGCGTTGTGTGGCCGTCTTCAACCGTCTGCCGGAGATCGCGAAGATATTGCGACGGAAGTAACGTCCTTGCCGCTATCCGGGATCACATTCACTGCGACGTTGATGTTGACGCCGAGATCGAGCGTTCCGCGCAACGAATCAACGAGGGCAAAACGTCGCCCATTTCCATGCGCGAATCGCCGAAGGCGAAGTACAATCGGCTGAAAATTCGATACAGCTCGTTATAGACGCTCTGCTCCGAAGCATTCGGTTCATAGGTGCGATGTGGCGGGCAGATTTTGTCTTGCGCCTCTTCGATTGTTTTAAACGTTCCCGCGGCTAGAAATGCAAAAATCGCCGAACCCAGGCTGGTAACGCTTTTTTGCGGAACCAATACCGGCCGACCGAGCACGTTCGCGTACACGCGGTTCAGCACTTCGTTCTTCTGCGGAATGCCACCGGCGTTGATGACTCGCTTCACCCGCACTCCATTCCCGGCCATGCGATCGAAAATCACGCGCGTGTGGAGTGCAGTGCCCTCGATCGCCGCGAAGAGTTCGTCTTGTGCGGTGCTTTGCAAATTCCATCCCAGAGTAATCCCGCGCAAATTCGGATTGACCAGGACGGTACGGTCCCCATTGTCCCAGGTCATTCTTAACAGGCCTGTCTGTCCCGCACGGTATTTTTCGAGTCCATTACTCAGTGTCGCAACATCGGTCCCGGCTCGGGCGGCGATCGCGTTGAAAATGTCTCCCACCGCCGATAATCCAGCTTCAATACCGGTTAGGTGCGGATGAACACTTCCCTGCACCACACCGCAGACCCCGCGCACCAGGTTTGGTGAAGGTGTAATCCCGATGATACAGGTCGACGTGCCTATGACATTCACCATGTCATCGGTGCGGCAGCCCGCGCCAATTGCGTCCCAGTGAGCGTCAAAGGCGCCAACCGGAATCGGAATGCCCGCTTTCAAGCCGAGTTTTTCTGCCCATTCCGGCGCGAGAGTTCCAGCGATCTGATCTGACGTCGTGTATTCGCCTTGCAGTTTCTCCCTCACCCCTGCAAGCAACGGATCCACTTTCACCAAAAATTTTTCTCCAGGCAGGCCGCCGAGCTTGGCGTTCCACAGCCACTTGTGGCCCATGGCGCAAATGCTGCGTTTTACTTTTTTGGGATCTGTAATTCCGCAAAGCGTTGCGGCGATCATGTCGCAGTGCTCGAAGGCACTGGCGAATTCGTTGCGCTTGTCGGGATTATGCCGCAGCCAATGGAGCAGCTTCGAGAATCCCCATTCCGAGGAGTACACGCCGCCACACCAATCGATGGCTTCGAGCCGTTCGTGGTGCGCGGCGGCAGTGATCTCGGCCGCTTCGCCCTTCGCGCGATGATCGCACCACAAGTAGTACTCGCCAAGCGGCTTAAGATTTTTATCGACAGGAATTACCGAAGATCCGGTGGTATCGAGCGCAATCGCTTCTATCTGCTCCCCTGAAATTCCAGCCTGCCTGACCGCAGCATGCATGGCCTCCGCGAGCGCTCGCATGTGATCGTCATGTGATTGGGTCGCGTATTCGGGATCTTCGCGCTTGCGATGCAGAGGGTACTCTGCAACGGCAGATCCAATCATTCCGCGTTCGCTGTCGACAACCGAGACGCGAACGCTGAGAGTTCCGAAATCAACCCCGGCAACGATTGCCATCGGCAATTTCTCCAAACTTCAGCAGGCGGCGTTTGGTCCTTCGTGCCAATACGTATCCCAACCCATGTAGCGAGTCACAGCTTCGTGAACCGCACCCGCTACCGTGGAAAGGTTCGCGGCGACGTGGTGCTCGAAGCCGTTCTCGCAAATGTAGTGCAGGAGCTTCTGCATCTTTGGAATTTCAACCACGCCTGCTCCCCCGAAAGTGTTCAACGGGTCATCCGTGAAACGCCCCTCGCCAACGTAACCGCGCATTTTTCCATCCAAATCGTCAGTAGAAAACCGCGCGAAGCTCATCTTCTCTGGTTTAATAATTCCGTAGCACGTACCGTACGTGTTTTCCTTGCCGACCGTTCCCGCAATGATCTCCTGGTATTCCATCTTCACCGAGCGAAAGAAATGCTTCGGCAGGTTCGAGCAGTGAAAGCACACTGCCTTATTCGGGTCGGTCCCGTAGTTGTTGTTCCAATCGAGCAGCGCTGACGGAGTTCCGGAAGCAAGCCGTAGCGCGTGCATGCCCAGCACGCCAGCGATATCAACCTCACACGCACTCGAGAGCAGTTCATTGCTCATCATGCTCATGACCGTACACGGAACGACTCCAAAGTTTTCCTCGAGTGAAGTCCAACACTGCACAGCACTGATCTGCACGTCGCTTGCGGCCATCCACTGATCGACGACCGCGCCTAGCTTCGCCATCTTTATAAGAGCTGCTTCCGGCACATCTTTGGCATCGACGTATTTCTTAATCGAGGCAAGTTTCGCTTGAGCATGATCATCACTGTCCTTCATTCGACTGATGCGGCCAAGCACCTCGGAGAGATCGAGCGTCTCGATAGAAATGCCGTTATTCTCAAGAATTTTCTCGCTATAGCGGACGGTGTTGAAAGCGGCAGGACGCGCGCCGATCGCGCCCACTCGCAGGTTGCGAAAACCATCCACCACCCGACAAACCGCTGCGAACCACGTTAGGTCCTTCGCGAATTCCGCAGAATCCGGCGCTTCGGTATGAAGCGTAGTTATTGAGTAAGGAATTCCATACTGCCGGAGGTTGTTGCAGGCTGACATTTTTCCGCAAAAGCTATCGCGGCGGTAAGCGATGGTCATCTTTTTCGGGTCATCGGGCGTGGCCTGGATCAAAACCGGCACGCGCAAATTCGCAAGACGGAGAGTATCGGCAATCGCCCTTTCGTCACCGAAATTAGGAAGTGTGACGACAACACCGTCAATCTTGTCGCTGTTTTTCCTGAATAGCTCTGCGCAGCGTTTCGCTTCTTCGCGGGTCTCGACCGCCCCGTACTTGCTCTCTTCTGGAGTCAACGCAACTACGTCAACTCCAGCCTTGTCGAGGGCCCGAATCATCTCCTCTCGACCGCTTTTAGCAAGGTGGTCGGGGAAAAATCCCCGGTTCCCCACAATTAGCCCCATCGTCATTCGTTTATCAATGTTCATATGATCTCTACGTATTGTTCGAAGCTCCAATAACCCGATTTAGTGATTACCGCTCAAAGCTGCTCATTGCACCTCAGATTTCATTTTTTCGAGGCCGCCTGACCATAGTAGGCGGTGCTCCCATGCTTCCGCAGAAAATGCCGATCGTGTAATGCCTTGCCGATCGCTTTAGCTTGGGCATCTATGCCAACCGTGAAATATGCCATCCGGGCCAGCGACTCCAATACGACCGCGTTGTGGACAGCATCCGTCACTGTTTTCCCCCAGGCGAACGGTCCGTGGTTCGCGACTAGAACACCGGGGTAAACCTTTGGGTCTTTACCGGCAAAAGCTCGAAGAATCGCCGTACCCGTGTTTTTCTCATACGCGCCCGAAATCTCCTGATCGGGCATTGGTTCCGTAACCGGGACAGAGCCATGAAAATAGTCCGCATGGGTGGTACCGAAGCACGGAATTTCGTGCCGCGCCTGCGCCCATGCGGTCGCATATTCTGAGTGTGTGTGTACGACGCCCCCAATCGTGGGGAAATGTTTATACAAGACAACGTGAGTTGGCAAGTCTGACGAAGGACGCAAATTACCACCGAGCACTTTGCCCTCGAGATCGGTCACAACCAGGTGCTGCGGCTTCATCTTTTCGTATGGCACGCCGCTCGGTTTAATGACCAGTAAACCCTCTTCGCGCAGAATGCCGCTCGCGTTGCCGAACGTGTAAAGCACCAGACCGCGGCGAACCAGTTCAAGGTTCGCTTCGAGCACCTCCACCCGCAACCTCTCCAGCGGTTTGCTCGACAATTTACCCGAATGACGTGGCATTATTCGTGCCGCCGCGCCCGGGGCGATGAACCGCACCAGGCGCAATCCTCCCTAGCTCTTGAAGTCAGTTTGGAAATCCTGAATGGCAACGGGGCATTATCTCTAATCCGAGGTGCTTTGTAAACGTTTACTCGCCAGCGCTACTTTGCAGCATTGCCTTTCTATATCCTTTCGGGTCGGCATAGAATGCACAAATCTCCTGAGGACGACAAATGCGAAAGACATCTCATTATCTTCTTTTATTTTTTCTACTGAATCTCTTTGCTCATGCCCAGAATTCTTCGGACCGCTGGAGCGAAGCCAAGGCCAACGACTGGTACGCGCACGAGCCATGGCTTGTCGGAAGTAACTTTCTTCCTGCTTCGGCGATTAATGAACTCGAGATGTGGCAGGCCGACACCTTCGATCCGCACGAAATCGATCGCGAATTCGGCTGGGCAGAGGGCTTGGGCATGAACACGATGCGGGTCTTTCTCCACGATTTACTTTGGCAGCAGGATTCGCCAGGTTTTAAGCAACGGCTCGACCAGTTCTTGACCATAGCCGCAAAGCACCACATCCGCCCCGTTTTTGTCCTGTTTGATTCCTGTTGGGATCCCTACCCCAAACTCGGCCCACAACATCCTCCGATCCCTGGAGTCCATAACTCCGGATGGGTTCAGAGTCCCGGGGCGAAAGCACTGGCGGATCCGAGCCAGGAGCCAAGGCTACAAGCTTACGTTGAAGGAGTAGTTGGCGCGTTCGCGAACGACTCGCGAGTTCTCGCCTGGGATGTGTGGAATGAGCCTTCGAACACCAATGGCGGCGCGTACGGCAAAGTCGAGTTGAAAGACAAGAAGAAATACGTGCTGGCGCTCTTGCCGAAGGTATTCGCCTGGGCGCGATCTGCGCACCCATCGCAACCTCTCACCAGCGGATTATGGGAGGGCGACTGGTCATCGCCGGAGACGCTGGACCCAATTGGCCGCGTGCAACTGGAAGAGTCCGATGTGATTTCGTTTCACAACTACAGTTGGCCGGAAGATTTCGAGAAGCATGTGCAATGGCTCGAGATCTATCATCGCCCGCTGTTGTGTACGGAATACATGGCGCGCCCTGTAGGCAGCACCTTCGACACGATCTTGCCGATTGCAAAACAGCATCATGTTGCCGCCATTAATTGGGGATTCGTGGCCGGCAAATCGCAGACCTACTTGCCGTGGGACTCGTGGGAAAAACCGTACGTGCTACAGCCGCCGCCGGTCTGGTTTCATGACGTGTTTTATCCCGATGGCCGTCCCTACCGCGAGCGCGAGGCAGCAATTATCCGCAAGCTCACTTCGCAATCATCGAACCGTTGACGGGGCATTTAGCTCTTAGCAGTCTGAGCTAATGCGGTTGATTTTCGAAGAACAAGGTCAGTGTCGAGACTGTACTCTGTCCCCTGCTCGGCAGGTACATCGCGCTCAACATCCGTCAGTAAGGCCCTAAAGGCGAGGCGGGCCAGGGCCGACTGCGACATGCGAATCGTGCTCAGCGGCGGCGTAATGAATTGCGAGAGTTTGACATCGTCAAAGCCAACCACTGAAAGCTGCTCAGGGACTTGAATCCCGTAATCGTAAGCTTCGCGAATCACTCCGATCGCGGTCAGGTCATTCGAGCACATAACTGCCGTTGGGATGGGCTTATGTTTAGCAAGATGACCCAGAGCTTTCATTCCTCCTTCCATCGTATGGTCACCCTCGATGATGAGCTCCGGTTCCGGACGAATTCCTATTTCGCGCAATGACTCCTCAAATGCTTCTTTGCGAGCTTTCGCCGACTTGAGTGCCAGCGGACCCGTTACGAACGCAATTCGTTCATGACGCAAAGCCGCCAGATGTTGCACCGCCTGACGAATTCCGCTCGCGTAATTGATTTTGATATTGCTGACTCGCGGCACCGGCGGACCAACATCAACAAAGACCAGCGGCACTTTGCGGAATCGCAAGCCTTCGAGTAAAGCTTCTTCCATGCCGAAGGTAAGAATGGCTACCCCTTCGACGCGGCGCTCGAGCATCCGGCGGACAGCGCCCTCCATTCGCTTGGGATCATGAATAGTCGAAGTGAGCAGGATTTCATAGTTGTGCTGTACCGCAATATCTTCGAACGACTGGACGATTTCAGGGAAGAATGGGTTAGTGATTTCTGAAACGATCAGGCCGAAGATGCGCGTCTTGCCGGAAACGAGGGCGCGCGCTTGAGTATTTGGATAATATCCAAGCTCTTCGATTACCTTCCAAACTCGCTTGGCAAGCTGGCGGTCAACAGTCGGGACACGGTTAATGGTACGTGAAACCGTAGCGGTTGATACCTTGGCGCGCTTGGCTATTTCCCTGATGTCCATAGTTAAGAGTGGATTAGTAGGTAAACGTTTCCCGCGTATTGTACTCTACGATTGCAAGGTTAGCGCCAGGTAAGTTTGACGCGTAAGCGAGGCCACTACGCCCTTTCTTATTCAAGCTAATTGAAGTTTGAGCTTCGTAACTGATGCTGCAGCAAAACGGAATACCGCACTGCCACTATTCAACGTGAGTTCGTCGTTTTTCGGTGAAACTGTCTGACGCTGTTCGAACGTATTGCGCGCGTGAATGTCAGACGCAGTAAGCACTGTGGCTGAGCCGGACTTTATTCTCGCGCCACGAACCGCAATCTGGGTTTCAACTGAGTCTTTCACATTCGGGTTTACCGCAGTAATCACCAACTCTTTATCGTGAAGTGACGCTGACCCGTGCAAGCCCCAGAAGCTCGCCTGCTGGCCATCGCGATCATAGTGAATCGAAGGAGCTGAAAATTCGGCGCGGAGGCTTTGACCACCTTGATGGTCGGCGTACATTGCAAATACATGGCCCACCGGAGTTACAACGAATCTATCTTCGTGAGCCAGGTAAAGGCTATTCAGGCAATTGATCAGTTGCGCACAGCAACCGATGCCGACCTTGTCGGGATGGCGGTTAAAAGTATCGAGAGTCATGCCGCTGAATACAGCGTCGCGCAACGTCGGTAGCTGCTCGATCTGATCACCTGGAGTTAGCTCGCTGCCAGGCTTATACCAGGGCCCCCACTCATCTACGACAAGTTTGATGTGGTGCTCAGGATCGAATTCGCCCATCACCAGCCAATGTCCATTGATGAGCGACTCCATCTCGTCTCCCTGACGTAACAGTTCATACCAATCAACGGCATCGAAGTTCACCGCGTCGCCTTTACCCTGAACCCAGTCGCGAGTTTTGCCACGGCTCAGGTTCCAGGCGTAGTAGTGCAGCGCCAGACCGTAGATACCGCGGACTTGGTCTGGTCCTTTACGAACGATCTCTTCCAGGAAGCCTCGCGTCCAATCCCAATTGTCATCATTCGGGCCTGAGGCCACGAACGACAACTCGCTTCCGTACGTAGGCACCCAGGCCGTGTATCTGCGATATTCGACCGCGTATTCCTGAGGAGTGAAATTCCCTCCGCAGCCCCAAGACTCGTTGCCTACTCCCCAATATCGGACGTTAAACGGATCTTTGAAACCAGCGGCCGCGCGTTCGTCGGCAAGCGTGGTGCTCCCCGCAGGCGAGTTGCAATATTCCACCCAGCGGTAGAACTGCTCAGCCGGCAAACTCCGCAAGTTCGCTGCAAGGTAAGGCTGCGCGCCGATAAGCCGGCAGAACTCGGCAAATTCGTTTGTGCCGAACCGATTCGGATCGTAGCGATGTGCGGCAGGCGCATTCTGGGCTTCGCCTCCATTCCAAAAATTCGTGCGGCGTGGCCGATTGTCAATTGGACCAATGCCGTCGCGCCAGTCGTAGCTGTCGGCGAAACAGCCGCCGGGAAAACGAACCAGTGGCGGGTGAATTTTGCGCATCTCGTCGACGAGTTCCTTTCGAATTCCGTTTACGTTCGGAACATTCGAGTTCTTGCCAACCCAAATACCGTCATAAATCACGCCGCTCAGGTTTTCTGCAAAATGTCCGTAAATATTCGGAGAAATCGTTCCGAGTGGCTCATCGAGCAAAATTTCAATGCGCGCATCCGTGCTCTGCGCAAACGATAGCCGTGAAGACTTCAAAACGAGCACGCCAGCCGCAGCGGCACTGGTCTTCAAAAAGTTCCGTCGCTTCATGTTGTGAGTTCTCCCATAAAAGATTACCGCTGGCAGGGCAGATTTTAAGCCGAAGTGCTCAACTAACCTTGTTCTGAATAGTGTAAACGTTTACTTTTCCGGTCCAAATATGCTAAGTTCTCGCTCCGGGCCAGAAAATTACCTTGGCTAAATTCAAACCGTGAGAGGCGCAATGACTTTCTTAAGCGATCGGCGGAGTTTTTTACGAGGAGCTGCAAAAGCTGGAATGGCATGCTCCGCAAACTCTATTTTCGGCAGATTGCTGAGTGCTCAAACACAATCTTCTAATCCGAACGCACCCTCACGTATTTTGATCGATTCGCGAAGAACGATTTCTCCTATCGACCCAAATCTGTTCGGCTCATTTCTAGAGCATCTCGGGCGCGCCATTTACGAAGGCATCTACGACCCGGGAAATAAACTTTCTGACGCAAATGGTTTTCGTACCGACGTTCTTGCAGCTATCAAAAAGCTCGCCGTTCCAATCATTCGCTATCCCGGCGGGAATTTTGTTTCTGGCTACAACTGGCTGGATGGAGTTGGCCCGAAGAAGGATCGGCCGGTGGTGCTCGACAAGGCCTGGAACACTCTCGAATCCAACCAGTTCGGCACGAATGAATTCATGGCGTGGTGCAAGCTGGCCGGAACCAAGCCGCTGATGGGCCTGAATCTGGGAACAGGAACTCCCGAGCAAGCGGCAGCGCTGGTTGAGTACTGCAACGTTGACAAAGGAACCGAGTGGAGCGAGCTCCGCCGAAAGCACGGATATGCCGAACCGTACCATGTGAAGCACTGGTGTCTTGGTAACGAGATGGATGGCCCGTGGCAGATTGGCCACATGACCGCCACTGAATATGGAATGAAAGCACAAGACGCGGCGCGCCAGATGCGATACGTAGACGACACCGTCCAGTTGATTGCCTGTGGATCGAGCGGCCCTCTCATGCCCACCTATCTTGAATGGGATCGTGAAGTGCTTGAGCAATGCTACGAATGGGTCAATGGCCTCTCTCTTCATCGCTATTTCGGTAACACTCCTGAAGAGACGGGCGGCAACAGCGAAAAATATGTCGCTCTGAATCTGACCATGGACAAGCAGATCGAGGAAACGCTCGCGGTCTGCGATCTTGTGCAGGGGCACAAACGCTCTCCGAAACAACTATGGCTTTCATTTGACGAGTGGAATGTGTGGTATCGCGAACGCACTGGAGACGCGGTAAATGGACATCGCAAGGAAGCCCCACATCTTCTCGAGGAGATTTACAACCTGGAAGATGCGCTTCTGGTCGGCGGCTTGATCAACACACTGTTGCGCCATGCGGACCGGATTAAGATTGCGTGCCTGGCTCAGCTTGTGAACGTCATCGCGCCTATTATGACCAACGCCAATGGGCTATTTCGCCAAACCATTTACTACCCCTACAGCTGGGCGCTCCAGTATGCAAAAGGCAACGTGCTCGAAGTGCTGGTGCAATCGCCTACTTACAAAGTGGAGGAGATGGAGCCAGTGCCCTACGTCGATGCTGCCGCTACACTCGACGCCAATGGTCAAACGTCAGTTTTCATCCTGAATCGCGATTTGTCTAAATCTCGAGAAATCGAGCTTGTCTGGGAAGACCGCACACCTTCGCGTGTGCTCACCTCGTTGGTGCTAACCGGTGATGACTTGAAAGCAGTAAACGGCTTCGATGCTCCCGAACGTGTGAAGCCGCAGCCCTTCGAGAAGCTGGGCGCAGGAAAAGATCACACAACCATAGAAGTGCCCCCCAGGTCTTACACCCTGGTGCAGTGGGCAAGTTGAGTCGCAACCACCGGTAAGCTGATGGGGGTTGAGAAGCGCGAGCGGATTTGCTCGCTGCTCATTGTTTAGTCGCTTCGCGGGTCGCTTTTCTCTATTGCGCCGCTCTATCTGCAACCATGCTAGAGTGAACTTCAATCCATGAAAGCTCTGCTGCTCTCGCAATATCGACAGCTGGATGTGACGGACATTCCCGTGCCGGCATTCAGTGACAATGAAATTCTCGTGCGAGTGGCGGCGTGCGGAATTTGCGGCAGCGACGTTCATGGCTTTGACGGTTCCTCAGGACGGCGAATTCCGCCGATCGTGATGGGACATGAAGCCGCGGGAATCATCTCCGAAGTGGGTAAGAACGTCAGCGGTTTCAAACGAGGCGACCGCATCACGTTTGACTCCACCGTCTATTGCGGCGATTGTCCGAACTGCCGCCGCGGTGACATCAACCTGTGCGATCGCCGTCAGGTGCTTGGGGTCTCCTGTGGCGACTACCGGCGCAACGGAGCGTTCGCAGAATTCGTCGTTGTCCCATCGCGCATTGCCTATCATTTGCCGGAAAACCTTTCTTTCAACGAAGCGGCGCTATTGGAGGCAGTTTCGGTCGCGCTGCATGCCGTTGCACTTGCACCGAAACGGGCCGGCAGCACCGCCCTGGTAGTCGGCGCGGGCACGATCGGGCTTCTTGTCCAGCAATCGCTCGCAGCTTGTGGATATTCGCGCATTTTCGTAACGGATGTAGATCAGAACCGGCTGAAGCTAAGCGAAAAGCTCGGCGCGACTGCTGTATTGCGTTCCGGTCCGGAACTGCTGCCCGAAATTCTGCGGCTGACTTCCGGAGTCGGAGCGGATGTCGTCATCGAAGCCGTGGGAAACAATCTAGCAGTAACATGTGCGATCAACTGCACACGCAAAGGTGGGACGGTTGTGCTCGTAGGAAACATTTCGCCGGAGGTAACTATTCCTTTGCAAGTCGTTGTCTCCCGCCAGATTCGCCTGCAAGGGTCCTGCGCCTCGTGTGGAGAATACCCGCGGGCCATTGAATTGATGGGCGGCGGCAAAATCAATGTGAAGCCACTCATCAGTGCAGTTGCGCCGCTTGATGAAGGTCCGCAATGGTTCGAGCGCCTGCACGCGCGCGAGCCAAATCTGATGAAGGTTGTTCTCGCCCCCGGGGAAATCGCATGAGTACTCCCGAAACCAATCGTGGTCTCTTCGATCTCACTGGCCAGGTTGCAATCATCACCGGAACCAGCCGCGGCCTTGGACAGTATTTTGCGCGTGCATTGGCAAAGTCGGGCGCAGATCTTGTGCTCACCAGCCGCAATCGCAACTCACTTTTGTCGTTTGAGCAAGAGATCAAAGCACTCGGTCGCAAGGCGATCTCTCTCGAACTCGATGTTCGAGATCAAAAGAGCATCGAACAGGCCGTTGAAGATGCGCGCGAGGCGTTTGGTCACATCGATGTCCTTGTGAACAATGCCGGATGTAACGTTCGCAAACCCGCGCTCGAGGTGACTTGGGACGACTGGAATTTAATTCTCGATACAAATCTCCGGGGAAGTTTTTTTGTGGCGCAAGCCGTCGCGCGGCATATGGTTCCACGAAGCTATGGCCGCATCATCAACGTAGGTTCTGTAACCAGCGTTGCAGGTTATGCGGGGCTCGGTCCCTACGGCGCCAGCCGTGGCGGCATTCGCCAACTGACCATGAGCCTGGCCGACGATTGGGGAAAGTACGGCATCACGGTCAACTGTCTCGCTCCTGGCTGGTTTCGCACCGAGCAGAACAAAGTCCTCTATGAAGATAAAGAGTGGGTTGAATATCTCTGCGACCGCATTCCACTTAAACGCCCCGGCCTGCCTAACGACCTGGATGGAGCAATTGTGTTTCTTGCGTCAGAATCCAGCCGCTACGTAACCGGACAAACTTTGCTCATCGATGGCGGCATTTCGACCGGTGCGGTGCGGGCGTTGGTTAGGACTGCGGTCAAGTGATCCCCGTCAATTGTTTGCTAAGACTCGAATTCCCTGCAATTCCGCAAGATGCTTGTCCGCGGTGACCGTGCGCGCCTTCCGAACCTGTCCAGCATGCCGAGACACTTTGCTTCGATGTCCGTAGTCCAAGACCATGGTCCATTCTCGGTATCGCTATACCCCAATCACTCCCACTAACTCTTTCACCGCGTCGGCGCTCTTATTTAGCGCAGCTTGTTCTTCGCCACTGAGGGTGATCTGCAAAATCTGCTCGATTCCCTTTGCGCCGAGTTTCACCGGAACGCCGACAAAAAGTCCTTTGATTCCGTATTCACCCTCGAGACAGACCGCGCAGGGCAGAATCTTCTTCTTGTCTTTGAGAATGGCTTCCACCATTTCTGTTGTTGCTGCTGAAGGTGCGTAGTAGGCCGAGCCGGTCTTCAGATATTTCACAATCTCTGCTCCGCCATCTCGGGTGCGCTGAACCAATTTCGCCAGACGATCGGGGGCGATCAGTTCTGTAATCGGAATGCCTGCGACCGTAGAGTATCTCGGCAACGGCACCATGGTGTCGCCGTGCCCGCCGAGCACGAAGGCGGTGACGTTCTCCACACTGACTTTCAATTCATCGGCAATAAATGTGCGAAAGCGAGCTGAGTCGAGCACGCCCGCCATCCCGATTACGCGCTCTCGAGGAAACTTGCTCAGCTTGTACGCGGCTTGTGCCATCGCATCGAGCGGGTTCGAGACGACGATCAGAATACAGTTCGGCGAATGCTGAACAACTTTGCTGACCACGTCCTGCATAATCTTGTAATTCGTATTGAGCAGGTCGTCGCGGCTCATCCCTGGTTTGCGCGGAATGCCCGCTGTAATCACGACAATGTCAGAGTTCGCAGTATCAGCGTAGTCGTTTGTCCCCTTGATATATGAATCGCGCTTTTCGATCGGCATGGCCTCGAGCAAATCAAGTCCCTTGCCCTGTGGTACACCTTCGACAATGTCGATCAATACAACGTCGGCAAGCTCTTTCGACGCGATCCAATGTGCGGCTGTCGCCCCTACGTTTCCCGAACCTACAATACTTACTTTTTTGCGCATTAATTATTCCTTTCAGAATCAAAACTTCTTCACCGCCGACTTCGCCGAGAAACGTCCCAGACGTGATCTCTTTGCGCTCTCGGCGTTCTCCGCGGTGAAGACTATTCAGGCAGGTGTGAGCACTCCGGCACTCATGTTCTCAATAATGTGATCGCCAAACTTGCTGGTACTCACTTTGGTCGCGCCCTGCATCAAGCGCTCAAAATCGTACGTCACTTTTTTCTGCTCGATGGTACGCTCAAGCCCACTTTCGATCAGGTCAGCCGCTTCGTTCCATCCCAAATAGCGGAACATCATCACACCGGAGAGGATTACCGATCCCGGATTAATCACGTCCTTGTCGGCATACTTCGGTGCAGTGCCGTGCGTAGCTTCAAATACCGCATAGCCATCGCCAACGTTAGCACCGGGCGCAATTCCCAGCCCTCCCACCTGCGCGGCACAGGCATCGGAGATGTAGTCGCCGTTTAAATTCGGAGTCGCAAGGACCGAATATTCATCCGCACGCGTTACCACCTGCTGGAAAATCGAGTCCGCAATGCGGTCGTTGATCATGATCTTCTTCTTCCACGCGCCGTGGCCGTGTGTCGCATAAATATTATCGAGCACGGTGCGAACTTCCTCCGCAACCGCCTTCCGGAATTCCGGCGGCGCAAACTCAAGTCCCGGTTCTACCAACGCTGCATTGTCTTCGGCGGATAGATTCGGGTTCTTATCTTTATTTTCGAGAATCCAGCTTTCACGCTCAGTGACGACCTTGTCGCGAAATTCTTCGGTCGCAAGTTCGTATCCCCACTTCCGAAACGCACCCTCCGTGAACTTCTGAATATTTCCTTTGTGAACAAGCGTGACCGTCTTGCGCCCATTTTCAAGCGCATGCTGAATCGCCATGCGCACCAGGCGCTTGGTCGCAAAAATTGAAATCGGTTTAATGCCGACTCCTGAATCTGTACGGACTTGTTTCTTGCCGCCCTTTAGCATGTCTTTGTTTAAGAACTCGATCAGCTTGGCAGCTTCGGCGCTTCCCTGCTCCCACTCGATTCCGGCGTAAACGTCCTCAGTATTCTCGCGGAAGATAACCACATCCATCCGCTCAGGATTCTTCACCGGCGACGGCGTTCCTTTGTAGTACTTCACCGGCCGGATGCAGGAGTAAAGATCGAGAACCTGACGGAGCGTCACGTTCAGCGAACGAATCCCACCGCCAACGGGTGTCGTCAGAGGCCCCTTGATCGCGACGCGGAACTCGCGAATTGCGTCGACCGACTCCTGCGGAAGCCAATCGTTGAATTTTGCTTTGGCTTTTTCGCCGGCAAAGATTTCGTACCACACCACACGACGTTTTCCGCTGTAAGCCTTCTGCACGGCGGCGTCGAAAACGCGCACGGAGGCCTTCCAGATGTCGCGTCCTGTGCCGTCTCCCTCGATGAACGGAATAATAGGGTTATTCGGAACCTCGACCCGTCGCGATTGATAATTGATTCGCGCGCCATCACGCGGCACCGGCACGCTGTTGTATGAATCCGCCATTCAGCTGTCTCCAGGCAGTGAGATAGAAACCGAATATTATAGTTTACGATCTTCGCGAGAACCTTCGCTTGAGGCTCATTCGCTTTACCGGCTAATACTCCTGTTGTCGGTGTGACCCCGCTCAGCAGCGAGCTTAGGATGATCTCGCGAATCCGATGTTCAAGCCCGGATGAGCCTCTTCGAATTTTGACGAGGGGCCCCCGAACTGGTCTTTCTAGTATTGCTGGGCTTCGTGGTCGTGTTTGGCGTTCTTGCAACCATGCCCGAGCTTGCAGAAGTCTATGCTGATCTCTCACACCATTATCACGCGCGCCTCGCGAGCCGGAATGGGCGATTCTACTGCCGACCTCGCGCCTGCGTTCTGCAAGCTGCGCCATCCGCCGATTCAGACATACGACATAATGGATCTATGCTCATCCGAGTCTGCACGTCAAAAATCCATCGCGCTACCGTGACTGAAGCCGATCTGAACTACGTCGGCTCTATCACCATCGACGAAGCGCTTCTTGAAGCCAGCGGAATTAAACAATTCCAAATGGTGAATGTGCATAACCTCTCAAACGCCGTCGTTTGGCAAACCTACGTTATACGCGGAGAACGCGGCAGTGGAGTCATCTGCCTGAACGGCCCGCCAGCCCGCCACTTCCACCCCGGCGACAAAGTGATCGTCCTCGCCGAAGCCTATATCGAGCCATCTGAAATTACGGATCTGCAATTAACCGTTGTGATTGTTGAAGACGATGAGAACAAACGATTCAAACAATTGGTGAAGACGAGCTCTCCCTGAGGGGGCGACCGAGTCGCGGCACGGTTGCAATAAAACCGCGGCAACACGTCATAATCCAGGCACCGTATATCCGATGCGTCATCCCGAAGCTCGCCGCATTTACCGGGCGAGCGAGGGATCTCGCGCGAATCATCTCATTGCGTCTGTCGATTGCCGTGACAACGCTTGTAAATATCACCCACGCTTCAGCCAAACCAAGCCAGGTCGGATTCATAGATTCGATCCGCCTTTTTTTAACGCAGATCATGTGACATCGAGAAACGGGAACCTTATTCGTAGGTAGGCATCAAAGCCATTAGGAGGTGAATAACCGCATGAAACCTGATGCCGCAGACAAATCACCAGCACCCGCCGACTCATTCGAGCCAAGCCGCCCTGCGGTAATTTCGCAGCCGGGCGAAGGCGTCGTAGTGCGCGCCTTTGGAAATGAAATCTGTTTTCAACTTACTTCCGAACAGAGCGGCGGCGCACTCAATGTAGGACTCGCAACTGTGCCACCCGGTGGCCGCGTTCCGCCGCATGTTCAAACGCGCGAGGAAGAGCTATTTCTGGTTATCGAAGGCCGTTATCGCTTCTCGATTAATGGTGAATGGAAGGAAGTAGGGCCTGGCGGTGTGGTCTATATCCCGCGAGGCGTGGCGCACACGTTTGAAGTTCTGGGCGAGCAGCCTGGACGACACTGGGTGCTCTCGAGCCCCGGGGGCTTCGATCGCTTCTATGCACGCTGCTCCGAGATCTTCGCGCAGCCCGGCCCCCCTGACTTCTCACGCATGCCGGCAATCAACGCTGAGTTTGGAATCCGGATGGTGTGAGAGGCTGCTCGCACTTCGCACGATTCCTGTTTCGGGAATTAATGTATCTACTTTCGTGGACTTGCGCCCGCTCGGACTTGACCCAATACTGCGTGAAGGCAGGTCGCGCCTGGAGGACGTTGCCAGTGGGCACTGGACGCTACTTGCCAAGTAGTCGAGTGGCCTAGTCAGCCATTACGGTTCGACTCCGTCGTCCTCCGCACGGCCCTCGACATAGGCTTGAGATTTGTCGGCAATGCTAGAATAGAGTTTGGCAAGTAGCGTACCAACTGGCAATAATTGAGCCCCGCCTGACTAGCGGGGCTTTGGTTTATCGCGTTCCCACCCACATGATCAGCTCGCCTTGCACGCTATATCACTCGCCCCGCCAGTGAATGCGCGGGACTTCGCGATGACGCAAAACCTAATTGGGTAATGTTTGGGTACTGGGCCAAATAGCGCAGTGGCTATGATTCCGAAAGCATCGCCTGAGCCGACCATCTGTAATAGCATGTTACTCAATGTCCGCGCTGCTAGATGACATCATCAACCTGGCTATAAATGGCGATCAACCATTGCCGGACATACTGCGAAAGTGCTTACTTCTCGGACATGAGCTAAAGAACAATCAATTGAAGGCTTGGGCAAACCAAGAGCTCAACGGTTACGAGTTCGGAAAGGATGTTCCCGAATACAGAATCATCACGGCATTGGCGAGGGGTAATTTTCTTGGCCCAGGTTGGGCTCAATATAACCACCATCTCATTCCTCCGGCTGTATTGGAAAAGGAGCATCGTGAGTTCGCCGAGAGAGTTTACTTGCTTCAATCTGTCACAGCGTACGTTGACGTTCTCAATGAACGTGACGCGAACTCGTCCCGGGGCTCCCTAACTTTTTCCTGGCCCAGTAATATGGTCGCCTACTATCAGGACAGGTTGATGCAAGGGGGGTTTATTTGCCACGCCGCCTGGCAGGAAATATCTGCGAGCGCGGTCGCCGAAATGCTAGACACGATTCGCAATCGAACCTTGAACATGGCGCTCCAGATCAAAGATGAGCTCGGCACTTCTTACACAAATCTTCCAAACATCGAACGTGGGGAAACAGCAAGTAGAATTCAGAACATCGTTTTCCAGAATACCGGGGGCAATACCACCGTCGCGTTTGATCGGGCGAAGGTGGGTCCGGCGCAGCACCAGACAATTATTACGGTCGGCAACCGGGAGACTCTTGATGAGGCTTTGATTGGCGCTGGTCTTGAAAAACAAGATGTACAAGCTCTTACCGACTCGATCGCAGCCGACAGCGGGAAGCCCGGAAATAGCGTGAATCAATGGATAAAGAAGAACGCTTCAAAGGTTCTCGCTGGCGGCGCGAAGTGGGCACGCAGATCGGACAAGAAATCCTTACTGCTTGGATCAAAGCGCACTTCGGCATTTGACCGCGAATTTGGATCACGCTGCTTTGTGCCCTCCCCAGCCAAGTTCGAGTCTCTACCATCCCCTGGTTTGCAGCATCTGCGCCTCGTCCATTGCGGAGACGGCCAGGCCTTTCATCGCGCCGGTTAGGTCTTCACTGACTTCAAGTAACACTTTAGGATCGTTGTAATGTGTCGCGGCTCTCACGATGGCGCGGGCGCGCTTCTCGGCTTCGGCGGGCGCGGCGAAGGCACATCTGTCGTCGTAGGAATGCTTGCTGGCATCAATGTCGCATTGAACACACGACGTTCGCTTGCCCATGAAGATTCCCGAGCCGACGAAGACAGCCTCTGCGCCGAGCTGCATCACGAGCGATGCATCGGCGGGGGTGGCTATGCCTCCGGCGGAAAAATTCGGTACGGGGAGCTTCCCTTCTTTCGCGACCAGCTTCACCAGTTCATATGGCGCCTGCAGCTCTTTGGCTTTGGCATACAGTTCTTCTTCGCCGAGCACAGTGAGAACTCTCATGTCCTGCACGATCTGGCGAATGTGCTTGACCGCGTGCACCACGTCGCCGGTGCCAGCTTCGCCCTTAGTACGGATCATGGCCGCACCTTCAGCAATTCGCCGCAATGCTTCTCCCAGGTTGCGTGCGCCGCACACAAATGGAACTTTGAACGCATGCTTATCCACGTGATGCGCTTCGTCGGCAGGTGTCAGAACTTCGCTTTCATCGATGTAATCAACGCCGAGCTCTTCAAGGATTTGCGCTTCCGCAAAATGCCCGATGCGACACTTCGCCATAACCGGAATCGAAACCGCCGCCATGATCTCGCGAATCTTCTTGGGCGAGGCCATACGTGCAACCCCGCCTTCGGCGCGGATTTGCGCCGGCACGCGCTCAAGCGCCATCACCGACACGGCTCCGGCCTTTTCGGCGATCTCCGCTTGCCGCGCGTCCGTGACGTCCATGATGACGCCGCCCTTCAGCATTTCGGCAAGGCCGGTTTTTAGGCGAAGGCTGGTGCTGGAGCTCGACGAATTACCATTTTTCTGGGACATTTTGGATACCTTTTGCGACCGTGAGGGACGGGCGAACTACTATCCATTTTACAGCCTGAGATGAGTTTTGAGACCCAAAAGCTGTTAGGGGCAGAGTTCCCAGGCATATGCAGCTGAGGCTGCAAGAATTGCGACCTAGCCTGCGCAGGAAAAGGCCTTTACCAGTCAACTACTGAGACCACAAGACTTCGTGTTTGTGACCACTTGACTTGTTCTACTCGTCCGACAATAAATACCCAGGCGAGCGCTCCAGCGATGCATATTCCAGCAGTGATCGCGAAGGGGCCTAGAAATTTTCCGGTGTGCTGAAGGACGAATCCAGTGAGTGCTGGGCCAGTAATGCCGGCAAAGTTTGCGAACCCATTCTGCCAGCCATACCACTTCCCGACTGCTTCTGGGCCTGCGAGCGTTTGCGGAAACGTATATAGGCCCGGCCCGGTCATGCCACATCCGAAGCCAGCGGCGAGCAGCCAGGGAATGTACGAATTCGCCCCTGCGAGCGGAGTAACCACCAGGCCGACAGCAGCCATTCCGAAGCCAACTACCATCGCCGATTTGCGCACGAGGGTTGCTGAGTGCCCAGCGCGAATCGCGACATCTTGCAGCCATCCGGTGCTGACAGCCGAGACCGCATCGACGCCATAACATAGGCCCGCGACCAGCGCCATGCTCTTGATCGATAAATGCCGTTCCAGCACCAAATACGACGGCAGCCACGTCAATATGAAATAAAACAAGTAGTTGGTTGCAAAGTGCCCCGCGCTGGTCCCCCAGAACGACCGTTGCATCAGGATTTCTCCGAAGCGCGGGCCGGCTGTGTTTGAAGTTGAAGATTCGGCTGCGCATCTGGGCATCCACCGGCCCCAGGCAGGAAGCCATACCAGACTGATCAATCCGACACCTATAAAGACACGCCGCCAACCAAAGTCAGCCATCAGTAAGCCGGCACCGAGGGTTCCGATTACGTTGCCCCATTTCAGTCCGGACATCACCATACCGCTCGCAAAGCCACGATGGTGTTCAGGCAAATGCAGGGCGAGGATCTTCGATCCACAGGGAAGCGCCACAGCTTCGCCAATACCCAGAATGAAGCGCATCGCCAAAATCAGCGCAAAGCTGCTGACGAGTCCAGTCGTGGTGGTCGCAACTGACCAGAGCAGAAATCCACCGGCAAGAATCCAGTTGGCGTCGAATCGATCGACGAGCCACCCGATCAAAAATTGCATCGCCGTGTAAGTGCAGAAAAATGCGGAGAACAAGATGCCCAGCTGAGTGGCATCGAGATGGAATTCGGTTTTAATCAGCGGTCCGGCGACAGAAATGTTTCCGCGGTCGATGTAATTGATGATGAAGCTGACGGTGAGCAGGATGAGCGCGGGGAGGAATTTTGCTAGAGGGCGGGAGTCGTTCGCCTGACGCATGCGACCGAGGCATTCTGCGCCGGATGGACCTGGATTGCAAGGGCACGGCCAGGCACGACCCGGAGCTCGCTACTTTCGGCGCAGGAACACGCGGTGAGGATCGATGATTACGAACACCCCTCGTGCGCGGGCGAGGACCATTCCCTTCTCATCGACGATTTCGGCCATGCGCACATGCCGTCTTCCGCGTTTGCTGATTTCGCGCGACTCCACCCGCAGAGGCCGGCTCAACGGCACAGGCCTGAGGTAGTCAACCTTCATCTGCGAAGTGGCGGCGACAACATCCCGCAACTTGCTCAGCTTACTCATGGCTTCATCGAGAATGGTCGCGATGATTCCACCATGGCAATGCCCCGGTGGGCCGGTGTAGCGCCGCGTAAGACGAAGATTACAAATAGACCGCCGCCGTTCCTGATCGAGAGAAAAATTCAGGTGCATACCGTGCAGGTTGGCCTTCCCGCATCCGAAGCAGAAGTTCATCTTCTGTCGATAGACTTTGCTGCCGTGCCCAGTGCCCGAGTCCTTTTTCGCCATAGAGCCAGAATTGTACCGGAGCGCTGAAACCTGTTCGCCTCCGTTATGATCTAAGACGGTCTACGGCTGGTCAGGAGATTCGCTTTCCGCCGGCTGATTCAATTCTCGGAGGAACCTGGTGAAACGATCAATAAGCCTTCATTGCCCAAAGTGGATTCATCTTTGTGCCATCCTGCTGCTTATAGCATTTCCAAACCTGGTACTGGCGCAAAGCGATTCCGGTGCAGCTACCTTCAAATCTAAATGTGTTCTCTGCCACGGCGCCGACGGAACCGGAAACACACCTTTGGGCAAACAACTGCAAGCTGCCAATCTCCGCTCTAAAGATGTTCAGAAAAAAACGAATGCAGAATTGCATAAAATCATTCACGACGGGCAAACGAACATGCCTCCGTTTGGCGATCAGCTGAGTGATGCGCAAATTAACCAGGTGATCAAGTACGTGCGTTCGCTTGCGAAATCATCGAAGTAGCCGGGTTTATGCCAGTTATCTCTCCTCCGATTCCGATTGAGAAGCCGAAGTCTGGGCATCGAGGCGGCGGAGTCCATCCTCCCGCGCACGGAGGCGGCGGAGACAACAACCCCGGCGATGGCTCTTACGGTTACGGCCGGCGTTTGTACCGGGCGAGATTGGGACTGCTGCTGGCGCTAGTGTCAATCTGCATGCTGTTCGTGACCATGACGGTTGTGTTCTTTCTTTTTCGCAACGGAACGGTCATTTTTGATTCGAATACCGGCACCTATATACGACGCTGGGTTCCGGTTGCCCTTCCGTTTAGGCTCCTCCTCCTGAACACAATCGTCTTACTGTTCAGCAGTTTCACCATTGAAATGGCGCGGCGGTCGGTTGCGCGCGAAATGGTACTCGCGTCCGTCAGCTCAATTCCGGGGATAGCGTTCGAACGAGAGCTTAGGATTCCGTGGCTTGGGATCACGATTGTTTTAGGAATCTTATTTCTCTTTGGTCAATGGGCCGCGTGGAGCGCACTCATGGCGAGAGGCTTCCATATGTTTACCGGCGTGCCGAGTCCTTTTTTTTATATCTTGACCGGAGCGCACGCCGTACATCTAGCCGGCGGACTGGTCGTGCTTCTTTATGCGGGATCCATTTCACTGCTACATCGCGGCATCGAGCACCGCCGGATCGTGATTGAGGTTGCCGCTTGGTACTGGCATTTCATGGGCGCGCTCTGGATTTACATCTTCGCCCTGCTTCAATTCGGACGCTGACCTAGACAGGACCATGCAAAGAATCGTATGGGGTGAACTCCCCGTATGTGCGAAACTCTGGAATATGTCCACCAGAGTCAAACTAGTCATCGTGAGTTTGTTGCTCTTCCTTTCCATAACCGCCTTCAACCAGACCGCTACCGCGCCGGCAAATACACCCGAGTACACCGCCGACGGTCAGATGAAGCGTCCGCAAAATTACCGCGAATGGATTTACCTGAGTACCGGCATCGACATGAGTTACACTCCGGCCGCTCAATCGGCGGGAATGGACCACCACATGTTCGATAACGTATTCGTCAATCCGGAGGCGTACCGCTCTTTTATCCAGACCGGCACGTGGCCCGATAAGACGATGCTGGTTCTCGAGGTGCGCGGCGCGCAAAGCAAAGGCTCAATTAACCAAAACGGCAACTATCAGACGGGCGATTTGATGGGGCTTGAAGTTCACGTGAAGGATGAAGCTAAATTTCCAGGAAAATGGGCATTTTTTGGCTTTGATGATTCTGCTACCGCGAAGATGGTGCCGAAAGAAGCGGCGTGCTACTCCTGTCACGCCAGTCATGGGGCCGTGGACACGACGTTTGTTCAGTTCTACCCAACGCTTCTGCCTATATCAAAGGCGAAGGGTACGCTGAGCGCGGGCTATTTGAAGGATGCTCCCTCAGACTCGCACTAACTTCTAGCATGTCCGTCCTTCGCGCGCCGCCCGGCAGGGTGTGGCAGCCGCTTATAATAGAAGGATTCGGCGACATTCGCGAAGGTGACTGTATGCCTTCCGCGCGTCCAGTGTCCCGGCCTTACGATGTCCACTTCTGATCCCAGCGTAATTACCTCGTCAAATGTGTCCCCTCCAGTAAAGAAGGAGCCGGGTGAAGCAATTGTGGTGCGCGGCGCACGTACTCACAATCTCAAGAACATCGACTTCGAAATTCCACACAATGCGTTCACGGTCGTGACCGGAGTCTCAGGATCGGGAAAATCTTCGCTTGCCTTCGACACTATCTACGCCGAGGGGCAGCGGAGATATGTGGAGTCGCTTTCGGCGTATGCCCGCCAATTTCTGGAGCGCATTGAGAAGCCGGATGCGGACCATATTGAAGGAATCGCTCCTGCGGTGGCGATTCGGCAGAAGAATACGACGCGAAATCCACGATCGACTGTCGGGACCGCAACCGAGATTTACGACTACTTGCGGTTGTTGTTCGCGCGCGTGGGTAGAACTTATTGCCTGAAATGTGGCGCCGAGGTGAAGAAAGACACCGTCGATGAAGTGGCCGAGGCAGTGCTGGCCTTACCGGAAGGAACGCGGCTGAATGTGCTTTTTCCGCTAGGGGTGGAATCCGGAAAAGCGGGTCCCTCGACCTCAAAGACGAATCCGCAAGCGTATTCATCTTCTTCGCTCGGAATGACAGCGAAAGCACGTGCGAGTAAGGGGAAGAAAACTGCTAAGTCTGAGAACACTCTGGATTCCACAAAGTCCCGGCTATTTGAACTGCGGCAAAAAGGATTCAACCGCTTATTTCAGAATGGACAAATATTCGAGTTCTCAACCCCCGAGTCGCTGCTTGACATAAATTTCTCCGAGCCAGTTTTCGTGCTGGTTGATCGTTTGGCGGTCTCAGCAGATTCGCGCGCACGGATCGTGGATGCTACTGAAACTGGCTTTCGAGAAAGCGGCGAAGTGATCTTTCAAACGGCCCCGCGGGAGAATGAGGCTTCGCGCCTGCTTCGCTTTTCCCAACGCTTCGAGTGCAAGAACTGCGACATGAAATACGAGGAGCCCGAGCCGAGGCTTTTCTCGTTCAATAATCCGTTCGGCGCGTGTCCCCGCTGCCAAGGATTCGGCAATACGATCGATTTCGACCTCGATTTGGTCATTCCGGATAAATCGAAGTCACTTGATGAAGGCGCTGTCGAGCCGTGGACCAAACCGAAATATCGCGCGTATGCGACAGAGATGAAACGGTTCGCGCGGCAGGTTGGCATTCCTCTCGATGTCCCCTGGGCAGAGCTCGCTCCGGAGCAGCGGCAGGTGATTGTTGATGGCGCAAAAAAGTTCCCTGGCATTCGCGGCTTTTTTGGATACCTCGAACGCAAGAAATACAAGTTGCACGTACGCGTGTTTCTTAGCCGATATCGCGGGTACACGCTTTGCTCCGACTGCAACGGGAGCCGGCTGCGCGTAGAAGCACGGCAAGTGAGGATCGCGGGGAAAAATATCTGCGAAGTTTGCTCGATGACCGTTGAGGAGGCGGTGAAGTTTCTTAATCATGTCCAACTTCGCCGCGAAGAATCCGACATTGCTGACAAGCTTCTTATCGAAATTTGTACGCGGCTACAGTTCCTGATCGATGTGGGGCTCGAATACCTCATGCTGGACCGGTTGACTTCTACTCTTTCCGGCGGCGAGGCGCAGCGAATTCAACTGGCGACCTCGCTCGGATCGCGCTTGGTTGGAACACTCTACGTTTTGGACGAACCATCCATTGGGCTGCACAGCCGCGATACACGCCGCTTAATCAATATCCTCCATGGCCTGCGTGACCTGGGCAACACCGTACTGGTAGTCGAGCATGATCGCGACGTAATGCGCGCCAGTGATCGCATTCTCGATCTTGGCCCCGGGGCGGGGGAGCATGGCGGCAAAGTGATTGCGAGCGGAAACTATGAAGAGATCAAGCACACGCCATCATCGCTGACTGGGCGATATTTGGCGCACGAGCTTCGGATTCAGGTTCCGCCCAATCGCCGCAAGCCGGGGCGGCAGCGGGTCACGGTTCGCGGCGCGCGGGCACACAACCTGAAAAAAATAGATGTCACTGTTCCGCTGGGGATGCTCGTTGCGATCACTGGCGTTTCGGGATCCGGGAAATCCACGTTGCTTCATGACGTCTTGTATCAAGGCCTGCGCATGTTAAAGAACCAGAGCAATGCGGCACCCGTTAGCTCTCCGGCATTCGACGAAATAACAGGCGATGAGTTCATCGACGAAGTTGTGCTCGTCGATCAATCGCCGATCGGGCGCACGCCGCGTTCGAATCCAGTTACATACATCAAGGCCTTCGATGGAATTCGCGAGCTGTTTGCCAGCACTCCGGAGGCGAACAAGCGCGGATTCTCGGCGGGGCATTTTTCGTTCAATGTCCCCGGAGGCCGGTGCGAAACCTGCCAAGGCGATGGCACGGTCGTAGTCGAAATGCAATTCCTCGCCGATGTGGAGCTGATTTGCGAAGAGTGCAAGGGCAAGCGATTCAAGCCTGAAGTGCTCGAGGTCCGGTACCGGGGAAAAAATATTCACGAAGTGCTGGAGATGACGGTTCGCGAAGGAATGCATCACTTCGCGAGCGCTCCCAAAGTTGCGGACAAGCTCCGAATGCTGGATGAAGTTGGATTGGGCTATTTGCGGCTGGGGCAATCGGCGACCACTCTCTCGGGGGGCGAAGCGCAGCGGGTAAAACTTGCGGCGCACCTGCAACCGGCGGCTGCGGCGCGTGGGCTAAAGCCCGCAGCAAGGCGGCGCATTCTCTATATTTTCGACGAGCCGACGACCGGGCTGCACTTCGACGACATCAGTAAACTACTCTCAGCTTTCCGGCGTCTTATTGAAGCAGGAGGTTCAATCCTGCTGATCGAGCACAACCTTGAAGTTATTAAGACCGCCGACTGGGTCATTGATCTCGGTCCGGAAGGCGGCGAGCGTGGCGGGCGCATTGTAGGAGAAGGACCGCCGGAGGACATCGCAGAGTTGAAGAATTCCTATACCGGACAGTTTCTCGCCGAAGTGCTGAACGGGAGCGGGGCTTCGCGTTCAAATGGTCATAGATAAGCTAGTGTCGCGCATCCCCGCGCAGATTCTCGCTGCGGCGGCCATTACACTCTCAATTTTTCTGGCGTCCGCCGCTTTCGGGCAGAGCAGCGGAAAAACTGTGCGCCATCACTCGGTTGAGGAGCAGGACCCGAATGCTGCGGTGCTGACCGAAGCGGAAAATGACATCGCCAAAAACGACTACTCCGGCGCGGAGCCGCTGCTGAAGAAATATCTCCAGACTTATCCCGAGAGCTACGCCGCCTGGTACGACCTCGGATACCTGTACCAAGCGCAGGGAAAAAATCAGGACTCGATTGCCGCGTACAAGAAATCGGTTGCGTCGAAGCCCGATGTGTTCGAGTCGAACCTGAATCTGGGCCTTGCCTTGGCTGATGCAGGAGATCCCCAGGCGGAGCAATATCTGCGCGCGGCGACAACCCTGAAGCCGGGATCAAATCCCACACAAGGACACAAACGCGCCTGGATGGCACTTGGTCGGGTGCTCGGGAGAAACAGGCCGGATGAAGCCGTCGCTGCTTTTCGTCAGGCCGCGACCCTGGATCCCAAAGACCCCGAACCTCACTTGATCGCCAGCAGCTTGCTTGAGCAACAAGGGAAGATGGGAGACGCAGAGAGTGAATATCAGGCGGCGCTCACGGTTACACCTGACTCTACTGACGCCCTGATTGCTCTCAGCAACTTCTACATGCGCGAAAAAAAGTTCGATGATGCGCAGGCGACTCTGAAAAAGCTGGTTGCGCTCCGTCCCAATGACGCCAGCACACATTTTCAGCTTGGGAGAATGCTGGCAATTCAGGGAAAGAACGACGAAGCTGCTAACGAAATGGAAGCTGGGCTGAAGCTTGATGCTTCCGACAGTAAGGCGCAACGCGACCTGGCGGACTTTTACGCCAGCGCCGGGAAATATGACCAGGCCGCCAGGCTGTACACGCACCTTCTCGCTTCTACTCCCAGTGACGCAACCTTGCACTTCGGACTCGGCCGCATTTATCTGAAGCAAAAGAAGCCTGCTGAAGCCGAGCAAGAGCTGATGAAAGCCACGCAACTCAAGCCGCAGTGGGGAGAGGCATACGGCGAGTTGGCGATCGCGGCGAGTGAAAACAAAGATTACCCGCTGGCAATTAAGGCCACGGATATTCGGGCGCAGTATCTTCCCGAAAATCCGATGAGCTTTTTCTTGCGCGCGACGGCATACGATCACCTGCGGGACGCGAAGGATGCGGCCAGGTATTATCATCAGTTTTTGGATATGGCGGGCGGGAAATATCCCGACCAGGAGTGGCAGGCGCAACACAGATTGATTGCGATCGAGCCCAAAAAATAACTCGATGAACAGGAGATGCATTGGACCGGTCGTTGTCATGCTCGCAGCCAGCCTGCTGGCATTTGGCCGGCAAGAAACGCTTGAGCAGTTGATGGCAAGCGCCGATGCTGCTCCCACGGAAAAACAAGCCGACCTTTGCGTCAAAGTTGCGGACCGGGAATTAAAACTGACGGTTGCTGCATACGACGCCAACAAACCTGACCAGGGCCGTTCTGCGCTCGACCAGATTGTGAAGTATTCAGATAAAGCGCACGCCGCTGCGATCCACTCCGGGAAGAAACTGAAGCATACGGAAATCGATCTTCGGAAAATATCCGAGCGGCTGCGCGATTTGAAATTGAACGCGAATGCCGACGATCAACCAATCATACAGACGGCGATCGATAAACTTGAGAGTTTTCGCACAGAATTGTTGCACAGCATGTTTGGACTGAAGAAATGAGGGCTCTTGCTCTAGTTGTACTTGCCTTTCTGGGCCTTGCCGCCGGCCAGACCCACCACCGGGATCCATTGAATGATGCCGAGATCGACAAACTTCGCGATACCGCGCAGGAGCCCGAAGAGCGATTAAAGCTTTACATCGAGTTTGCGCGTGCGCGGCTTGACAAGATGCAGCAAACTCATGCCCACACGAAGGCGACGGATCGTGAATCGCAGACGCGCGATGCACTGCAGGATTTTCTCGACGTTTACGATGAACTGAATACAAACGTCGACACCTACGCCGATCGCGGATCCGATCTTCGCAAAGCTTTGAAGCCGGTCATCGAGGCAGACACGGAGTTCGGAGCCAAGATCCGTGCGTTTAAGTCCTCGCTTCGCAATACCCAGGAAGCGCGCGATGATGATTTCCTGATCGGCAGCGCACTTGACGCGGTCGACTCGGCCGCCAAAGATCACCGCGATTTGCTGGCCGAGCAGGAACAAACCTTCAAGAACAAGAAAAAGAATCGTAAGAATGGTTCGCAGCAACCAGAGTAAACACCCGTGCTACTCTGAATCAAAGTGCGCGACGGCATCATAGAAATTTTCCAGCAAACCTACCGTGAGCTTCGGCCTCAGTCTCCCATCCCTGAGCTGAAAGTGGAGTTTTTCCGGTTTGCAAACATCAACAATACGATCCGGCTGCGCGAGGGCAAGCTTTTGGTGCGTGTTTCGGACTTGCTTGAGGGTGCGCCGGAGTCGGTGCTTCGGGCAATTGCACACATTCTGTTGGCAAAGATGTACCGGAAGCCAGTTGATCGCGGACATGCCTCTCGTTACCGGCGCTATGTTTCTTCACACCACATGACGCAGAAAGCGCACCTAGTGCGGCAGGTGCGAGGTTGGAAGCGAATCGATTCGCCGCAAGGGCGGGCGTACGACCTGGATGAGATTTTCGATCAGTTAAACCTGCGCTTCTTTCATGGCTTGCTGGCGCGTCCGGAGATGACGTGGAGCAGCGAACGAGCTCGCAACCGGTTGGGGCACTACGATCCGGCGCACAATGCAATTGTCATCAGCCGGGTGTTCGATCATCCGCGCGTTCCGCGATATGCGGTCGAGTACATCGTCTATCACGAGATGTTGCACCTGAAGCATCCGGTCACGCTGAAGGGCAGCCGGCGATGCGTCCACTCTTCGGAGTTTCAGGCCGAGGAAAGGGCGTTTCCGGAGCTCGAAGTCGCGAAGAAGTATCTGTCAATTCTGTAGTTTGACGCGCCTATTCCGCGGCAGATATTCTTAATACAGAGACCTAGTTGCGACGTAGTTGCAACTATGGAGATCCACTACTTGCTGCAAGCATTCATTATCACTTTACGCGAAGGCGTCGAAGCCGCGCTCATCATTGGCATCACCCTAGCTTACCTGAACAAGATTCAGCGGCAGGACCTTCGCAAATCGGTGTACGCAGCCCTCGCTTCGGCGTTCATCGCAAGCATCGGGGTGGCGATTCTTCTCTCTCGTTTCAACTTAAACGAAGATTTGTTCGAAGGTTGGGTCATGCTGGCCGCGGCGTTTTTCGTCGCCACCATGATCGTTTTCATGATGAAAACGGGAAAGAAACTGAAAGGTGAAATCGAAAGCAAAGTTGGCTCGCTGGCCGGGCGCGGCTCGCAATTGGGAGTGTTCCTTTTCGTTTTTCTCATGGTGCTGCGCGAGGGGGCAGAGACAGTTTTGATCTTGTCGGCGGTCTCGTTAGAAACCAGCGCGCTCCTGAGCTTTATGGGCACGCTGCTCGGAGTTCTTGCCGCGGTTGTATTCGGCGTAATGTTCGTGAAGGGCAGCATTCGGATAAATCTGCAGAAGTTCTTCCGGGTGACGACGGTCATTCTGTTCTTTGTGGCGGCGCAACTGCTGGTTTCCGGATTGCATGAGTTGTCGGAATATGGCGTACTGCCTTCATCGAAGCGCGAGATGGCACTGATTGGGCCGATTGTCAGCAACGAGTGGTTTTTCTTCGTCACGATTCTTGCGCTCGCGGCTCTGATGGTGCTGTTTGAAGCGCGTCGGCGCCAGCCGGTACCGTTGACGGAATCCCCGGCACAGAAACGTAAAGCTTTTTGGAGCGCGCGCCGAGAGCGCCTTTGGATGGTTTCGGTTTACGCGACCTCCTTCCTCTTTATTGTGCTGGTTACGGCTGAATTTATCTATGCAAAGAGCGTGAACGCGCTTTCGCCTGCGACCCCGGTTACTTTCACCAATGGCGCCGTCAGCATTCCGATGCAGCAAATTTCTGATGGGGATCTTCACCGGTTTGTTGCGCGCGAGAACGGCACGGACGTACGTTTTCTCCTTTATAAAAAACCGGACGGCAAAGTGGTTGCCATCTTCGACGCATGCGAAATCTGTGGTTCGGTGGGATTTTTCAAAGGGCCCACTGGACTGGTCTGCAAAAATTGTGCTTCCCCGATCAATGGGCAATCGGTGGGAACACCGGGAGGATGCAATCCAGTTCCGTTGCATTCGTCGGAAAACGGCGACGCAGTCGTGATTCAGGAAGCTGATCTCGCAGCGCGAGCCAAATTGTTCCAGAAATAACGTCCTGTCTAACTCCAAAGAGAGACGTTTCACCACAAAGGACAAGACGGTGCACGAACGAAGACTTCAGCTGCAGGCACTAGACCAATGTTTATCCGACTCGTCTACGAATCATTCCGGCGGCAGACGCGGCGCAAGCTGCTCGTTGCGGTCGCGGTGACGCTCGGGGCAGCAGTCGCCACTGCGATGATCGCTGTTGCGACCGATATCGGCGACAAGATCAATCGCGAACTACAGAGCTATGGCGCAAACCTGGTGGTAACCCCACAGGACGACACGCTCGAGGTGCAAATTGGCAGCGTAAACCTGAAGCCTTCGGGTGGGGCTTATTTGAATGAAGCTGATCTGCCGAAAATCAAGGGAATTTTTTGGCGTAACAACATCACGGCCTTCACTCCTGAACTGCCGGTGAACGCGAACCTCGGGGACAGCAATGTCACTCTCCTCGGAACTTATTTTTCAAAGAAGCTGACATTCGGAAAGGAAGACTTCACAACCGGAGCCCGGGGAACATTTCCATGGTGGAAAGTCCAGGGCGAGTGGCCGGCAGATGACTCGAGCGATGTTCTAGTGGGGGAACGGCTCGCCGCGGAGCGGAATATAGACCCGGGACAAAACCTTCAACTAAACGGAAAGCAGTATCGGGTTGTGGGAATTCTCTCGACCGGCGGCATCGAGGATCACGAGATCGTCGCGCCTCTTTTCATCGCGCAAGAACTCCTCGGGAAGCCGAGAGCGGTGGATAAGATTTTTGTGAGCGCTCGAACCAAGCCCGAAGACGCTTTCGCGCGCCGCAATCCCGATCAGATGACCCCAGCTGACCGCGACCGCTGGTATTGCTCCGCTTATCCGGAGTCGATCGCATATCAGATTCAAGAAGTAATTCCCCATTCTCATGCGGAGCAGATTCGCCAAGTTCAGCAAAACGAAGGAAACATCCTCTCGCGAGTTGAAGGATTGATGCTGCTGATCACCCTGGCGGCGCTGTTTACATCCGGCCTTGCAGTTTCGGCCGCGATGGCAACTGCAATGTTCGAGCGCCGTGAGGAGATTGGATTGATGAAGGCTTTGGGCGCGGGGCAGTTCATGCTTTCGGCAATCTTCATTTCTGAATCTGTGCTGTTAGGTTGCGCAGGTGGGCTGGTCGGATTTGTCGCCGGGTCACTGCTTGCTCGCAAACTGGGCGCGGCAGTTTTCGGATCGGCAATCGCCGTTGCACCTGTGGTACTGCCATTGGTTTTGGGAATTGCCGTGCTCGTGAGCTTCATTGGCAGCGCGGCCGCCATTCGCATGGGCGTGAAGTACGATCCCGTACACGCACTGCGGGGTATTGTATGAAGGTCCGCCGCAAAGGTCCATCGATGTTCCTGCGCATGCTATGGCGTGCGGCCGTGCTCAGGAAGCGTACGGCACTTTCGGCGCTGCTTGCCATTACCGTAGCAGCTGCGGCCGCCACCGCAATGCTGAACTTATTTGTCGATGTGCAGGCAAAGCTACGAAAAGAGTTCCGCGGATTCGGCGCGAATATCGTTATGGAAGCCAAAGCGGGCGAAAGCTTCTCGGCGGCCGATTTGACGAGGATTGCGTCTACTGTGGGAAACCGCGCCTTAGCTGTTCCGTTCGGTTATGCAGTCGCACACACCGAGAGTGGCGAATCCGTTGTCGTGGCCGGAACGGATCTGGATCTAGTGCGAAGGTTGAATCCGTGGTGGTCGGTTAGTTCGTGGCCTGCTCATACAGACGACGCACTTGTAGGGGTGACGGCTGCGCCGGTTGTCACTCCTAACAATTCTCGGTTCGCACTTTCTTACCAAGGACGCGCCCTTCAGCTTACGCCCGCCGGAACCGTTCGAACCGGCGCCGGCGAGGCCAGCCGAGTGTACATTTCGCTGAACGATTTCGAATCGTGGACTGGCTTGCAGCCGTCGGTTGTTGAGATCGCGGCCTATGGGTCTGCAACTGAAGTCACTTCCCTGCTCTCGACGCTGCAGAGGAATTTGCCTAATGCCGACGTACATCCGGTGCGGCAGGTCACCGAGGGAGAGGCGAACATCCTCTCCAAAACCCGCTCCACGCTTCTGTGGTCGTCAGTTTTCATTATCAGCACCGCAGCGCTTTGCGTGTTGGCCACGCTCACAGGATGGCTTTTCGATCGCCGGCGCGACTTCGCAATCATGAAGGCAATTGGCGCGTCTGATCGGACCATCGCCTTATTTATTTCCGGAGAAGCTGCGGTGCTTGCATTTATAGGGGGGCTTTTCGGATATTTGGCAGGGATCGGTATTGCGGCATGGATTGGACGCGCAAACTTCAATGCTGCAGTTTCGCCCCGGCTGGATGTATTGCCACCGGTTCTGATCGGATCGATTGCGGTAACGCTGCTGGCAACATTGCTTCCGTTGCGATTGCTACGCCAAATTCAGCCCGCTATGATTCTGAGAGGCGAGTAAATGATCCGGCTGAATAGCGTCAGCAGATTTTTCCCGGCAAGGGCTGAGGCTCCCGGGGGCACAATCCATGCGCTCGACGACGTGACTCTGCATGTTACGGCCGGCGAATGGATCGCCGTCATGGGTCCGTCTGGCTCCGGAAAATCGACGCTGGTGAATTTGATCGGCTGCCTCGACCGGCCGAGCACGGGCGAAATCTGGCTCGACGGCGAGAATGTAGCACAGCTCAGCAATAAAGATCTGACTCGCGTCCGCTCGGAAAAGATCGGTTTTATCTTTCAGCAGTTTCATCTGATTCCCTATCTGACCGCGGTCGAGAACGTCATGCTCGCGCAATACTTCCACAGCATGACCGACGAGCAGGAAGCGCTCGATGCTTTGACTCGTGTAGGGCTTCGCGACCGGGCGCGACATTTGCCGGCCCAGCTTTCGGGAGGCGAGCAACAACGTGTATGCATCGCTCGCGCACTCATCAACGATCCGAAAATTATTCTCGCCGATGAACCTACCGGAAATCTCGACGCAATGAACGAGCAGATCGTGCTCGAACTGCTGCGCGATTTGCACAGGCAAGGACGAACCATTGTCATGGTGACCCATGATCCGGTTGTCGCGCGACTCGGAGACCGGCGGATTGAGTTGCACCACGGGAAGATTGCCGCGCAGGAAGTTTTTGCGATGGCGGATGAGGAACAACTTGAAGAAGTTCTTGAAGAACTCTGGGTGCTCGACGAACACAGTCAGATCGCAGAAATCGAGCACATGGAAGTACACGGCGCGTTGCCGGTCAGCATCGCCGTAGAAAAGTTGCGTGGGCTAGGATTGGTGGCAACCCAGCCGCACCCGCCGATTCAGCACGATCACAAAACGTTCGTCAATCCCTGCCACGATGCTCTTAAGCCCGCTGGCGTTTCGATCGGCGACGGCAGCATGATTGTCGAACTCACGGAAAAGGGCCGCCAGCGCGCGGGAGACATCATACGGCGGCATCGGCTCGCCGAGCGGCTATTCACAGACAGTCTTGCGATGGACAGCGAAACTGAGATTGAGCAGCAGGCGTGCAAGTTCGAACACATTCTTTCGCCCGAAGCGACAGATAAGATCTGCACATTCCTGGGACATCCGAAAACCTGCCCGCATGGAGCCCCGATCCCACCAGGCGGATGCTGCCGGTCAAACGACTATGACGACGTAATGGCGGCACTCAGAGGAAGGGTCGTTTCCAAAGGTCCGTACACCGGGGACGAAATGAATGAGCGTCACCCTGCAGACGACAAGCCTTCTGAATGACGCGTTCCCCCAAAATTGGCGTGTTCGATTCCGGCTTTGGCGGGCTGACTGTCCTTAAAGCTCTACTTGAAGTTGCCCCTGGCGCTGAGTACCTCTATTTTGGCGATACAGCCCGGCTTCCCTATGGCTCAAAATCGGTCGAAACCGTTGCCAGGTACGCTTCCGAAGCAGCGCGGTTTCTTGAGCAGCAAGGGGCGGAGCTGCTGGTCGTCGCCTGCAATAGTGCAACGGCGCTGGCATTCCCGCAGATTCAACAAGCCGTTTCGGTGCGGGCCGTCGGCGTGGTCGAACCGGGTGCGCGCCAGGCCTTTGCTGCGTCCCGAAACCGCAAGGTTGTTGTCATCGGCACCGAAGCTACCACGTGCAGCCACGCTTATCGGAATGCATTGGCGAAGTTCAATGTGGAAGCGTTTGAAAAAGCGTGTCCGCTGCTGGTGCCTTTAGTGGAAGAAGGGTGGGTTGATCATCCGATCACCGAGGAAGTGCTCAGGATTTACCTTGGCGAGGCATTTCGCGGTGGTTTCAGCTCTGCCGATGTGTTGCTGCTTGGTTGTACGCACTATCCTTTGCTCAAACCGCTGCTGAGGCGAGTGGTTCCGAACGGAGTAGCGTTGGTGGATTCCGCCGATTCGACGGCCTTCACGGTGGCGGAAGTTTTAAGGACTCAAAGGCCAAATGGCGAGAAGGCGCTGGATAGTGCCTCCATACAATTTTTTGTTACCGATTCGACCCAGAAGTTTGAACGCCTCGGTAAGCTCTTTCTGGGTCGCCCAATTACAAAGATCACCCACGTAGAACTCAAGGAGTAGGATTTCTCCTTCGATTACGCTACGTCAGGAAGGTTTTTACTCGTCCTTTGTGACGGAGCAGAATCTTCTCGTCCGATCGTCCCATTATCTGCAACGTTGTTTCGCGGGAATCTTCCAGAGTGCACTGAGGGCGTCAGCAGCATCTCGCAGGGCCTGTTTTTCGTTTGGGGCTGCCGCTCGCTGAAATATAGGAGTATGTTTCTTCAAGTTTCTCGATGCCTTCATACCACCGATCCTCGACAGTGCAGCGATGTACTGTGCTTGCAAGTTCTGTGAGCTCAACGTGCCTCCTAGTTTCGTACTTGTTGCAACTTCGAGATCTATTACAGCCTTGCACCCAAAAATTTCCAATCGGGATTGCCGCTGATCTCAGACAAAGAATCTACGTAGAACTGCGAACCCCAAATGGTAGGAGATCATGCCGGGGCCCTGAAAGGGGCCGGCTACTAACAACTGTTCTAATTAGCGCGTTTTCATGGATGCAGCGTCCTCCCCAGCGGGCAAGTCGCGGGCAAAGTAAAAAGGCCTGACCGGAGTCAGGCCTTTTCAATCCGACGATTAGATCAATACAGGCGGAACTGGACTTCGATGCTCGCGTATGTTGCGACCGGTTTGCCGTCTTTGGTACCGGGTTCGAACTTCCAGGTCTTCACGGCTTCAATAGCTTTTTGATCCAAGCCCAGGCCCAGGCTCCTCGCAACCTTGATGTCTCGGGGCATTCCATCTGCGCCGACAACCAGGCTCAGCACAACCGTTCCCTGATATTTCGCCTTGCGTGCTTCTTCCGAGTACTCAGGATCTGGGGCATAAATTGCCTTTGGAGCGCTAACGCCGCCGCCGATGCGGAACACGCCGCCGCCAATTCCGCCGCCGCGGCCTTCACCAACCCCTGGCCCTGAACCGACGCCAATTCCGCCGCCATTCCCGGAACCAATGCCAGCTCCCGAACCCGTACCGTTCGAGGGTGGACCGGAGGGTATGGGAGCGGTTGGATTACCTAGATTCAAGGTATTCGCCGCCTGCAGCTTCACCTCAGGTGGAACAACCACGGTGGGCTGAACCGCCAGTTTCGGATGATCGTTACGAACCACGATCGCCGGAGGAGTGATCTGCTGAAGCTCCTGTTTCGGGATTCGTCCCTTAGGGGCCTGAAATTTGTCGCGATCTCCACCGCCACCGCCGCCAGCAACTTCCTTGGGCGAGGGCTTCATAACCGGCACGTTCAGGTCGGGCGCGACCAGCGTTACGGTTTCTTTGGGCTTCTCCACAACCTTCTTGCCGAGATAGTATGTGCCAAGAAGAATTGCGCTCAGAACAATGATGTGACCGATCGTCGAAAGTGCTGCGGCATTCTTCTTGTGATTGTAGAAGCCCCAGATATCTTTAACCGGAACCGGCTTCGAAGTCAGCACCAGGGGGGGCTGCTTCTTCGGGAAGAACGTGTCCTCAAAATTTTGGACGAGCGACTTCCACAGTGACTGCTCCGAGCCTTTCGGCATGAGCAGATTCAGTTCGGGTTCGGGCGCGGTGCTTTGCGGTGGTTTCAATTCCAAAGTTGCCATATATTACCCGAGTCGTGAATAAATAGGCCAGCATTAGCCATGTTCTTATGCGGCCAATACCGGCGTCCTAATCTCTTTAGGTGACAAGCGTCCGAATGAAGTTGCACACGCTCGAATCTCACCATTAACTCTCTGGAACCCGTCCACTTACCTATAGACCCGAATCAGGCTCCAACCACTCCAGATTAGATGCTGCCGCTCGATAAACGTAACCTTGCGGAAATTGTACCTCGGCTAAGAAGATTTGCGTACGCCCACACTGGAATTCGGCACCAAAGTTTAGAGTAGTTTTAATGCATCAGGCCGCACAAGTTTTCACAAAACTGTAAAACTTATTGCGAGAGTTCTGTAGAGAATGCTGGGCGGAGCTGTAGGAAGCCTCGCCAACTTCGCATTCCACCCGCGGTCGAAGCATTAGACGTCCACTTCATCGCTCCCTATAATGAAGAAATATCAAGTGCTTGGAGTTCTCGCCGAGTGGACCTGAAATCTACTATCAACCTGCCCAAAACGACATTTCCAATGAAGGCCAACCTTCCCCAGAATGAGCCGAAGGTTTTGGATCGTTGGGCGGAGATGGGCCTCTACCAGCGGGTGCGGGAGGCGAGGAAGGGCGCCCCGCTCTATGTTTTGCATGATGGACCACCGTACGCAAATGGCCCCATCCATCTTGGCCACGCGCTCAACAAGTGCCTTAAGGACTTCATCGTCAAGTCGAAAAACATGGCGGGCTTTGACGCCCCCTACATCCCCGGCTGGGATTGCCATGGCCTCCCCATCGAGATCAAAGTCGACCAGCAACTAGGTGGCAAGAAGTTGCAAATGAAGGCGTTGGACGTTCGCCTTGAATGTCGAAAATACGCGCAGAAATATCTCGACTTGCAGCGCGAACAGTTCAAACGAATCGGAGTTCTGGGACGGTTCGAAAAGCCGTATTCGACCATGACTCCCGAGTACGAAGCGGTTGTGCTCGCGACTTTTTACACGTTTTTCGAACAGAAATTTGTTTACAAGGGGTTGCGGCCAGTTTATTGGTGCATTCACGACCGCACCGCACTTGCCGAGGCTGAAGTCGAATATGAGAATCACACCAGCCCGGCGATTTATGTTCGTTATCGTCTCGAGTCCGATCCGCGCACAATCGATCCGGCACTTGCGGACGCGCGAATCACAAAAGAAAAACCGGTATACACGATCATCTGGACGACTACTCCGTGGACGCTGCCTGCCTCAATGGCGGTGGCGTTTCATCCCACTGAGGAATATGTCGCGCTTGAGGCTCAAGATGCGATCTACATCGTCGCGGAAAAGCTCGCGAAGAATGTTGCTGAAAAGTGCGGGTTCCCCAACGCGCAGGCGATTGCGAAGTTCCCAGGCCAAGTAATGGAGCACACGTACTTCTATCATCCGTTCCTGCCATGGGAGCGGCGGAAAATCTTGGGTGTAGTCGCCGATTACGTGACGATGGATACCGGCACCGGGGTGGTTCACACAGCGCCTTCGCATGGCGCGGAAGATTTCATGACCGGGCAGCGGTACAAGCTTGACCCAACTTGTGATGTGGATGCGGCGGGCAAAATTCATAAGGGGTTGCCCGAATACGATGGCCTGCAAGTTTTCAAAGCCAACCAGCCGATCATCGACCTTCTAAAAACACGGGGCGCCCTGCTGTATGACGAAAAGCTTGAACACTCGTATCCGCACTGCTGGCGCTGCCACAATCCCGTGATCTTCCGTGCCACTGAGCAGTGGTTCATCTCGATGGAAACGCCTATGCCCGGCGGCGGAAGTTTCCGTTCCCGTGCGCTCGATGAAGTAAAAAAGGTGAAATGGGACCCCGCGTGGGGCGAGGAGCGAATCAGCAATATGATCGCCACGCGGCCGGATTGGACGATTTCGCGCCAACGCGTCTGGGGTGTGCCGATCGCGGTTTTCGTCTGCACAAGCTGCAAGAAAGAACTAAAAGATCCGGAAGTGAACAAGCGCGTAGTAGCGCTGTTTGCGAAGTCCGGCGCCGACGCGTGGTACACACCTGAGGCCGACCATCTCGCAGACGGCGCGAAGTGTCCGTGCGGCGGCGCTTCGTTCCAAAGGGAAGCTGACATTCTCGACGTTTGGTTCGAGTCGGGATGCAGCTACTTGGTCGAAAGCAAGAATGAGCCAAACCAGCCCTGGCCTTCCGACCTCTATCTTGAGGGCGGCGACCAATATCGTGGATGGTTCATGTCTTCCCTACTCTGCTCGCTTGCGGCGGAAGGCAGCGCACCATATAAAGGCGTGGTTACGCCCGGATGGACGCTCGACGAAAAAGGCCAGGCCATGTCGAAATCGCGGGGAAACGATGTCGATCCGGTAGATATCGCGAAACGCATGGGTGCGGAGATCGTGCGATTGTGGGTCGCCTCAGTCGACTTCCGCGAAGATGTTGTCGGGTCAGAGAACCTGATGCAGCGGATTGCGGACGCCTATCGCGATATCCGTAATAAGCTTTTCCGCTATGTGCTCAGCAACCTTGAGGGCTTCGATCCGGCGCACGACGCGGTTATGTTCGACAAGCTTGAGGCCGTCGATCAATACATTTTAAGGAAAACTTGGACGCTTGCCTCTGACGTAATCCGCTGGTATGAGGAGTTCGCATTCCACAAGATTTACCATGCGGTGAATCATTTCGTCGTGGTCGATCTCAGCGCCTTTTACGTCGACATCGTCAAGGACCGCCTCTACACGTACGGTAAAAGATCACAGGGCCGCCGAGCGGCGCAGACTGCGCTGTGGCGCATTGGAGAAGCATTGACCCGGCTGCTCGCTCCCGTCATGAGCTTCACCTGTGACGAAGTCTGGCAATACCTGCCGAAGCTCGATTCCCGTCCTGCGAGCGTTCACGTGGCCAGATTTCCGGAAGCAAAAGACGTGCTTGGTGACGGCGTATCGACCGAAGACTCTAAGCAGCAGGAAGACTGGAACCAACTGCTCTCCGTCCGCGATCAAGTCTTGAAAGCGCTAGAAGAGGCGCGAAACAAAAAAGAGATCGGGAAGAGCCTGGAAGCGCAAGTAAAGGTGACCGCTTCGGATCCCTTTTATCCCGTGCTCGAGCGCTACAAACCTGAGCTGCGCTACGCGTTCATCGTTTCGCAGGTTGAGTTGCAGCGGGGACCGTCAGCTAACGGAACCGGGCATCTTGCAGTCGAAGTAGCAAAAGCTGCGGGGAAAGAATGTGAACGCTGCTGGAACTATTCGACCCGCGTCGGTGAAGATCCGGCGTATGCCACGTTGTGCGAAAGGTGCGCGCCGGTTGTGAGAGAGATCGAAGCTTCTGGCGAGCGTGTACCATCTAATACTTAGAATTGACCGAAATAAATAATGCGCAGATTTAGCCTGCTAATCGCCCTCGGCGTACTCCTTCTTGATCGCTTCACCAAATGGCTCGTGGCCAGGGACATTTCGCTGCACGACAGCATCACGGTCATCAAACACGTCTTCTATATCACCCACGCTGAAAACCCGGGCGCAGCTTTCGGCCTATTTGCCGAATCTCCATCGGAGTGGAAGGTTGGATTACTGGTACTTTTCTCGATTGTCGCGCTGGTTGTCGTCTCAGCGCTGCTGTGGCGAAGTAGCCACACTATGACTCCGACCGCCGTAGGACTGTCGCTAATTTTGGGCGGGGCACTGGGAAACCTATGGGACCGGCTCCTCAGCGGACGTGTCGTCGATTTTCTTCTCGTCTATATCGGCTCGTACGAGTGGCCGGCTTTCAACGTGGCAGATAGCGCAATTGTGGTGGGAGCTGGGTTACTCGTTTTCGAGATTCTCTTTGCGAAAGCACCGGCGACAGAAAACAGCGGCTCCAGGCTCTAATCACTAACCGCTGACCACTGTTTTTCGTGCTATCCTGCGCTCAACTCTCCGCTTTCAGGACAGCCGTGCTCCGCGAACTGCGCCTTGAAAACTTCGCCGTTATCGAGAACGTTGCGGTTGAGTTTGACGCCGGGTTGAATCTCCTTACAGGTGAAACTGGCGCGGGTAAGTCCATACTGATTGACGCTCTGGCCCTGCTTCTCGGCGGCAAAGGGTCTCCTGATGTCGTGCGGTTCGGAGCAGAACGGGCGGTTGTCTCCGCGGTATTCGAAGTTGAAGCCGGATCGGAAGAGCGTGTCGGCAGTATTCTCGAACAAAATGGGATCGATACCGATGACTCTGGCGTGATCCTACGGCGCGAAATCTCCAGCAAAGGCCGGGTGTTCGTAAACAACCAGCCCGCAACGGTTGCTCTCCTCAAGGAGCTTGCACCGCACCTGGCCAGCATTCACGCACAGAACGAATCTCTGGTCTCATTCGACGCGACAATCCGACTCGAACTCCTCGATCAATTCGCTGGAACTCAGCTCGACCCGGTCGAGCAGGCATTCCAAAAATGGAAGCAGATCAAATCGCGCATTGACGAACTGCAACAAGGGGAGCAGGAACGGCTCAGGCTGGTCGACCTGTGGACATTCCAGAAGCGCGAAATCGAAGAAGCCAAAATACAAGCAGGAGAAGACGAGCGCCTTGAAACTGCAAAGCGAGTGCTCGCCAACGCTGAAAGAATCTACGGCGCTGCAATGAATGCATTCGATCTTCTTTACGAAGGAGCAAGCTCCACGTCGGCAACCTTACGCTCGGCGCAGAAGCAAATCGAAGAGCTGGTTCGTTATGAGCCGAAATTTCAAGAAGCCCTCACGGCACTGGATTCAGCACGGATCAGCGTGGAGGACGTCGGCGCCAGTTTGAGAGATTACGCCGGGGGCATTGAGTCGTCGCCTGAGCATCTGGCTGAAATTGCAGATCGATTGGCATTACTCGATCGCCTGAAACGAAAATATGGCCCAACCCTCGAAGAAGTCACCAACCTCGGAGCTGAGGTCTCGCGCAAACTCTCGGAGGTCGAGAATAAGGACGAAATCCTGCAGCGGCTTCGAAATGATCTTTCCGCCGCAGGAGATGAATATCTGGAGCATGCGCGCTCGATTTCAACAAAGCGATATGAAGCCGCAAAGAAGCTGCAGAAGCTTGTTGAATCTGAGATCAACGAGTTGGCGATGAAGTCACAGTTCCGGATTGAGTTGAGTGGCACCGACGAGGAAGCAAACTGGACTGCCTACGGCTTCGATCAAGCGGAATTTCTGATCTCCACTAATCCGGGAGAACCGCTGCATCCTCTTGACCAGATCGCCTCCGGCGGCGAGCTCTCAAGAGTAATGCTGGCGCTCAAAGCCAGCGTTGAATCCGGCTCAACCAAAAAGCGCAGTTTGGGCCAAAGAACGCTTGTGTTTGACGAAATCGATACCGGAATTGGCGGCCGCGCGGCAGAAGCTGTCGGGAAAAAGTTGAAGGAGCTCTCGCGAGCGCACCAGGCGATTTGCGTAACCCATCTTCCGCAGATTGCGACCTTTGCCGACCAGCATTATTTAATCGAGAAGAAACAGGCCGCCGGCCGAACCAAAACCACGGTCCGCCTCATCACTGGCGACGAGCGCACAGAGGAAATTGCGCGCATGCTCAGCGGCGCCAGGCTCACCGATACGTCTTTGAAGCATGCCGAGCAAATGATCAAAGCTAACGCATAGCGCCTCTGCGGTTTGCTCCGTGTAACGGAGCCTGCCCTGAGCGGAATCGAAGGGTGTCCTCTGTGGTTCACGATTTTTGCCGTCGCGTTCAGCCGCGTAAGAACGCCTCCGCATCCAAAGTCACTTTATGGCCGCCGACCAGATCATCGAACTCGAAGGCAAGCAGCTCAAGCTGACCAACCTCGACAAAGTTTTCTACCCTTCCACCGGATTTACCAAAGGCCAAGTCATTGACTATTACGCTCGCATCGCGCCGGTTCTCATTCCGCATCTCAAAAATCATCCGCTCACGTTAAAGCGATATCCGAATGGGGTGAACGAGCCGCCGTTTTTTGAAAAAAATGCCACCAAGTATCGCCCGGAGTGGGTGAAGACCGTGCCGATCTGGAGCGAGGGAAATCAGCGCAACGTGAATTACATCCTGTGCAACGATCTTCCGACGCTGATCTGGGTGGAAAATCTTGGCTCGATCGAATTGCACCCGTCTCTTTCGGTAGCGCAGGAGATCATGTGCCCGAAATCGATCGTGTTTGACCTTGACCCCGGCCCGCCCGCGAACATCGTTCAGTGTTGCCAGGTGGCGGTTTGGCTACGGACAATCTTCGAGCACTTCAAGCTCGAAAGCTTTCCCAAAACTTCGGGTTCAAAAGGAATGCAAATCTACGTCCCGCTGAACACGAAGACAAGTTACGACGAAACCAAGCCTCTGGCGCATGCTCTTGCCCGCTGGCTTGAAAACGAGCATCCTGATCTGATCGTTTCCGATATGAAGAAGGCGATCCGCACGAATAAAATTTTTGTCGACTGGAGCCAGAATGATGAGCACAAGACCACCGTCAGTGTTTACGCGCTACGCGCGCGGGAACGTCCGACGGTTTCAACTCCGATCACGTGGGACGAAGTTGAGCACTGCTTGAAGAAGAAGGACGCAGGCCTGCTCGTCTTCGAATCTCACCAGACGCTAGATCGCATGCAAAAACTCGGCGATTTGTTCGCGCCCCTGCTCAGTCTGAAACAGAAGCTGCCTAAACTGCCGGGAGTTGACCGAGGCGAAGCCTCTGCGGTGGCTGCCGGATTGCAAATGGCTGCGCAGGGGGCAAGCTCACGCGCTGCAAAGACATCTACGAGAAATTCGCGCCTCGGACGGGCGCCGGCTGCCGCTCGCAAATCAACCAAGGCACGTAACAAAAGATAGTCTTCGCATGTACAGGAAGAATGCGACTTCCCTTCATCTTCGCGCCCGTCGTGGTTTAAGCTTTCAGCATGGCGCAACTGTTCGTCGGCACATCCGGATGGGCATATCCGAGCTGGAAGCCGGCTTTCTATCCCGAAAAGCTGGCACAGGCGAAATTTCTAACCTATTATGCGAGCCAGCTCAACACAGTTGAAGTGAACCTTACGTTCCGCCAATTGCTCAAAGATACGACCGCGCAGAAATGGATAATCCAGACTCCGGACAATTTTCGTTTCGCGATCAAAGCGCATCAGGTCATCACACACATCAAGCGGCTGAAGAACACCGAGGAGTTCCTGCCGCGTTTTCTCACCACGATCGAGCCCTTAGCGCGCGTCGGCAAAATCGGCCCGGTTTTGTTCCAGCTTCCACCCAATATGAAAGCGGATTCAGCGTTGCTGCAAGCATTCATGGCGACAATTCCGCGCGGCGTGCAGGCAGCATTCGAGTTTCGCCACGAATCCTGGTTCGCGGATGATATTTTCTCCCGTCTCAAAGAACATAACCGCGCGCTGTGCGTGGCTGAAACCGAAGAACGCGTTACGCCCGACGTAGTGACCGCGGATTTCTGCTACTACCGTTACCGCAAGCCGGAATACTCACTCGAAGAACGTCGCGCCATGGTCCGTCGCGTGCATGAACACCTGAACGCCGGGCGTGACACCTACTCGTATTTCAAACATGAAGAGACGCCGCAGGGAGCGTTGTACGCGGTGGACGTATTGAAAGAGGCTTCCGGTTCTGTCGCGGTGAGCATTCCGTAGTGGATAGCTCCACCGAATCTGCGTTTACACTTCTCGCAATGTCCGATAATACGCATACTTAATGCGTGCGTATCGAAGCCAACTCACATGTAGTCTCTTCATTCATCGATTATCTAAAAGTTGAAAAGGGACTGAGTGCGCTCACAATTTCTGCTTATTCTCGCGATATCGCACAGTTCGCCGGTGTTCTCGATCGCAGCAAGCGTACCCTGCTGAACGCACGCCGCGACGACGTGCGGAATTTCCTGCAGCAACTCTTCGCAAATTCGGTTGATGGAAGATCGGTGGCGCGAAAGCTGTCGGCTTTACGTCATCTTTATCGATTTTTGCTTTTGGATAAACGTATAGAGCGCGACCCTACTTTGAATATTCCGCTTCCGAAACAGTGGAAAATTTTGCCTAAGTCTTTAGGCCACGACGAAGTTGAGTCGTTGCTCACCCACGGATCAATTAGTTCGTCTGGTCGCGTAGGAAGGGGCGTCAACGCCCGTCCGGGGATTGCACTTGCACTATCTCTTCGCGATCGCGCCATGCTCGAGGTGTTCTACGCCGGCGCCTTGCGGGTTTCAGAGATCATTGGGCTCAAGCTGGAAGATGTAAAGCTCGACATGGGTTACGTGCTCGTGCGCGGCAAAGGCGACAAAGAACGGATCGTGCCGCTGGGGCGCTCCGCGCAAGACTCTATATCGAAATACTTGCGCGAAGCCCGCACGCAGCTTGCCGGACAACGGAACTCGCCAATTCTTTTTATCGCCCGTAGCGCGAAGAAGCTCACGCGGCAACGGGTGTGGCAGATGGTAAGTGCAGCTTCGACATCAGCCGGGCGGCACGCGAGCCCGCATATGCTGCGCCATAGTTGCGCAACGCACATGGTCGAAAACGGCGCGGATCTGCGCACGGTGCAGACGATTCTCGGACACGCGGATATTTCGACCACCCAGGTTTACACGCACGTGGCGCTCGACCGGCTGAAAACCGTGTATCAAAAGCATCATCCGCGGGCCAAGGCGAAGTAAATGCGTATTCACCGCGGAGTCACGGACACTGGGAGAAGCAACAAAGCAGGGTCCGCCCGCCTGAAGACATTCCGGGTGACGGCAGGACAGGTTGGAGTGTAAAGGATGAGCGCTCAGAAGGCAGTCGCGCAATTTCTTCGCTCTCTAAAGGAGCGCAATGCGTCTTCACACACGATAAGAGCTTACTCGCAGGACCTTGCAATTTTCGCCGAGTACGTGGGCGCGCGAACCTGGAAGCAAATCGACCACATCACTATTCGTGGCTTTCTCTCGCAGCTTTACGAAAAAGGTCTGAGCAAGACGTCGGTGGCACGGGCGCTGGCTGCTGTACGGTCGCTTTATCGTTGGCTGGCGCAGGAAGGTGAAGTTGACCACAATCCCGCGGCACTGGTTTCTACTCCAAAACTGCCCAAGAAACTGCCGCGTGTTCCTACGATGGAAGAGATGAACTCTGTGCTCGATGGCGGAATGCCTGAAATTGCTTCCTTTCCCGAGCGCGACCGCCTGATGCTCGAATTGCTTTACGGCTGCGGAATCCGCAACTCGGAGCTGGTTGGGATCAATCTCGATGATGTTCGACTCAGTGCCGAGGCTATTCTGATTCGCGGTAAAGGGAAAAAGGAACGCTACGTTCCATTCGGAGGCGCAGTAAAATCGGCAGTGAAGCCGTACCTTTCCGCTCGGCAGCTAATTCTTTCAGAGAACCGAAAAAATAATCCAGCCCTGCTGATCAATCAGCGCGGCGGCCGACTCACGACGCGCAGCGTAGGGCGAATCATCAAGAAGATTGCCGTCGCCAAAGGACTCTCGCCGGATGTTCATCCCCACACGCTCCGGCATGCTTTCGGCACGCACATGCTCGAAGAAGGCGCCGATTTGCGGGCGATTCAGGAGATGCTCGGACACGAGCGGCTTTCGACTACGCAGCGGTATACGCAGCTCTCAATGAAACACCTGCTCAGCGTCTACGATCAGACGCACCCGCGAGCAAAATAGTACGGCAAAGCCCGTGCCCCTCATAGTCTCTTTGTGTCGATTTGATCACAGTACCCTAACTGCCACGGAGTTCATTCTGTGCGGTGCTGAAATTTCCATAATTGATTGCACGCCAGATCCCTCGGCCCGCTGGTGAAAACGTGCGGCATCGGGATGACGCTATGTTGAAGATCGGCAGGATCGATTTGGATTAGCGCGTCGAGCGAACGGCTGCCCGCAGTTCTTCCACAATCTCTTGTGCTGCCTTAGTAGCAGCCGCATGTTGCGTTACCTCGAACGAGATTGCTCCAACCCGGGCATGGCCACCGCCGCCGTATCGCTCGCAGACTTTTGCAAGGTTCACCGTAGGAGGGCTCGGCGCCCAGGGATTAGACCCAACAGAAACCTTCACCCGGAAAGTGCTCTTGCTCAATCCCACGCTGTAAATCGACTCGGGATGCAAGTAGTACGGGACGAACTTGTTATAGCCTTCGAGATCGTGGTCAGTGATGTCAAAGAAAAGTGTGCCGTCGCGCGACTCGATCCGTTCCTTCAGAACGTTAATCGATTTCTGGTGCCTGTCGAGCAATGGTGGCAACAGCGGCGCAACAAAAGGAGCCTGGATTACCTCAGCCAGCGGCTTGGTCGCGAGCAGCGGAATCAACCGCGGAATAAATCCATGCTCCTGGCAGGATTCGATCACCATCGTGAGCTGCATAGCCGGTTCTCTCATTTCCACTGCCGTTTTCGCATCAGGATAAAGCGCACCGTCGATGATGTCGGTCCACTTCACCAGGTTAGCGACCGACCCAATATTGAACCCGAAGCGCTGTTCGGCGATCGTGGCAATAAAACCGGTGCACGACTTGAAATCGGGGTCATAGAACTTGCGATTGCTTACGTCCTGCTCGAAATGTTCGGCGTCCTCCGGGCTAAGGAACGCGCTCTGGTGATGATCGAACCACCAGGTGATCTTCGGCGAACTCGAATACTTGAAATCGACAATTGCGTTTTCGTCTCCGTTGAAGTCGGCTTCATTGAATAAGGACCCCGCGCGGTGCAGCAGGCCGGAATAGACAAACTCGACATCGCTCCGGATGCGTTCGGCATAAAAACGAGAGAACAGCGCCGCCGAAGACGCTCCGTCAAAACAACGATCGTGATAGAAAACTTTGACTTTCAAACGGTCACCAATTCGCATTAAAAGGTCGTGCGTAAAAGTCGATAGTTCGCGTACCTAAAAGTAACTAGGAATGACATTTCGGCTAGGGTTCTGTCAAGACACGACCGTGTACGTCAAGGTAAGTCCGAAACATTAATGCTCGCTGCGGGTCGCAAGCCGCGCGGCCAACGGTCCGATCAAAGGCAACTCGTAACCGCTGCCCTGGATGGCCTTAACAACGAGCACGACCCACAGGGTGAAAACACCGAGAGCGCAAACTCCTAAAAGCACCCATGGAATCAATGGCAAAAAAGTGAAAATCAAAAAAATCAACCTAAGCACAAATGCCAAAATAACCGTTCCTACTGAAAAAAGGAGCGATTGCCAGGCGTGGAAGCGAATATACCGGCCTTTGCTGAGTGGCGGAACAATAAGAAGAATGATGGCTGGAATCAGAACGAAATAAGCTAGCGCACTTAAGAACCTCTCCCGCAATTCGCTTTTTTCAAAATCATCGCTCGCAGTGGAACGGCCACAAACTGGACAGAAGGCGCTGACATCTGGCATCGGAGCGTCGCAATAAGAGCAGATCATCGTTAGCGGAATGTTGAGTACCTTTAGAGATCATACTGGCGCGCCGTGTTGCCGGCCAAATGCCCCTCCAAATCGTTCACTATCCGCCAAATTGTCATTTGGAAACCGACAGCCTACAATCTGAAATCCCGTCATGAAAGCCGACTCCGTCTCCCCAGCGGTAAGTTCGCGGCCTCTATTGCGTGTTGCTCGGCTGCTCTACCTTGCGTTTGCCCTGCTGGTGCTGATTTGCGCTGGCCTGGTGCTTTGGTTCTGGTCGGTAGCGCGCTCGGCACTTCCTCGAATTGACGGGACTATAGCGGTTCCGGGGTTATCCGCGCCGGTCAGCGTTACGCGCGATGGCCAGGGCGTTCCCACGATCAATGCGACTACAACCGATGATCTTTTCTTTGCACAGGGATACGTCACCGCACAAGACCGGCTGTTTCAAATGGACCTGTTGCGGAGGGCGGCACGCGGCGAACTTTCAGAAATTGTCGGCGACGTGGCGTTGAAACACGACCGCCAGCAAAGAATTTTGGGAATAAAAGCAGCCGCCGAAAAAGGCGTACTGAACGCAAGGGCAGAGGACAAACAGCAATTCGCTGCATATGCACGCGGAGTGAACGCATATATCGAAACGCACCGTGATCGGCTACCCATCGAATTCCGAATGTTGCGCTACTCGCCCCAGCCCTGGACGACCGAAGACTCGTTATCTATTGCCTACCAGATGGTCGAAACGCTCAGTACCAGCCCCAAAGCCGCACTGACGCGCGAAAAAATACTTGTCAAGATCGGGCCTGAGCTAACCGCCGATCTTTACGTGAACACCTCCTGGCGAGACCATCCACCCACCGCTGGCAGCACAAGCTTGAATGCTGCACCCGCCACCGTGCATTCCGCCGACACTCCGCGCGCGGTCACAATGTCGACGGTTCCCGAATTACTGCGCCCTTGGCTTGACGAATTTTTGCGCGACGATCCAGCGCCTCTGGGTTCCAACAACTGGGTGGTTTCCGGCGCGCACACCACAACCGGCAAGCCGCTGCTCTCGAACGATATGCATCTCGGGCACCAGATGCCAAATCTCTGGTACGCCGCTCACCTTCGTTCGGGAGATTTCGATGTCGCTGGAGTGACGTTGCCCGGCTATCCCTATGTAATTGTCGGTCACAACCGGCGGATTGCGTGGGGATGTACGAACGTAGGTCCGACAGTTGAAGACGCGTATATCGAAACATTTAATGCTCAAGGACAATACCTCACGCCTGAGGGCTGGAAATCCCCGGAGGTTCGGCACGAAGTAATTCACGTCAAGGGGAAACCGGATGTGACTCTCGATGTGCAGATCACGCGTCACGGTCCAATCGTGACGGAGCTTTCCCCTGGAGAGACGCGGAAAATCGCGCTTCGCTGGACGCTTTACGATGGCATCCGCAACCCCTTCTTTCATGTTGATTCGGCACAGAATTGGCAACAGTTTCGGCAGGCGTTTTCGGACTTCGACGCACCGGGACAAAACGTGGTGTATGCCGACGTGGATGGAAATATCGGATATCAAGCGACCGGTAAGGTCCCGATGCGTGCGAACGGCGACGGCAATCTTCCCGTCGACGGCAGCAACAATGCCCACGAGTGGACCGGCTATATCCCTTTCGACAAACTGCCGAGTGTGCTGAATCCGCCGTCGGGTATCATCGCAACGGCGAACGGAAGAATCACGCCCGATGACTACCCATATTCGATCAGCGTCGAGTGGGAAGCGCCCTGGCGAACGGAACGAATTTACAAAGTGCTAGAGTCCGGCAGGAAATTTTCTTCGTCCGACATGCTTGCGCTCGAAATGGATATTTACTCGGAACTCGATCGCTTCGTCGCGGACAAACTGGTTTATGCAGTCGATCGGGCGAAGAATGCTTCCTCACCTGCGCATAAAGCAGCCGACATTCTCCGCGACTGGAACGGGCAAATGAACGCTAATTCGCCCGCCCCGACGATTGTGTCAAAAGCGCGAACCGAACTCGTGCGGCTATTACTCGAGCCAAAACTTGGGCCGGCGCCGGCGGATGGCTCCGATTCGACCCTGAGCTGGAAGAGTTATCACTGGATGATGGAGACGGTATGGCTGGAGAACATCTTGTCGCATCAGCCAGCGCGTTGGCTCCCTCCTGGGTACGCTGACTTCAATGGATTGCTTTTGGCCGCGGTAGAGAACACCGTAAAGGATGCGCCTTCAGACCTCCGATCGTGGAAATGGGGGCCAACAAATTCAGTGACAATTCAGAACCTGGTACTGGGAAAAATTCCAATCCTGCGAGAGTGGACCGGCCCAGGCGAACAGCCGCAATCCGGCAGTGGGTACACCGTGAAGGCTGCGGGCCGGACCTATGGGCCTTCTGAAAGGTTCACGGCCGATCTTTCAAATCTCGACCTCACGACATTGAACCTGGTGACCGGAAACGCCGGAAATTTTCTCAGCCCCTACTACATGGACCAATGGCAGGCTTGGTACACGGGTTTTACCTTTGTGCTGCCCTTTTCAACATCGGCCATTGAGAAGTCGGCGGCACATAGACTGCTGTTGCAGCCGAGATGATGTCGCCAGTTCTTATGAGTCTGTTCCGGCGATGAAGTTCAAATGACTACTTCGTAATCAGCGAACCATTCGGGAAGTCCGCCAATATCACGTCGATCGCTTGCCCCGTGATCCCGACCTGACCGCTGCCGTCAGATCGAGTTGGTTGCACCTGCAGTTGGTGGCCAGCCTCAAGGTCGAAATTCGTGTCATAAATCTGCAGGGCTCCGCCTTCGCATACGTAAACGACCGGTCGGCCATCGATCGGCTGAATGCCGGTAACATCGCCATTTTGTGGTGCCGTGTAGGCTGCATTCGCGGCCGTATTGATCACCGAAAGACATCCCCTTCCCGGCGTACTGCTGGTTGCAGGCACGTTCGTGCAGTTGCGCGATCCAATGAATAATTGGTTATTGGGCCCTTGCACCATGCGGTTGTGATAGCCATCGGTGATCGCAACTGTAACCGGAGTCGCGGTGAGATCCGCGCCCGGGAAAACGGTTAGCACACCACAGAGATCGGTTTGACAATTCGTGCCGCTCGCAACCGGAGTTCCCGCGACGTAAAGATTACCTCCGCTCAAAATGCCGTAGGTTGCAGCCGCTACGGGAACCGTGGAAGTCACAGCTGGCGGAGTTTGCGTCATGTCCACGACAGCGATACTGGCCGTCGTTCCGCCGCACTCCGGACCGCAATTCAATACATAAGCAGTCGACCCGTCGGAGCTGAAAATGGCCCACACAGGCTTGTCAAAACACCCGTTCACTAATGTGATCGGATTGCCTGTGCTAATCAGCGAAGGGGCAATCATCGTCACCTCCCCGAAGGTCGGACACAGTGAGTTGGGCGCCGTATCGGAAATTGCCAGGATTTCATTTCCGCTTGGAGCCGGCACAACGAAATGCGCTCCGGCGATTGGAATCGTGGCAGTTAGGGAGTTGCTCGAAAGGTTTATCTCAAGCACGGCGCCTGCGGCCTGCCCAGTGACGGGAGCGGTTGGGACCGCCGTAAATAGCGTGGTATCGTCGGTCCACACGAACATGCTCTCGGTTGGACCCGGCAAAGTCACGGAGCCCGACGCGTTCTCTTTTGCATTGTCGATAATGGCAAGCGTGTTGGTTTGCGAAACGTCGGTCGTCGGGCTGAACACGACAGTGCGATCGCGTTTCGGGCTTCCCACCATGAAGCCGGCACTGGAAGCGGTCCCCGAGAGATCAACGTCAAAAGCGCTCAGAACGTCCTTGGTAGCATCGACGATGTTCAGACCAGGAAAAACTGTTCCACCAACAGTAGGATTCAATGGATTTGAAACGAATGCGCGGTAGGTCAGTCCGCTGGCGGTGGGGGGCTTGCTCGAGCCGCCGCATGAAACCAAGCCCGTTGCGAGCAGAATAAAGACAAAAAAAGAGCTTAAGGTCCTTTTCAACCTGGAACTCCAAGAATATTGCTGGATAGAGAGTTAGATGCGAAGTGCGGATTATATCAAAGGGTGAGCTCAAGAAATTTCGCTGCGATTGTTCAAACTTCCTAAAACAGAGAACACGCACAGTCTAACTTCGCCAGTGTAGGCTCTTCTTCGTGTACCAGCCTGCCCTGAGCAAAGTCGAAAGGTGACCTCCGTCGTGAACACAAGCCTGAAATGCAAAACCAGCTTTCCTCCTGTATTCTCAAGGATATGCCAGCGGATTTTCTAGCACGGCTCAAAGCTTCGCCCGTGCTCTGTGACGGAGCTATGGGCACGCTGCTTTATTCAAAGGGGATTTTCATCAATCGCTGCTATGACGAACTGAATCTTTCGCAACCGGATTTGATTCGCGGTATTCACCACGAGTACCTGCAGGCTGGCGCGGAAATCATTGAGACGAATACCTTTGGCGGCAATGCCCTCCGACTGGAACGGCATGGGCTACACGACAAAGTCCGCGACGTCAATTTCCATGGTGCTCGGCTGGCGAAGGAAGCAGCGAAAAGCTTTGACGCGTGGGTCGCGGGAGCCGTGGGCCCGTTGGGGATTCGCATTGAACCGCTCGGGAAAACCTCATTCCAGGAGGCTCGCGATATCTTTCGCGAGCAGATCGCCGCTTTGCTCGAAGGTGGCGTCGACCTCCTGATTCTCGAGACCTTCGGCTATATCGACGAGCTGCATCAGGCGATCCACGCAGCGCGAGAGGTTGATCCGCGCGTTCCTGTTGTCGCGCAGGTTACGCTGGATGAAGAATCGAATTGCCTGGACGGCTCGACGCCGGAAATTTTCGCGCCTCGGATTGAACAGTGGGGAGCAGACGTTATCGGGTGTAACTGCAGCGTTGGGCCGGTATCGATGATCGAGTCAATTGAGCGCATCCGTGCCGCAACTTCCCTTCCGCTCTCGGCGCAGCCGAACGCCGGAATTCCACGTTCCGTGGAGGGCCGCAACATCTATCTTTGCTCGCCGGAATACATGGCAAGCTACACGCGGAAATTTGTCGCTGCCGGAGTACGGCTCATTGGAGGCTGTTGCGGGACCACGCCCGAACATATTCGCGTGATGAAATCCGGCCTGCGCATGACGCAAGCGCGCGCACGGATAAGCGACTCTCCAGCCAAGACGCAGGCGGCGCCTGTTGTTGCTTCCATTCCGCTGGAACAGCGCTCGAAACTGGGTGCGAAGCTCGCGAGCGGTGAATTTATCTCCATGGTCGAAATTGTTCCGCCCAAGGGAACCAACATCCTGAAGGAACTCGAAGGCGCGAAGTTCCTGAAGTCTGTCGGTGTCGATGCCATCAACATTCCCGATAGTCCACGCGCCTCCGCGCGCATGAGCAATCAGGCGCTGTCAGTGTTGTTGCAGCAGCAGTCCGGGATTGAGGCCATTCTGCATTACACCTGCCGCGATCGCAACGTCTTGTGCATTCAATCGGACCTGCTGGGCGCGGCAGCGATTGGAATTCGTAATCTGATCTGCATCACTGGTGATCCACCGAAAATGGGCGGCTACCCTGATGCGACCGCGGTCTTCGACGTGGACGCGATCGGATTGGTGAACATTGTTCACAACCTGAATCGCGGGTTGGATATCGGCGGAAACCCAATCGGCGCCGGGACGGGCTTCGTGATCGGAGTCGGCTCAAATCCGGGTGTCCCGAACATCGACGAGGAAATTCGCCGCTTCGAATACAAAGTTGAAGCCGGTGCGGAATATGCGGTTACTCAGCCAGTGTTTGATCTTTCTCTGCTCGAAAAATTTTTGAGGCGAATTGAGCATTTTAAGATTCCCGTCGTCGCAGGCATTTGGCCGCTGGTCAGCGCGCGCAACGCGGAATTCATGAAAAACGAACTACGCGTGTCCGTGCCTGAGAACATCATGCACCGGATGACCGGAGCAACCTCGCCCGAGTCAGCGCGAGAAGAAGGCATCGCTATTGCGCGTGAAATGCTTAGTTCTGTGCGGCACATGGTGCAGGGCGCGCAAATCAGCGCGCCACAAGGACGTTACTCCTCGGCCGTTGACGTGCTGGAGGCGCTGGGTGGCAGATCGGGCGCAAAGGCGGGATGAACGCCAGCAACATTTAAGCACAGCAACGACAACTTCCCATTACACTAGCGGCGTCTAAGTTTGCTACGCAGTTCCGCCCTCTCCCGAAGAGAGTCCTGCAAGTTAGGAGGCAAACCGTGCTCACTGAGCTGCTCTCCCGCTGGCCGCTCATTCAGCAGATTAAAACCGGAGCGAATGGCAATGGCATTGAATCAATGTCGGAGCGCACCCGGAATTTAAGGCCAAAAACTCACGGCGCGGAAGTAGCGCGCTCCATTTGTCCTTATTGCGGCGTCGGCTGCGGACAGGTTGTCTATCACAAGAATGGCAAGTTGATTTCGATCGAAGGCGATCCTGAGTCGCCGATTTCGCGCGGCCGCCTTTGCCCGAAAGGCGCCGACACATTTGAGCTGCACACGCATCCCGGTCGATTGCAGAAAGTGAAATATCGCCGGCCGTATTCCACTAAGTGGGAAGAACTTGAGCTCGAGACCGCAATGGACATGGTCGCCGACCGGCTCTGGGAATCACGCGAGCGCACGTTCCAGGAAGAAAAGGACGGCGAGGCGCTGATGCAGACGAAAGCCATCGCGCATCTCGGTGGCGCAACACTCGACATTGAAGAAAATTACCTGATCAAAAAACTCTTTTCCGCCGGCCTGGGTATGGTTTGCATTTCCAACCAGGCCCGTATATGACACAGCTCCACTGTGCCCGGTCTGGGCACAAGCTTTGGACGAGGCGGGGCGACCACTGCGCAACAGGACCTGAGTAACTCCGACGCGATCCTGATCATGGGATCGTCCATGGCGGAGAACCATCCGGTCGGTTTTCAGTGGGTGATGGAAGCGCGCGAGCGGGGCGCTAAAATCATTCACGTTGATCCACGCTTCACGCGCACGTCGGCGATGGCAGATATTTGGGTGCCCTTGCGCGCCGGCAGCGACATTATCTTCCTGGGCGGGATCATTAATTACGTTCTCGCGAATAATAAAGAATTTCGCGATTATGTAGTTCACTACACCAATGCGGCAACTCTGCTGCGCGACGATTTCAAAGACACAGAAGATTTGGACGGAATGTTTTCTGGTTGGAATGCCGAGAAGAAGCAGTATGACCCGGAGACCTGGCTCTACCGCGGTGCTCCAGTAAAGGGCAGCAAGGGACAGAAACCTGGGCACTCAGGCGCGGGCGGTGGCCACGGAAAAGATCGTGGAGGGGAGGCGCAGGAAGCGAATAAGTTCGAATCCGACACCTCGCTCGAAGATCCGCGATGCGTGTTTCAGGTACTGAAGCGGCACTTCTCGCGATATACGCCGGAAATGGTCGAGCGCTACTGCGGAGTTCCCAAAGACATTTTTTTCAAAACAGCCGAAACATTTGCCTCAGCCTCGGGCCCAGAAAAAACTGGCGCGATCTGCTACGCAGTGGGATGGACGCAGCATTCGAAGGGCGTGCAGATTATTCGTGCAGCGGCAGTATTGCAACTGCTGTTAGGAAATATCGGAAGGCCGGGCGGCGGGGTTATGGCTCTACGTGGGCATGCCTCGATTCAGGGATCAACAGATGTGCCAACGCTCTACGACATCCTCCCTGGATATTTGCCCATGCCATTCTTCGAGGCAGATGCGAATGATTTGAAAGGTTACTTAAAAAAACACAAACCTTCCACCGGACTCTGGGCGAACTTCGACGCATATTTCGTCAGTTTGATGAAGGCATACTACGGCGACGCTGCCACGAAAGAGAATGACTGGGGATTCGACTGGCTGCCGCGCGTTACCGGCGACCACTCGCATTTCGGCTACTGGCTCGACATGCAGGACGGAAAGATGGAAGGTCTTTTCGTCATGGGCCAAAACCCAGCGGTGGGAGCCTCAAATGGCCGACTCGAGCGCAGCGCGTTAACTAAGCTGAAATGGCTCGTGGTACGAGATATGGTCGAAACGGAAACAGCCTCGTTTTGGCTCGATTCTCCCGAAGCTCAACGCGGAGAGCTGGATCCAAAGACGATTGCAACCGAGGTTTTTCTCTTTCCTGCTTCTGGAACCGCGGAAAAAGCCGGAACCTTCACCAACACGCAGCGCTTGCTGCAATTCCGCGAGAAGGCTATCGATCCACCTGGAGATGCTCGCAGCGAGACCTGGTTTATGTACCACCTCGGCCGGCGGATGAAGGAAAAGGCGAAGAACGATCTGCGGCCGCGAAATGCCGGGCTCAATGCGCTGACTTGGGATTATCCGCTGCAAGGGAAACATCGCGAACCCGATACTGAAATTGTACTGCAAGAAATCAATGGCTGGACCGTTAGCGACCGGAAACAGCTACAGCACATACAAGATCTGAAAAAAGACGGTTCGACTGCTTGCGGTGCATGGATCTATTGCGGCGTTTATCCAGAGGAAGCAAAAAATCGCGCCCGGGAGCGCAAGCCAAAAGATTTGCTGGGTCACGGCTGGGGATTTGCTTGGCCGAACGATTGCCGCATCATTTACAACCGCGCCTCCGCAAAGCCGGACGGGGCCCCCTGGAGCGACCGCAAAAAACTGGTTTGGTGGGACTCAGAGAAAAAAGAATGGGGCGGTCTCGACAACGCTGATTTCAAGAAAAATCTCGCACCCGATACTCCCGACAATTTAGAAGGCGGCAAAGGCGTCGAGGCACTCGGAGGAGCGCGGCCATTTACCTTGCATCCAGATGGCGTTGGTTGGATTTACGTAGCCAGCGGATTGAAAGATGGCCCGCTGCCCACGCATTACGAGCCGCTCGAGTCTCCCATTCACAATCCTCTGTACAAGCAGCAAGACAATCCGGCTGCGCACAAGAAGGCGCGGCCTGATAATCCGTATGCGAATTCGCCCGGCGATCCGACATACCCATACGTGTTGACGACGTATCGCCTTACCGAGCAACACACAGCAGGCGGCATGACTCGCACGCTGTCTCATCTTGCGGAGTTGCAGCCGGAGTTGTTCACGGAAGTTTCTCCGGAACTCGCAGACGAGCTTGGGCTGACCCACGGCCAGTGGGCGACAATCTCAACCCCACGCGCGGAGGTTGAAGCGCGCGTGCTGATCACGCGCAGAATGCGACCCGTGTGGATCGATGGAAGGCGAATTCATCAGGTTGGTCTTCCTTATCACTGGGGATATAAAGGGATGTCGAAAGGCGATGTCGTAAACGATCTTCTCGTAATCAGCGAAGAGCCTAATGTCCGCATTATGGAGACCAAGGCTCTTGTGTGCAACGTAAGGCCGGGAAGAAGGGATCACCACCGAGAGCACCCAGAGCAATTGGCAGTCTAAGAAATGACATCTGAATAACAGGTTTAATGGCGAACGACACGAAAGCACACGAAGGAAGACCATGGCAACAACCGCATTCCTAACTGACTCCACGTTGTGTATCGGCTGCAAGGCTTGCGAAGTGGCTTGCAAGGAGTGGAACGGTGTCGGCGAAGATGGACTCAACTGGAGCGGCTATTCCTACGACAACACCGGTGCGGTCGGCGCTCAGACGTGGCGGCATGTGAAGTTTGTCGAGCAGACGCCTGAGCCTGGATTGGGCGGCAATGCTCCGGAGTTGAATTCCTGGTCATTTTCGTCAGATGTCTGCAAGCATTGCGAAAATGCCGGCTGTTTAGAGGCATGCCCTACGGGGGCGATTGTTCGCACCGAATTCGGCGGAGTGTACATTCAGCCGGACATTTGCAATGGCTGCGCTTACTGCGTGGTCTCATGTCCATTCGGAGTTGTCGAGCGAAACCAAAACGACGGCCGAGCTTTCAAGTGCACGTTCTGTTATGACCGGCAAAAAGTCGGCTTGCAGCCGGCATGTGCGAAGACGTGCCCGACCGAGTCGATCAAGTTTGGCGAGATTGGGGAACTGCGGCGCGAAGCGAAGAAACGAATCGCCGAGTTGCAGGCGCGGGGGATGAATGACGTGCAGTTCTACGACGCATCGAATACCAGCGTAGGCGGGACGCACGCGATGTTCATCGTTCGCGGCGATACTCGGCAATACAATTTGCCGCCGAAACCAGAAGTCCCGACCGTGTATTTGAAAAAAGCATGGCGATCATCCGCAATCGGAGCACTGATGCTTCTCGGCGGGGCAATTGTGGCATTCATGGCGGATGGAAGAAAGCCGTCGTCGGTCGTTGGTCGTAGGGCGTTGGCCAGAAGATGAAATTCTCATGAGTGATTCTGCGAGAGTAACGCCGCGCGTTCCGGATGAAAGCAGTGAGCGCCGGCTTTTTGAAATTCGGCGCGAAGCCGAGGCAACGGGCAAGGTTGCAAAAGCAGGTATTCGCCCGAGTGGCGCTCCGTTTCCGGTCGCATCCGTCGAGACCGGATATTACGGGATTCCGCTGCTGAAGCGGCCGGCGTGGACATGGGAAATCCCGCTCTATTTCTTTGTTGGAGGCGCAGCGGGTGCTGCTGCGGTCGTGGGTTCTGTCGCCAGCTATATGGGAGCCGATCGCAAGCTGGTGCGCGATGCGCGATGGATTGCCGCTGCTGGCTCTGTTATCTCTCCTGCGTTGCTTATTTCAGACCTTGGAAAGCCGAGCCGCTTCTTGAACATGCTCCGGGTGTTCAAGCCTCAGAGCGCAATGTCCATGGGCGTCTGGACTCTGGTCGGCTTTTCTGCTGGAAGTTCCGCCGCGGCATTCGCGCAATTTTTATCTGATCGATATGGTTCTTCGTTTCCGGTCCGCCTAATCGAACGCGCTGGCGATGCCGCTTCGCTTTTATTCGGACTTCCTTTTTCGAACTACACCGGCGTTCTGATCGGTGCGACAGCCATTCCCGTGTGGAACGAAAGCGTGGCAGACTTGCCAATTCATTTCGGGATGTCGGGCCTGTCTGCAGCAGTCGGCCTGCTCGAGCTGATGGGAAATAACAAGAGCCGGGCCTTACAAGCCTTAGGGATTGGCGCCGCTCTGTTCGAATGCTGGGAAGGATTCAAAATCGAAACGCGGCAGAACGCCACACTCAATCCGCTGCGGCAGGGTGGAAGCGGGCTGGTAACGCGAGCAGGTGGACTGCTCTCCGGCCCTGTTCCCACAGCATTGCGCTTGGCAAGTCTATTTTCCAGCTCAAGATCCTTGCGCAAAGCTGCTGCGGCCTCGGCGGTTGCAGGTTCACTGCTCACCCGGGTCGCCTGGATTTACGCCGGCCACCAATCCGCCAAGGATTGGAAAATACCGCTAGGAATGAAGTGGTAATCCGATCGGCGGTTTTCGTTTTCTCTAATGCGATTTCGAGGTGTAGTAGCCCGTCCGGTTACGGGCTTTATAGTTGGCGGAAGCGGGAATGCCGGCGAGCTTGACTTCAATCCGGCGGAAATCAGAATCGGCCAGGCGCTGCGAGGGATAATACGCGAGCAGATATTGAGTACGCAGTTCGTCGCTGATCGCACGAAAAGCCTGATCGAGTTGAGATATGGATGACGCGTAATAATATTTGCCGCCGGTATCTTCCGAGAGTTGAATGAGAGCGTGCTCGCCGCCGGTATCACGCCCGGCGCTCGCTTCAATGGGTACATCAATAATGCTATAAACAATCGCTTCGGCCTGCTGCGCCGAGCGAACGGCGTCTTCGTAGCTCATCTGGCTGACCGTGTCGCCACCATCCGTAATCACGACCAGCACTTTCCTTCCCTGCCTGTCTTCGAGCGCCCCCGCGCCCAGATAGATTGCGTCATATAGCGCCGTGGCCGCCCCCGTATGGGGATGATCAATCGCGCGATCGATCACTTTTAAATCATTCGTGAAGGGCAGATCCTGGCTCACGGTTTCGCTAAAGTCATAGAGCGAGAGCGCATCCACCGGCCGAATAATCGTGTGCGCAAACCGGCGCGCTGAAGCAAGTTCAAGCGGAAGGTCTTTACGCGTGCTCAGGCTGGTATCGATGTCGAGGACAATCGAGAGCGGCAGCTCGGATTCTTTATCGAAGATGGAAATTTTTTGAGGATTGCCGTCTTCAAAAATCTGAAAATTCTCCTTGCTGAGATTTCCCACCGGCGCGCCGTGCTCGTCCGTAACCGTTACGAACACGTTCACGAGCTTTACATCGACTTTGATAGAAGAATCATTCTCGCCACGGCTGGTGTCCTTAGGCGCAGAGGATTTCGCCCACGGTGGTTTGGGCACAGTTGAGGAACTCTGCGCCTGGCACACGCACGCGGCGAACAACACAAAAAACGCGAGGACCTTCATTTGTGAACTATTGGGTTGGATGCAGGGTTCTCTGGATTCGTGCCTGACTTCTGTCGAGCATGACGGCGAATCTGCACAGGGTCTTGCGCCGGTGGAGCTCCTTCGGCTTTGCCCGGAGCAGGAGCGCGCAGGCCCACGACCTCAGCAGGAAAGGATTCCCCGTCAGACCAGATCGCACCATCTTCAAAGTGCTCTTTTTTCCAAATCGGAACCGTGCGCTTCAGCCGGTCGATTAGCCAGCGGCACGCGTCGAACGCCGCGGCGCGATGGGCCGACGCAACGACAATCAACACACTTGTCTCTCCGATTTCAAGCCGCCCGAGCCGATGGACGATGATGGCATCGCGAATTCGATATTGCTGTGTGGCATCCGAAAGTAATGATTGCATCTGCTTCAGCGCCATTTCTTCGTATGCTTCGTAATCCAGAAAGAGCGTGCGGCGACCACGGCTGTGGTTACGCACAATGCCCTCGAAAAGAACCACGGCACCATCTTCAGGATGCTTGATCAAATCGAGAGTGGCGGCGCTGTCGATCTTCTCATGCGTGATGAAGGCCCTAGCCGAGTTTTCCTCCGAGGCATCGAATCCCCCGCTGACTGGAGGGAGCAGCGCGACTTCGTCTCCAGGACGCAAACGGTCTTGCGGGCCGGCATATTCCTGGTTAACCGAAATTGCGACCGAGTTGAGGATCTTGTCAGTTTTCGAGAGATGTTGCGCGTAGTGCTTAATCACGTCGCCCGCGGTGGCGTTCTCCGGGAGTGACAGTAAATCCGAGCTGCGACCGGTAAGGTCTTTCAGCACGCCGAATAAGAGCACTCGGACTTGCATAGACACGGCTTCAGTTTAACGCGAGCTTCTGATAGGAGGGGCTGCATTTCTTTCGATTATCAGGCTTCCCACGGATTAATTACCGCTACTCCCATCGGCTGAAAATGACCGACATTACGGGTCACGACGCTCATGTTATGCACAAGTGCCGTAGCAGCGATGAGAGCGTCTCGATCAGACCGCGGATCAGGAACATAAAACGCGGCACATCTCTGTGCCACCGCCGTATCAATGAGCAGAATGCGATCGGAGAATGTCGGCAAAACATGGTGATCCATCCAAGCGCGAAGAATCGCTCCTTGTTTGCGATCGCGTCGTTCGAGTAGAAGAATGCCGATTTCGAGTTCCAGAATAGTTATTGCCGAGACGTAGAAGCTGACAGTTTGCCGCGCTTTAGCCCATTTCTGGAGGTTTGGATGAGCATTCTTTTTTCTGAGTTCCGACACCACATTGGTATCGAGTAGGTACGTCACCTTAAGTCCGCTGGCTGCTGCAATTTGCCGGTTAGGACAGGCGGCTCGAACTCGATTTCGGCGGCTGCCGGCATGGCGAGCAGGTCAGCAATGCTCTTTCCACGTCCCGTTATGCGCTGGTATTCCTCTACCGTAAGCAGTACGTGGGAAGGGCGGCCTCGATCAGTGATAAAAACGGGGCCGCGTTTGGCCGCTCGTTTTGCCCTGCTGGTGTCCTGATTGAATTCCCGGCTTGATAACTTCGTCACGGCCATAGCAGAGGCTCCGATGTAGTAACGTGGCTACATTATAGCAGAGGTGACTGTGGGCGGAATTAATTTTCGAAGTGCTGAGATGCCAGATAGCTTGACGCGCCGCAACTACCCGCGCTAATATGACGTCATACGACATATCACGTCATGACATATGGCTCCGCTTCCGCTGAGTGAACCCGTATTGTTGGTGCTGCTGAGCCTTGCGGAACAGCCACGCCATGGATACTCCATTTTGAAGGACGTTGAGCAAATTACTGGTGGAAGAGTCGTGCTAAGCACTGGCACGCTGTATGGGGCGCTGCAAAGGCTTCTTACATACGGCTGGATTGAACGCGTGGAAGAAGAAGACACCCCCCGCGACCGGCGTTCGTATCGGCTCACCTCCAAAGGTCGCAGGAACTTGCAAGCGGAAGTTGCGCGCATGCGGCATCTGACGAGACTCGCGGGCCTGCGCATAGCTCACAAGGAGGCATGAGCCATGCTGGTCCTATATCGCAGACTCTTTCGGCTTTATGCGGAATCGTATCGCCGCGAATATGGGCCGGAAATGGTGTGGGTGTTTACGCAGGCGAGACGCGAACCGGAACCGTGAGCATTGGATGGTTCGTCCTCTTCGCGCTGCGACGGACTGGTGTGCAACGTTTGGAAAGTCTGGACACCGCTTCAAAGTAGATTCCCTTCCGGCTATTCGCTTTACGACCATTCCGAACCGCGAAGGGTGCTGCGGCCCACATGTCGATCAGAGCGTCACCAATAAGAAAGGCCAGCCTGATGGCTGGCCTTCAAGTTTTGCCAACTGTTTAGTGTTTATCCTTTGGCGGCTTCTCTTCCTTGGGCGGTTTTTGCTCCCGCTGCGGCGCGGGTCGGCTCTCACGCTGCGGAGCCGCGGGCCGCGCTTCGGGACGAGCATTGTGCTGCTCTTCTCGCGGCGGCGGGGCCGGCCGCGTCTCGGGTTGGCGAGGGCTCGGCTCGGTGCGAGGCTCAGGAGCACGAGCTGGTTGCTGCGGCATCGTGCGCGGCGTTTGCTCCGGCGGTCGGGCGTCTTCCGGACGTGCCTGCGGCGTCTCAACTGGCCGCGTCGGCTGCTGCATCTGAGGACTGGTCTGGGGGCGATTGTTCTCCGGCCGGTCCTGCGGAGGCTGAGCCTGACGCGGTGTTTGTTGAGCAGGCGGGTTGTACTCAGGACGATTGTTATCAGGCCGCGCCTGCGGTGTTTCTACCGGCCGCGACGGCTGTGCTTGCTGCGGAGAATTCTCCGGACGATTGTTCTCCGGACGTGTTCCCGGATATTGACGTTGCGGCTGTTGCGCGCCCTGGTTTTGTGGACCTTGATTTTGCGGACTGGCGGACGGCGGCCTTGGCACATTGCGATTGTTATATTGCGGCGCGCCGGGACGAGGCGAGTTCTCAGGACCATTTGGTCTTACTCCGTTCGCAGGTCCACCCGGACGCGGTGTATTTTCATTCTGCTGTGGCGCCGGTGCTCCGGGACGCGGAGTCGCGCCACGATTTTCGGAAGCATTCGGCTGTCCACCGGGAGCTCCAGGCCGCGGCACATAACCGCGGTTTGCGGGAGCGTTCGTCTGTCCAGCGGGTCCGCCTGGCCTCCCAGTAACGCCACCATTCTGTGGCGCATTTGGCTGGGCGCCCGGACGTGGTCCGTTATTGGGTTGACCGCCCGGTCGTGCACCCGCGTTGCCCGGACCGCCGCGAGCCCCACGCTGTAACGGTTGCGCTTGGCCGGGAGGTGCTGCGCGAACCGTCCTGACCGGAGGCGGTGCAGTCGGCCGTGCGAATGCCGGAGCGCCCGGACGTCTGTAAGCAACAGGTTGACGCGTCACCACTACCGGTCGACTGATTGCCTGCGCCGGTGGATGGTACTGCACTGGATGAGCGACTCCGATAACGCTCTGGCGTGCGGGTCGAAATTGAGTGACGGCGCCAGGTCCAACGCGTGCAGAAGCCATGGCGCGCGCATCGACGTGCACCAGATTATTGTGAACTGGGCGAGCGTTGATGAAGGTTTCGCGGTTTACAACAGTTACGCTATTTGCGACTCGCCGGTTGACGTAGGTGACGTTCGTGACGCGGTTAGCTCTGTAGTTGTTATAGACATTCGTGACCTGAACCACGGTTACACGCGTGTTGGTAACGTTTATGTTTTCAACGTAACGAGGACTCGTGCGATACCAGGGCACGTAGACTTCACGCGGGCCCAGCGGGAACCATCCAACCGGCGCTGTGCCCACCCCAATACTGAATCCGCCTACGAATGCAACAAGAGCGGGAGCATAAACCGGGCGAACTGAAACCGCGACGGGTCCCGGAACCCAACCCCAGCCTCCGCGGATGAAAGCCCAACGGCCGTAGTGAAATGGCGCAAAACCCCAAGGCTCGTCTTCAACCCAGGTCCATCCCCAGGGATACACATAAGCCCAGTGACCGAAGCGATATGGCGCCCATCCGACAGCCACGCCGGTTGGATACCAAACGTTTCCATAGTCTGCATCCGACTGCCATCGGCCGTAATCATCGAGATCTTCGTAGCCGGTCATTTCGTCGGAAACATATTGCCGACTTTGCGCACGATCTTCACGCGAATCGCGCGACTCGCACCATTGCGTGAATGCATCAGCCTGCGGGATCTCGGCCACGTCGTACGTAAGCTGATCGGTACCACTGAATGTTCCTTGCTGGCCTTCCGTTAAGCGATACGAATTCCCTGCGCCAGTGACTTCGCCCTCTCCGTGAAATACCGTCGCAAGGGTTTGATCTCCGTTCTGATTGACGTCGAGGCGAAACTCGCCCGGCTGGTTCACGTTGAACGCAAGATTGGGCGTATCAACTTCGAAGGTTTCACCGTTATCGAAATGCCTCACACGGAATGAGAGCGAACCGAGCGAAAGGCGAAGCTGCGTGACGTTGTTGCCGAGATCGAGGAAGGTCACGCTGGTCTCAGGGCCGACGCGAATTGATGTAGCGCCAATCTGGATTTCAGCGCGCGAGTCCTTATCGACCCAGAAGTTGTCGCCCGTGGTCAACGGACGATTGTCGACAGCATCCACCCAATCGCCCTGACCACCGGGTTGAAACGAAACCGAGCCTTCTTTAAAGCTGAGGCGGCCGGCGCGCGTTGGCGGATCTTGATCGGGCAGACCTTGGTCTGGTTGAACCTGATCAGGCGGCCCTGGCTGGTCCGGCTGACTCGCGTTTGGCGGTTCGGGCGGACCTTGGTCCTGGTCCTGGGCAAGCGTGGGCTGAATGGTTTGGCAAAGCAACAGAATTGCCGTCGCAAGCGTTGCAAAGGAAAATCCTGTGCGCGTTTTCATAATTTAATGTTCCTTGTAGCAGCCTATTCTCAAAGGGCAGCGTTAGATACCCTGTTCATTCTGATTAAACACTTCCTGTAAACACAAGTTCTATACCCTGGTGCAGGTAAACAGGCCAGCAGGACAGGGTATCGTTAAGTATATGAGAGAGGGCGGTTTACAAGGGTGGCGAATACGATGCCCCGGGTCTTGGGCCTTTCCCGGGCTGACAATGGGCTGCGATAGTAGTCTCTGATATTCATGACGCGATGCAAGGACGGGTTGTACGGCACGGTTCCACAACCTGGCAGCCGGCGTTGCTGGTAACAGTAAATCTCATGCGACGAAACTCGTGAAAACCGGGGAAATTCCATTCCGCGCTGGGGGAGTGAAATCGGGCAACGCCCCGTTTGCAATGTGAGTCAACAGCGAGACTCACAATAAGAAAGTAAACAAAGACCCCTCGGGGATCTGACGGTGAGAAAGGCGTCACTCGTAGCGAAGCGCCACCACCGGATCAACCAGCAACGCTCGGCGGCCCGGAATGTAGCAGGCCAAGAGCGCCACCAGGAGGAGAAGAACCGAAACGGCGGCAAACGTCAGCGGATCGTGGGCAGTGACACCGAATAGCAAATTCCTCATGAGTCGCGTCAGTCCAAAAGCGGCACCCACTCCAATCGCCACGCCCACCAGCGCTAATGCCATGCCCTGCTTCAGTATCATTTGCAGTACGTGTTTCGGTTGCGCACCCAGCGCCAAGCGAATTCCAATTTCGCGTTTGCGTTGTGACACGCTGTAAGACATTACGCCATAGATGCCGATGATTCCGAGCGCAAGCGCCACGGCTCCCGCAATCCCGAGCATTACCAGCGTAAAGGAAGTGCGTGCGAGCGATTTGTCATAAACCTCTTGCATTGTTCGCACAGAGGCGAGGGGCAGATTCGAATTCACCGACCACACCGCCTGACGGATCTCACTTAAAAAACTTTCTGTCCCGGCGCGTTCGCTGCGGATTGCGAACGTGACTGTCCGCGGCGTTCCGAAGCCACCCACTACCATCGGAGGCCAGTACACGGTCTCGGGCGCCTTCTCCTGCACTCCTCTCTCGCGGACGTCCTGGACAACGCCGATCACTTCGTGCCACGGCATCCTCGGAATCTCGCGAATGTACTTGCCGAGGGCCGCCGACGGCGTTCCCCACATTTCGCGGGCCAGACTCTCGGACACCATTGCAACCGGTCGGAGTGCATAAACTTCAGCCCACGTCATGTCGCGCCCCGCAATCAATCTTGTTCCAGCTGTCTGCAGCAAACCGGGCGAGAGATGCTTATACAACCGCAACGGCGGTATGGTTCCGGCCGGGTAGACTTTGTCCTCGGCATAGATCTGATCCCAATCCGAGTCGAAACCTTCCATCGGCATCTCGGTTATGAATCCAGCGGACTTCACTCCCTGAATCGCAGCCAGCTGATCGACAATTTCGTTTTGTATTCGCGTTACTTGTTGCGGCTCGGCGACTAGGGAATCCGGAATAGAAATTCGAAGGAGTTGCAGATGCTGAGGATCCGCGAATCCCGGATCGACATTCCGCAACGCGCGGAATGTGCGGATCATCAAGCCAGCGCTCACAAGCAGCACCAGCGCCATTGCCACCTGACCAGCAACCAGCAAGTTTCGTGCCCGATGCCGTTCGCGGCTTGCACTGCTCGTTCGTCCTTCACTGCGCAGGGTCGATCCACTGCGTGGCCAGGCGTATTTCAGGGCAGGAATTAACCCAAACAACAAACCCGACAGCACGGAAAGAAGCAAAGTGAACCCCAGCGCCCGCGCATCCAGGGAGATTTCGTTCAACCGAGGCAGATTCGATAGATCGGTCGCGACCAGAAAGCGCACAGCGGCATATGCCAGTCCGATTCCCAGTAAGCCGCCTAGGAGCGCAAGCATCACGCTTTCGACCAGGAGCGTGCGCATGATTCGCGTCCAGCCCGCACCAAGCGCCCCGCGAATTGCCAATTCCTGCTGACGAGCCTCAACTCGTACCAGCAATAGGTTGGTTACATTCGCACAGGCGATCAGCATTACCACGCCAATCGTTCCCATCACCACCCACAGCAGCTCGCCTATGTTGCCGATCACTTCTTGTTTCAGTGGGCGGATGGTTGGCGTGATTTTCCAGGTCTCATAAATGTGCGAATCTTGTCCCGGACCATTCGACCACGAATCCATCCAGATCGGCAGCATTCGCCGAATGTCCGCGTTGGCTTGCTCAATCGTCACGTCTGGCTTGAGGCGCGCGATGCCGTGATATTCGAATCCTGCAAGGTCCAGTTTGCCGCGTTCAAAAGCCAGAGGCACGATCACATCGAAATCTGCATCGACAACTTGAAATCCCTTGGGCATCACGCCAACCACTTCGCGTGGCTGCGAATCAACCATGATGTTTTGCCCCAGCACTGTTGAGCTGCCGCCAAAACGCTTCTGCCAATACGAGTAGCTGAGCATCACTCTTTCAGGCCCATGCGGCACCTGGTCTGCCTGCAGCAGCCAGCGGCCAATCGCAGGCCGAACATTCAATGTCTGAAGCACGCCATCGCTTACAAAAACTGCGCGCACCTGCTCTGGCTCGGCTCGTCCCGTGACATTCGCTGCGCCCGCGATCCAGACGCCTAGGGATTGAAAGCTCCGGTTGTGATCGGCATAGGTGAAATACATTGAGGGTGACAGGAGAAGGCCGTTCTCGAAATCCGCCAGGCCTGCAGCTCCAGGAGCGACCTGATGGAGAGACACCACTTGCTCTGATTTCGGATAATTCAGTGGCTTCAGCAACACGCTATTGAGAACAGTGAAAACCGCCGTATTTGCGCCGATACCTATAGCGATCGTCAACAACGTAACTGTGGTAAATACGGGATTCTTGCGCAACGTGCGCAGGCCGTAACGGAGATCAGAAAAAAAATCTTCAACCGGTAACCACGCCCACACGTCGCGACTCTTTTCTTCGATAAGGCCTATGTTCCCGAACTCGCGCCGCGCGATATGAGTTGCTTCTTCCCTGGACAGGCCATCGGCAACCAGTTCCTCGATCTTCTCGTCGATATGCGACTGTATCTCTTCTGATAATTCTCGATACAGCCGTCCTCGCCAAAACAGTTGTCTTAGCCAACTCATGATTCACTCGGCGCCAGAACGCGTGTGATCCCTTCCAGCATGCGCTCAAAGCTCGAAACTTCACGTTGCAAGTGCTTTGCACCCGCGGGCGTCAATTTGTAAATGCGAACTCGGCGATTCGTAGAAGAGGTGCCCCACTCAGCCTTGACCAGCTCTTGCTTGAGCAGGCGCTGCAGGGCTGGATACAACGATCCTTCTTCTATCTGAAGCAAGTCGTCGGAGGTCCGCTTGATGTCCTGCGCGAGCGCGTAACCATGTAAGGGTTGCCGCTTCAGAGTTCGCAGGATCATCATCTCCAAGGCGCCGGGGAAGAGGTCTCGTTGTGTCTGCTTCGTCATAAGGAGCATGCCGTGTTGCTCTAGGCCTAGAGCAACATAGTATACGCATGCCATCGCAGTCAAGTGCCTATTAGCTGCGGAGCGGAAGTAGAAATCGGATAAACTAAATTTCCCGAGAGTTTCATTGATTCGACGTTTTCCGATGTGCGAATTGCTTGCAGATCTCGCCGTTGTAGCCATGCGTTTCAGGTTCTTTTTGCGCTGATCCTGACCGGCTCCAGCCTTTCGGCCCAGGGACCTCCTTATCAGACGGATGATCGCGGTACCCTGGAACTACAGCGCTACGAGTTCTACACTCTCCATTCGGACGACGGTACACCGGTAGAAAGGGATTTGTCCGGCCCTGGGTTTGAGCTCGACTGAGGCGCGGTACCGATAGTGCAGCTACACGCGATACTACCGTTGGGAGTCACAGCCCCTCGGAACAATCCAGACTACCGGCCGAGCGCCAAGGCAGCTTAGTGAACGGAGTTTCTATTGAGCGAAGCAATTATCCGGTTTTTTATCGGCGGTCTCGTCGTCTCTGCGTTTTCACTTATCTCTGATTTGCTCAAACCCAAGACTTTTGCGGGACTGTTTGGCGCAGCGCCCTCGATCGCTTTGGCTACTCTCGGACTCACAGTTCTTAAGCAAGGACCGCAATATGCAGCAAGCGAAGCGCATTCAATGGTCTTCGGGGCAATCGCATTGTTCTGCTACGCGGTTGCTACAAGCTATGTCCTCTTGCGTTTTCGGTTTGCAACATTGCCGGTAACCATTCTGGGTTTGTTCTTTTGGCTCGGAGTGGCAAGCGGGCTGTGGTATGTGATGACAGGGTGAGACTACGTCGTGAGTCTTTAGTCTTTGGTCGTCGGACAATTGAATCTGGCAAGTGCCGACGGCCAATGATGATTTTGACTTGCCCAAAGACCAACGACGAACGACCGACAGCGATTTTGGTTCAGCGCAAGACGCACGACGGCTTTCATGATCTCGATCAACACATCCGGACTGAAACAAGCGCGGTGGTGGGAGTACGTGCTGCGGTTCGTTCTTGGCGGCTTGGTAACCGCTGCAGCTGGAATCATCGCTAAGAAAGCCGGCCCAAGCTTCGGCGGGCTGTTTCTTGCATTTCCGGCAATTCTCGCCGCCAGCTCCACCTTGGTTGAAAAGCACGAGCGCGAGCGCAAAGAAGAAAAAGGGCTGAGCGGCAAATATCGAGGACGCCGTGCCGCCGGAGCTGACGCGGCTGGCGCGGCCATGGGAAGCATCGGGCTGATCGCCTTCGCGGTCTTTGTATGGAAGCTCTTGCCCAATCACCGCGCCTGCACTGTCATTACGGCTGCAACCGTGCTCTGGGCAATTGTCTGCGTTGTAGTGTGGTACGTGTGGAAGTGCAATCTGCTGCACCGCGCATTCAAGACGCGTAAGTCTGAGAGCCTGTCGCGATGAACCCAGATAAGACCACGCCAATGAGCATTCTGCAGTCAATCGCACCAATTCTCCAGAGATCTGCCGTTTGGGGAGAAAAGGCGCGCGCCATTGCCGCCCAGATTCACCAACTCCGAAACTACCGTTGGGTCGGCACTACGATGTCGGTCCGGAACTGGTTTCAATCATTGCGTATAGCGGTCCCGGTACACCCGCGTACCCCGATCACCAAAGGCCTGACCGGCGCTGCCATTCGAGAAAAGAAAACTATCGTTGCTGCCGATGTTGCTGCCGACCCGCGTTACCTGACAGCATTCGTCACTACCCATTCCAAAATCATCATTCCCGTCCTCGACGAGAACTGCGGCGCAGTAATCGGTACAATTGATGTAGAAGCGAGCAGCCACGCATTCTCCGAAAAAGATCAGAGAATTCTGGAAGCTTGCGCAAGGGAATCTCGCGGGCTCTGGACTGAACTGATTCCCAAATGAAATTAAGCATAGCTTCGGAACAGGTTGGGTTCATTGCTTTCTCTGTGTGGTTCGTGGCCTTATCGATAGTCTGCATTGGCTGGCCAGAAGTGATTGCAGCTTGGGTTAAGAGCTCCCGCCCTAATCCTACTGAGGCCGATTCCAGGCTGATGATGCCGATTGTGCGATTCGTCGGTCTTGGTGTCTAGTGTTAGGTGGATGTTGTTTGTTTATCATCGTTCGCGCTTTGGAGTTGAATGCCTGATTCGAGAACCATTGCCGTTGCCATGTCGGGAGGAGTTGACTCCTCGACCGTTGCGGCCATGCTGCGCACCGAAGGTTACAACGTCGTCGGCCTGACCATGCAGCTCTGGAACCAGCGCCGCCTCGCCGGTCACGAGGGCATGCCCGAGTCCGTTCAGGGTCGCTGTTGCTCGCTCGATGATGTCTATGACGCACGTCGTGTTGCGGAAACGATCGGCATTCCTTACTACGTCGTGAATCATGAGGACCGCTTTGAGCGCGATGTCGTTCGTCCGTTTGTGGAGGAGTATCTCTCCGGCCGCACTCCGATTCCGTGCAGCCTCTGCAACAATCATTTGAAGTTCGACCAGTTGCTGACGGTCGCAAAACAGATCGGGGCAGACGCCGTCGCCACCGGTCACTACGCGCGGGTTGAGTTCGACCACGCAATCAACCGCTGGCTGCTCAAGCGCCCGACGGATCGCTCAAAGGACCAGACCTATTTTCTGTTCGGGCTAACGCAGGAGCAGCTCAGTCGCACGCTGTTTCCACTCGGAGGAATGACGAAGCCGGAGGTGCGTGAGCTTGCTCGCAAGCATGGCCTTGCGCTCGCGGAGAAACCTGATTCACAGGAAATTTGCTTCGTGCCTGGTGGCGATTATAAGAAGTTTCTCGACGCATATCTCGCCGAGCAGGGCGGCTCACTTCCGGATACCGCCGGCGAGCTGGTTACCACCGATGGCCGCGTAATCGGCGAGCACAGCGGCATTCACAATTTCACTGTCGGCCAGCGTAAGGGGCTTGGCGTGGCGGCCGGCACGCCGCTTTACGTTTTGCAGATCAAGGGCGATGCACGCCAGGTTGTCGTCGGCGAACAGGACAATTTGTATTCGCAGACGCTGCTGGCAAAGCGCGCGAATTTGATTTCCGTCGAGGATCTCCGCCAGCCAATGCACGTGAGCGTGAAGATTCGCCACCGCCACGAGCCTGCCGCAGCGACCATCGAAAAGACCGGCGCGAACGAGATTCTGGTCACGTTTGACGAGCCGCAGCGTGCGATAACTCCCGGGCAGGCAGCCGTCTTCTACAGTGGCGATGTGGTTGTTGGCGGCGGGTGGATTTCATAAAATTCGGAACAGAAATGGCAACCCTAGGCCTCATCGAATACAAAGACGCCAGCCCCGAGGTGCGCGCTGTGTATGACGACATCATGGCGACGCGCAAGACTGATTGGATCAACAATTTTTGGAAAGCTCTGGCCACCGATCCTGTGACGCTGAAACGCACATGGGAGGCCATCAAGCAGATCATGGCTCCGGGCGCGCTCGATCCGCTGACAAAAGAGTTGATCTATCTCGGCGTCAGTGTCTCGAATCAGTGCGGCTACTGCATCGCCTCACACACCGCGTCTGCGCGGAAGAAGGGAATGACGGATGAAATGTTCCGCGAGTTGATGGCGGTGGTGGGCATGGCGAATGAAACCAACAGACTTTCCGCGGGTTACCAGATCGAAATCGACGAGCAGTTCAAGGTATAAATATGGCACACGAGTTCAGCACTTCATACATTGAAGATTCGCTTTCACTGTTCCGCTACTACAAGAAACTTGCCGAAGGAGCGATGGAGCAAGTTTCAGACGAGCAATTATTTACCGCACTCGATGAAGAGATGAATTCGATTGCGATCATCGTAAAGCACATGTCCGGCAACATGCGCTCGCGCTGGACCGACTTCCTTACCAGCGACGGCGAGAAGGCCGACCGCAACCGTGACAGTGAATTCGCCGCACCGCCTGAGACGCGCAAAGAACTACTGAGTATTTGGAACCAAGGTTGGGAAAGGGTTTTTGCGGCTCTCGAACCGCTATCCGACTCAGACTTGGATCGGAAGGTTTTCATTCGCAACGAAGCCCATTCCGTAATGCAGGCCATCAATCGCCAGATCGCGCATTACTCTTACCACTGCGGGCAGATCGTGTTTCTGGCGAAGCATTTCAAAGGAAGTGCCTGGAAGTCGCTTACCGTACCGCGCAACAAGTCTGCGGAGTTCAACCAGCGGGTGCTTGCCGGAGAAGCCAGCCAAAGGTGATTTGGGAGCGTCGTTGGTCGCTGGTCTTTGGTCGTTAGCCACAGACCTTGGATCGTGGTCCAACACCAGACTTAAGCTCAAGGGATTTGCGAACGACCAACGACGAATGACCAAGGACGGGCTTGCTAACGAAATCGGATCTACAATTTTCGTGGCTGCTTTGCTTTCGGGAACTTGAATTCATGCGCCTTCATATCCACTTTTTTCCCACGAAAGCGGACTCCTTCAGCTTCGAGACGAAACCGCTGTTCCATCGCATGTTCGCCGCGCAATTTGATGGCACCACCAGCGCCCAGAATGCGTTGCCAAGCCAATCCAACCGAGCCGCGGAGCGCTCGAACAACTTGCCTGGCGGCGCCCGGAAACCCCGCTGCACGAGCAACCGCTCCGTACGTGGAAACTCTGCCTCGCGGAATCTTCTTTATTGCGGCGCGAATCCGCTGCTGCATCGACCCATCGCGCATCACGGGCCTGTCTTTGAAATTTCAGACGCCGGTTTCTCAAAGGTCGTCGCCGGTATTGAAACATTCGCCTGAGCGCTTTCCAGCTGCACGCTTGTGTGTCCGGTCGGAGTAGACGAACTCCAATGAAATGGCAGCTTTACTCCGGAAACATCGCGGTAGTCTGAATAATCGATCTGCGTTGGATTCAAACCAAGCGGCGACTGCGCATAGCGCACGATGCGGACGAGCAACCCGCTTTGCGTGTCGAAATAGAAGTCCACCGGAGGCAATCCCTGGCGCTGACCGGAAATCATGATTGTGTCCTGATCACCGATCTTCGTCTCTCTCGCGGTTTTCAACGGATTGAAGGTTTTGTTCAGGTCGATCGCAAAGTGAAGGTCGGCATCCATGCGATTCGCGTCCACATCGGCGGGAGTCATTGGGCGCGGTGGCCGCCCGGGAAATATCAACCACCCCGATTCTCCGTTGAACACGGAGCCGCCCGTTCCATTCGGCCAAGTCGTGACCATGGCAACGTGATCAGGAGACTGCACAAACATCTCGAGCGGGAATTGGCGTCCTGCCGCTTCGAGCGTGCCCTTGGCATCGAGGCTGGTTAGTTTTGAAATCGCGCTTGCTCCGCCAATTCCGGACACGTACTTGGAGATTATTTCTTCGGGTTTTGGCAAATTTTGCGCGGCCGCGCCAGGTTCCACCGCCTCAGCCAATAGTTGTACTCGCCCTTCTGCAATGGCCGGGATCGCCTGTGGCGACGGGCTTCCACGGTGGCACGAATAGCATGTCACCATCTGCTTGCCCCGGAAATTGTCGGCGTTGATGCTGATCATCATCTGCATCATCTTGCGCGCGATCTGCTTCGGTTTCTTGTCATCCTTATCGAAGGCGTTCTCTACATGGCAGTAGCCGCACTGCACGCCCAACGACGAAGTAATGAACTGCATTGCCGGTATCAACTGGTCCGAAGGCACATCTTTCAGGACCTGGATGTTCTTGTACACCTCGACCGCCTTCTTGTTCGCACTTGGCGCCGGAGGCCCTTGCGTCAACGAAACTGCGGAACAGGCAATGACGACGGCGGAGATACGAACTACCTGATCGATGCTTTTCGGCAATGACATTTATGTAGTTTCCCCAAATTGATTAATACAGCGTAATCTCCAAACCCAATGAATCACAATATATCCTGCTCTCATTCCTGGTATGCAAAAAATGATCAGACCTCTGCCGCTGTCTCGCTGTTCTCTTTGGTAACGGATTTTAGTCCACCTCAAACTAACGTTAGAATCTTTTCATGCGGGTAAGCCGGCGCGGGAAAATAGTGTTTTTTCTAACCTTCGGTGTCGCCCTCGCTGCCGCCGCCGTTGCTGTCGGTTTTGGCTGGATCATTCTGAATTGGCAGCAGGACGTAAAGGTTTTACTGGGCATTATTTTTTTTGGAGCAATCGTTACCGGGCTCATCCTGAACACGAGTTTTCTGGTTCGCGAAATCCGGCGCAACGAGCAACACGATAGTTTTATCAATGCCGTCAGTCATGAGCTGAAAACGCCAATTGCCTCGATTCGGCTGCACTTGCAAACCCTCGAACGGCGTCAGCTCGACGATGCGCAACGCCGGGATTTCTATCGCCTGATGCTTGAGGACACTGATCGGCTCATGAGCACGGTAGAAAAGGTGTTGAAAGCAGGAAAAGCGGGCGCTCGCAGCGTTCAACGTGTGGACCTGGATTTTGCGCAACTGGTCGAACAATGCGTGGAGAGCGCTCGGGTCAGCCATCACCTTCCCCCGAGCGCCATTCGTTACGAATCTTCGTTGAATGGCAACGGCTCAGATGTCAGCGGCGATCCTGACGAACTTCGCACCGCTGTCTCTAACATCCTCGATAATGCCGTTAAATATTCCGGGAACAAAGTCGATGTGTCTGTCCGGCTTGAGGAAGAGGAGAAGCGGCTGGTGTTGCGTATTCAGGATCGTGGCGTGGGAATTCCACATTCTGAACTTAAGACGATATTCAAGCGCTTCTATCGTGTTCCCGGTCGCGCGGTAGCTCAGGTTCGCGGCACCGGTCTTGGCCTCTTTCTGGTCCGAACCATCGCAAAACGCCACGGAGGACGCGTTCTTGCGGAGAGCGCTGGTGAAGGCAAAGGCACAACTGTCATTTTCGAAGTGCCGCGGAGAGCATCGTGAGCCGTGTACTCATTGTGGAAGATGAAGCGCATCTTGCCACAGGCCTGCAATTCAACCTGCAAGCGGAAGGACATTCCGCCGATGTCGCGGGCGATGGGGAAACTGCGCTCGATTTACTTTTGAAGGAGAGCAAAACTTTCGACGCTTTAGTGCTGGACATCATGCTGCCGGGAAAAGATGGATTCGAGGTGGCTAGCGAATTGCGCGCCGCGAGAAACTACATTCCCATTCTGATGCTGACCGCACGTTCGCGTCCTGAAGACGTCTTGAAAGGATTTGCTTCTGGGGCGGACGACTATGTTGCGAAGCCGTTTGAGCTGCCGATTTTTTTGGCGCGTCTTCAGGGCCTGCTGCGCCGTCGTGAGTGGATGCAGCATGTTCCTTCGGTTGAGAAGCCGGTCGGTCGTAGTGAGGAAAATCCGTCCATCGCCGACGACGACAGCAATCAGGAATTTGGGACATTCACCTTTGACGGCAAGACGGTCGATTTCGGCAACCTTGAACTGCGTACGAATGAAACGACCACCCGCCTCACGGTCATGGAGGCTGAATTTTTACGCTACTTGATTCGTAATCGCGGCCGAGTGGTTTCTCGCAAATCCATTCTTGAAGATGTCTGGGCGTTGCGCGAAGACACTGACACCCGGGCTATCGACAACTTCATCGTCCGCCTGCGGCGATACATCGAGAAGAACCCTTCGCATCCACAGCACCTTCTTACCGTGCGCGGTGTCGGCTATCGCTTTGAAGCGAACGTCGAGTAAACCGCGCTCGGAAGGTGATACAGATTGAGCAATCAGGAAGTCTAGTGCAGTGATGCCGAAGCGCCGCTTGCAAGGTCCCTAAGCACGTTCAGGAAGGCGGCTGTCGCTTCTTCATCTGCCAGGGCATCGAGCGGAATTGTTGCAGCCAAATTAGGGGAATCAGGACGGAACCTCACCGTCATGAGGCTGTGCCCGCGCGAAGTCATCAAGGTATTGACCACTGGGGTGAGCTCATGCGTCCATTCTGTACGAGTTGTCAGCACTACAGGACCGGGGCGGGAGATGGTCCAATTTCGTTGCGGATTCGAAATTTCCTTCGGCTTCTGAGTCAGCCAGCGATGGCGCGAAATTTCCAGGTGGAAATGCGGAGAGCAGTCGAGGTCGGCTTCGAAGGTAAGAGTGTCTTTCTGCCGCCGCCATAGGCAGACGAGCCATTGAACCGGAATCGGCCGGGGCAGCAGCTTAACGGTAATTCGTGCGTTTTCAAACCAATGGGTGGCAAAGCTAAAGTGTGCCTGTAGGCGGCAAGCACTCAGCCACTTGGTTTCCAGCAGCCGACCGCGGGTTGCGCAAGCCGACTCTACCCACTGCAGAACCACTGTTCCCCGGCGTCGGTTATATCGGGAGAACAGCAGATACCAGACCACGACTATTGCGGTCGCAGCCACTACCGCGTCAATGGCGATCCGAAGCACCACCAGACCCTCAGATGCGAATGGTACGACTTGGGGTGGCAACGGGCAAGACCCTCAACGTAGATTTTTCAAGTTTTCCAGAGCTGGTGCAAGTACTTTCCTCACAGCACGTTCCATCTGTTCTGGGTTAGCCGATCTAGAATGTCAGAGTGCAATTCACAGTTCGCGATTTCAGGCCAGAGGACTTCGAAACAATTTGGACGTTGGACCAGTCCTGTTTCGCGCCTGGAATTGCCTATAGTCGCTACGAACTGCTGACGTATATGCGTCGTCCCGGGGCTTTTACGCTAGTCGCGGAATCCACTGAACTTTCCTCGCGGGGAACGTCTATTCTCGGCTTCGTGGTTGCCGAAACCGGTCGACGCGAGACTGGACACGTGATTACGATTGACGTCCAAGCCGCCGCTCGCCGTTATGGTGTCGGGTCAACCCTGCTCTCTGCCGCCGAAGAGAAGTTGCGCATTGCGAAATCGCATGCTATTCGATTGGAAACTGCCGTGGATAACACCTCTGCATTGCAGTTCTACAAGCGGCACGGGTACGACGTGATCAGAGTCATTCCGCATTATTATTCCAATAGCGTCGACGCTCTGCTGCTCGAAAAAAATTTGCTTTCGGTAAAATCCGCTGACTAGCTTCTGCAAATGAAAGTTGCCATTCAAGGCGAACCGGGATCATTCAGCCACGAAGCCGCCCGTCGCATGGTTCCCGGCTGCTCGATCGTGCCGTGTGCCCGCTCGGTAGAAGTATTCGATCAACTCGGCACGGCGAAAGTTCCGGTAGCTGTTATTCCGATTGAAAACTCGCTGGCGGGCTCTGTAACCGAGCACCTCGATCTGCTGCTTGCCCGCGAGGTTTTCATCCAGCGGGATTTTCACTTGCGAATCATCCACAATTTAATCGCTGCACGCGGAGCGAAGAAATCGCAAATTCGCCGGGCCTTTTCGCATCCCGTCGCGCTCGATCAATGCCGCGATTTTTTCCGTGCGAATCCGGGAATTCAGCCGAATCCTTTTTATGACACGGCGGGAAGCGTGAAGCATGTCATCGAAAACAAACTGGGCGATGCCGCCGGGATCGCCAGCCGGCACGCTGCCTCCGTATATAAAGGACGGATACTCGCCGCCGGAATCGAAGACGATAAGCGGAACTTCACGCGATTTTTTTTGATTCGCCGTACTCGCCGAATTCTTCCGGGCGCGAACAAGACTTCGATTGCTTTTGGATTGAAAAATGTTCCAGGCGCACTTCACAAAGCTCTTCGCGTTTTTGCCGATCGCGATATCAGCCTGAGCAAGATTGAATCTCGCCCCATTCGCGGCCGGCCGTGGGAGTACGTCTTCTATGCTGATTTTATGCGCGGAGACGACAAACTCGCCCGCGGCGCTTTACTGCAACTGAAAGCTGTGGCGGATATGGTGAAGGTGCTGGGGATTTATAAGGCGGCGTGAAGCTATGTTAGGGCTCGCGATTCTGCGCTCCGTGCCAGATCATCACAATCCGCACTTCGGATTTGCGTACTTCATAGGCGACGATGTAGGGGGTTTTTCCAACCACCAACTCTCTAGTTCCTAAATCGCGACCGAGTCGCCCTACAAAGGGATACCTGCTCACTACCTGCACCGCTGCCACGTTCTAATGGCTAACCTCTCTAGGCCACTGAGAACTCCTTCTGAATTTCCTCAAGCGACACGCCTTTCGTCTCCGGATACCAGACCAGTACGACGAGGAACTGCACCACCGTGATCACGGCGAAGAATACAAACGGCAGGGGCTTTGACCACTTCGCGATCGCAGGAAATCCCAACGAGATCACCGCAGCGCAAATCCAATGGGTGAAGCTTCCTAAACTTTGTCCTTTCGCTCGTACCCGATTCGGGAACACCTCGCTGATGTACACCCAAATCACCGCGCCCTGTGAAAATGCGAAGAAGGCTATGTAAGTAATCAGCAGCCATATCAGGAGATCTGTGTGCTCCCCTGTCGCAAATATTCCCGCCACGCCAGCCAGGCACGCAGCGGTTCCGACCGCCCCAATGAGCAAAAGCTTCTTTCGCCCGAATTTGTCGATCACCGACATCGCCACCATTGTAAAAATCAGGTTGGTCGCACCAATGAATACCGCCTGCAGGCTGCTCGAGAGCTTGCTGAATCCGGCGCTCGCAAAAATGTCATTGAGGTAGTAAAGAATGGCATTGATTCCGGCGAACTGGTTAAAGAAGGCAACTGACACCGCCAGAAATATCGGCAGGCGATACTTGCCTGAAAATAAGGGCTCGTCCGCATGCCCGTGCTCGGCGTCAATGGAAGCAGCAATTGCTTGCAGCTGAGTTTCGTAATCTGCCTCTCCGGTCATTTTTAAAACTTGCCGCGCCTCGTCAAGCTTCTGTTTTTTTACCAGCCATCGAGGACTGCGGGGGATCGTGAACAGCATGGCAAGGAAAAATGCTGCCGGGATCGCGCTCACGCCAAGGTCCCAGCGCCACTCTGCTGCACCGAATTGCTGAATTCCAATCAAATAATTGCAAAGATATGCGACCAGAATTCCGAAGACCACGTTGAACTGAAAGAACCCCACCAGCCTTCCGCGCCAGCTCGCGGGAGAAATCTCGGCTATATACATTGGACCCAGCACCGACGATCCGCCGATCCCGAGCCCGCCAATGAATCGAAAAATTACCAGCGCCGTCCAGTTCCATGCCCCCGCGCACCCAATTGACGAGAGCAAATACAGCACCGCCATAATGCGCAAGCTGTCCCGCCGCCCGTACTTATCTCCGGGAATTCCCGCGAGCAATGCTCCTATCACGGTTCCCCAGAGCGCCGCGGCCACCGTAAAGCCCTTCCAGAACGGCGAAAGATTGTAGGTCGCCGTCAGCCCACTCGTGGTTCCCGAAATCACCACCGTGTCGAAGCCAAACAATAAACCACCTAAAGCCGCCACAATCGTGCTCTTAGCTAAATAGCCATTCAGCTTCATTGGTCCCTCTCATCACGTCGGTCAGACAGTGGCCCCACAAGCATGCTGGAGGCGCCTAAGTATAAGCCGGAACGCCCGAACACCTTCGTCCATCTGCCTGCCTCACCTTGGGTTTTTCACAAACGCCGGGGCCGGGTTTAGAATCCAAGTGCTTGAACCTTCGGGAGTAACTTATCTTGGTACCGCTGCCGATGAATCTTTTGCAATGGCAGCACATCAAAGTTGAGTAAGATACACTCAACTAACGAAAATCGTATATAGCGCGCCTGATTCGCGCAGTCCACAACTTGGTTTCGCGGCTGGCGCAGAGAGAGATATGCCGCAAGAGAAATCATTACCGATATTACCCGTTCGAGATACCGTCCTCTTCCCACATGCCGTGCTTCCGTTGACGGTTGGCCGCGAAAGCTCGGTCCAACTTGTTAATTCACTTGGCGAAGACAAGACGATTGTTGTGGTCGCCCAACGCGAGGCACGCATTGACGCACCACAGCCCACGGACCTTTACACGGTCGGGAGCCTGGCGGTGGTACATAAAGTCGTCAAAATGCCGAATCAGAGCCTTTTTGTTTTTGCAGAAGGTCTGGAGCGAGTTCGGCTGGCGGAATTCACTCAGCTTACGCCCTTCATGATGGCGCGGGTCGAGACTGTCCCCGAAGCGCTTCCGCCGAAGTCCTCGGAAGTCGAGGCTTTGCAGCGGAACGTTCTTACGTTATTCCAACAGATCGTCGCGGGGTCGCCGACGTTGTCCGATGAATTGTCGACGGTGGCGATGAACATCGAGGAGCCTGGGCGCCTGGTCGACTTCATAGCGTCCTCGCTGCCATCGCTTTCAACGCCTGACAAGCAAGACACTCTTGAGACTACCGACGTTCGTGTGCGGCTCGAAAAGATCAATCAGCACCTGGCGAAAGAGCTCGAAGTCCAGCAGCTCCGCAACAAAATCCAGTCCGAAGTTCAAGACCGAGTGCAGCAAAGCCAGCGCGAGTACTACCTGCGCGAGCAGATGAAGGCTATCCAGAAAGAACTCGGAGAGCAGGATGAAGGCCAGCGCGATACCGAAGAGCTTCGCCAGAAAATCGAAAACGCCGGCATGCCCGACGAAGTAAAGAAAGAAGCGCTAAAGGAACTTGGCCGTCTCTCGCGCATGTCCCCGATGGCTGCAGACTACGGCGTCACTCGCAACTACATAGAGTGGCTCGCCGTTTTGCCATGGTCAAAAACTTCAGGCGGCGAAGTCGACATTCCGAAAGCGAAAGAAATCCTGGATACCGACCACTACGATCTGCAGAAAGTAAAAGACCGCATTCTGGATTACCTCTCCGTTCGTCGTCTTAAGCCGGCAATGAAAGGTCCAATCCTTTGCTTCGTGGGACCTCCGGGCGTCGGCAAGACCTCGCTCGGCCGTTCGATTGCTCGTGCGCTCGGGCGCAAATTTGTCCGCATCTCGCTTGGCGGCGTTCACGACGAAGCCGAGATCCGCGGCCATCGGCGCACGTACATCGGGGCATTGCCCGGACAAATCATTCAAGGCATTCGCCGCGCCGAGACCAAAGATCCGGTCTTCATGCTCGACGAAATCGACAAAGTCGGCCGCGACTTCCGCGGCGATCCCGGTTCGGCTCTGCTCGAAGCGCTCGATCCCGAGCAGAACTCCACCTTTCGCGACAACTATCTCGACGTGCCGTTCGACTTGTCGAAGGTGCTGTTTATCACGACCGCCAACATGCTCGACCCCATCCCCGAACCGTTGCGCGATCGCATGGAGATCATCGAGCTTCAGGGATACACGGAGGAAGAGAAGGTTCATATCGCGTTCCAATACCTGGTTCCGCGCCAGATTGAGGAAAACGGTATCGCCCCGGAGACGATCGAGTTCCCGCGTGAGTCGATGAGCTATCTCATCCGGCATTACACGCGCGAAGCCGGCGTTCGCAACCTCGAACGCAATATCGGAACCATCTGCCGCAAGCAGGCGCGCCGCATCGCGGAAGGGAAAAACGAAAAACTGGTCGTCACGCCGGAGGTCATTCAGGAATTCCTGGGCGGAATAAAAGTCCGCAGCGAAGGCGAAATTGCCGAGCGCACCAAGCGCGCCGGAGTCGCAGTCGGCCTGGCCTGGACTCCGACCGGCGGCGACGTTCTTTTCGTAGAAGCCAATACCATGAAAGGCAAGGGTGGCTTCACCATGACCGGACAGATCGGCCAGGTGATGCAGGAATCCATGCAAGCCGGCATGACTTGGGTGCGTTCAAATGCGCGGCAGCTCGGCATTGAGGAAAGTTTCTTTGCGGACCACGACGTCCACATTCACGTCCCCGCCGGCGCGATTCCGAAAGATGGGCCCTCGGCCGGCGTCACCATGGCGACGGTACTCGTCTCCTTGTTGAAAGACACGCCAGTGCGTCCGCTGACAGCCATGACCGGAGAAATCACTCTCAGCGGAAATGTCCTGCCCGTCGGCGGAATTAAAGAGAAAGTCCTGGCTGCGAAACGCGCCGGAGTTCACGACGTAATCCTTCCGGCTGAAAACAAAATGAACGTAGAGGAGGACCTCACGCCGGAGCAACTGGAGAACCTTCAGGTGCACTACGTTAAGACCATTCGCGAGGTTCTTGATTTCGCGCTCCCGTCATCGACTGCAGAAGAACAGCACGATGCCGACGAGCGCGAGAAAGTCCTGGCCGAGCAGACCGTCAGCTAAGCAGAGCAGCACTTCACAGCAGGCCACGAGACATTCTCCTCTCTGAAAGGCTTGAGAATGGTTGGGCTGCAATAGGGTTTATTTTTTCGCCGCGGCCTTCGAACTCCATGAAAACTTGAGCTGGTTGAATACGAGCAATTATCGCGGATGTTGCTATTTCAACCAGTGCAGCAGGAGTATCATGTACTCGGCTTATCTTATTGGCCCAGAAAGAGCGACCGCGTCGTCTGCTCTTGCGATCAGCTGCCGCTCTTCACCGAGGAGGTCAGGCAATGTATTGCAATTGTGTTCGTTATCGCAGAATTTCACTCACCCTTTTAATCATGTTTTTTGCAGGTTTGTGCTTGGCGCAAGCCGGTCCAAAATATGACCCGACGACGGAAGCAAAATTCAAAGGTACGGTCGAGGATTTAAAACTTCCTCCCAAGGGAAGCGAAAAACAGATCGCGTACCTCACGATTAAGAGCGGTACCGACACAATCGAAATTTACCTTTGCCCGAAGTCGTTCATGGACGACATGGGGGTAAGTTTCGCGAAGGGTGACGAAATCGCATTCACGGGATCGAAGGTGAAGCAGGGCGATACAGATATGGTTCTGGCGCGCGAAGTGGTCAAAGGCGAAGACACGCTGGAGCTTCGCGATGCCAAGGGCAATCCCGTCTGGAATTGGAAGCGTTAAACTTTAGCCACAAAGGGCACGAGGGAAAAACGGCGTCTGCGAAATCTTTGGGCCTGCTTCGTACTCTCAGTTTTTAGTTACCGGCAACCTCAGTTATTGCTCCCGAGTATTTCCGGCGGATCACGATAGCACTGCTTCCAAAACGCCTGCTCCGAAAGCGCGCCTGTCCTCCAGAGATCGATCACGCTGCGAGTTGCGGCGATCATTCCCCCATCTTCAGCGTCGAAGATCAGCACAAGTCCTGCCGACGATTTCTCCGGATTTTCATTGCGAAAAAGATTTTCGGCGAAATGCATCTTGTCCTGCGGGCTTGTGGTGCGCCCCGTTCCTTGAGTTTGCTGCACAGAAACGATTTTTACATTTCTGCCCTTGAGCGGTCCCCAATCTCCGGGAAAGTTTCCTTCCTCCTCGCCGCTTACAGAAAAGAGTTTGCTCGACCCGGCTGGTGTGCCCGAGGAAGTTTGTTCTGCAGCACTCGCGGCACTTCCAGTCATCGGCTCGGAACCATCGAGCAACTCAACACCAGTGCGGCGCAGCCAACCGCGTGATAAACCGGAAATTCGCACGTGGACCCACTCAGGGTTGATGTCGAGAACCTCGAATTCATCTTCCGCGCTGGCCAAGAACAGGACCTTCGCATCGGAACTTGGCTCCTGCAGAATCGGCGTCTGGTCCTGCTTCACGGCTATGAGGTTGGTCGGGTGTGCCTGGTTTCGCAGAATATCCTCCAGCCCCTTGGCCTCCTGGTCAATTGCACCGTCCCCGGACGATGAGGAGCTTGGGGCTGACTTCAGGCTGGAGACACTAGGAAATTGTGGGGTGGGCGCAGAAATTTCGGGAGCGTCCGATGATTTCGCAGCAGATGGTCTCTCTGACATCACAGGCGCGCTTGGCGTTGATGCAGGGTTGGCAGTCGCAATTGCCCCGAGTGACTGCTGCAATCTATCCAGCAGGTCGGATTCGATGCGTCCGTTCGATTTCAGAACTTCGTACCCCGAATGGGCCGGATCACTGTCCCAGGCTGTGATTTTCGCTGTGACACGAACCACCGAACCGGATCCTGCTGGCGTGACGCGAACCGTGCACTGATAGTAAGGACGTTGGTACACCTGCAGGGGCTTAGTGCCAGAAATCACGAAACCATCAAGAATTGGCAATGGACCTGAGGTCCCGCCAGCAAGTTTTTTAATCGCGGATTGAACCGTAGAGACGGAAACCGGAAACGTTCGCTCAGTTGATTGTTGCGCGAGGCAAAATTCGGATCCCAAAATTGCTACAACGCACAGCGGAACGACCGTCCTGAATTTTGCCTTCACGGCAACTGCTCCAATTGAGTGCGGTGGATCCAGCCGTGCTGGCCGTCTTCCGTCTCAACCCCGTACCAGTATGCAGTCGTAATCAGCACAGCAACGTGCGCTCCAGCAGGAACGGATTGCAAACTTGAAGCACTCTTGAACGGGGCCGACTTCAACTGAGCGCCGCGAGTTTTGACGACGCGCTCCACCTCGCGCCGTAGTCTCTCGACGTGCTTCTCGAGCGATTCATTCGGTGAGCGCGCCAGCATGAGATCCAGTTGCTGCTGCTCCCGTTTCCGCCGCAACTCCTGCGCCGCAAGTTGCTCTTGGCGATGCTCCTTTTCCTCGACGGCCTCTTGTTTTTTCAGTTGCATGGCCGCGAGGTGGTCTTGAATGTCCTTCAACTCCGCCGACTCCACGGAACCATTCGAAAGGTGGCTTCGAAGACTTGATTCGTCGACGAAAAGCGCATCGATTTTAATGATTGTGCTGCTGTCGTCCCCATGCTGCACGACATAGCGAACCGCTAATGTGCCGGAATCACTGCTGTCTTTGAAGTTTCGCGGATCGAGTGCATTTTTCTTAATCTTGTAGAAAACTTTCCCTGGTCCCGCCCACTTGGGAAATAACGCGGTGTTGTTGGCCGCCTCAGCGCCGGTGATGTATTCGTCTTTGTTGTACTCTTTGCTCCCCTGGATAATCCCATCAGCGACAACGTCCTCCACAGCTTGGAGCAACTCCGGCTCGCTGACCGAAAGTTTTGTAGTGATGCCGGCGCCGTAGTCCTCGTGCTTACTTTTGGCGATGGCGTTCAGCGAGAGTAGGCAAACCAGCGCTCCAAGGTAAAAGAAAAGAAAACATCGCGCGCGGGAACACTCCTCCATGGAAGAGGCTTCATTGCAGAGAACGAATGGCGAACGAGAGGACACTAGGTTACAAATTCTCATATCGCGGACACGCTGCTAAAGTCAACTCGAATGGGAGCGAAGATCGACGGAGCCAACGTGACGAATATACATCGTGGAGACAAAATTTTTACATTTTATTGACATCTTTCATACAACCATGTTACAAACACGGGCGCTGGGGAATCAGTAGCCCTCCAAAATCATGGTCTGTGGTCTGAAGTCTGCACCAGAAGTCTGTTGAGGATGCGTGGTCATCCGCCCAGGAGGCTGTTAATGGCTTCTTTCCGAAGGACTATTGCGGTTGCGCTGCTTGCCGCTTTCTATGTCCTAGCTTTCTCGAGCAGCGCTAACGCTCTCCCTGCATTTGCCAGAAAATACGGTTTGCGATGTTCCGCCTGCCATGAAGCCTGGCCGATGCTGAATTACTTCGGGCAAAAATTCAAAGACAACGGCTATCAGTTGATGAACGACCGTGATTCGCCGGTGTGGCAGAACCCCTCTTACTGGCCCATTACACTCCGCATCACACCCTATTGGCACCGCGAAAGCACTGACAAGCTACCTGAGCTTGTTGATTCGGCTGCCGGTCCAGCCACATTGGTGCGCGGATTGACAAATAGCGGTTTTGATCTGAGCGGGCTCGATATTCTCACAGCCGGAACGCTCGATAAAAATATATCCTTCCTTCTCGTACCATCTTCCGACGAGACCGGAGCTTTCCATTTCGAATCGGTCAACGCGCGGTTCGATAATCTCTTCCATAGCCCATGGCTGAACATCAAGCTGGGAAAATTTGAGCTAGACAATATCGTCTCTGAAAAGCGGGTTATCACGCTCTCCAGTTACGGCGGCAGTTTCAACCTCTATCACTTCATTCCAGCCGGCGATAACAACATCTTCGGCCAAATTGGAGACAACCAGCTTGGCCTGGAATGGATGGGGCACTCTGCCAACGACCGAACCCGCTTGTCGGCCGCAGTCGTCAGTTCCACCGACGGTAACGTCGATCTCCCCTACGGGAGTAACGCCTATAGCGCCTTCTTTGCTGGAAGCCAGGCATTTGATGTTGGAAAACTCGGAACTGACCGTGTTGGCTTCTACGCAATGGTCGGCGAAGCGCCCACCACATACTTAACTAGCGGCGGTGTTCCTTTGCCAAGCACCGGTACTGGCAACAAGGGATTCAGTCGTGAAGGATTTGTCGGTTTGTTCTACTTTGGCAGACTCGATTTCCAACTTGTAACTCAACACGGATCTGACAGCCCTTGGTTTGGGGCAGGATACGGAGACGAGATCGACAATAACAACGGGCTTAACAATATCCCCGGTGCAGCCCTCCCGCCTGGCACTCGAAGCCCGACCTGGAATGGCGCCTTCGTAGAAACCCATTGGGTGCAAAACCCACAACTGGTATTCATTCAACGTTCCGAATGGGTGCGGATGTCGCAACAGGCGATTCCCGGCACTCCGTCAAACCTCGGCAACATCGACAATTACGTCTTCGGTTTCCGCTACATGCCGTTTATGACCAGCCGTGCAGGTTTCGCCTGGCACAACGAATACTCGTGGATTCGCCAGCGCGGAGGTGCCCCTGACGGAACCGATGTAACCGCCAGCAGCCTGATGTCGGGCTTTGACTTCGATTTCTAAGGAGGAGCAGATGCGTACACAACAGCTAAAACTTATCGCCTGCGCAGTGGCGATGCTGGCATTTTGCGGCCTCTCCTCCGCGCAAGTCACCGAGTATCAGGAAGACCAGAACCTCGGCATGGAAGCCCACGCCGGCAAGTTAACCGGGCACGCCAGGGATGCCGAAATGAACTACCGACGTTATTGCGTCGGCTGCCACGGTGTTTTGGGCGATGGCGAAGGCGAGAATGCGGTTTGGCTCGATCCCAAGCCCCGCAACTTCACTCTTGCTACCTTCAAATGTCGCTCGACCGTCAGCGGAACTCTGCCGACCGACGAGGACCTCTACAACACAATCGGGCGCGGCCTGCAAAGTTCGAATATGCCGCCGTGGAATCCCCTCTCGGCGCAGCAGCGGATTGACCTGGTCGCCTACGTAAAACACTTTTCCGAGCGTTGGAAAAATGAGAAGCCTGGCACGCCAATCCAAATCCCCAACGAACCTGAAGTGACGGCAGATCGCATTAAAGCCGGCCGGGCATTGTTCCAGAAGCTCGAATGCTGGAAGTGCCACGGCGTTGAAGGCCGCGCCAATGGCCCGTCAGCCGATACTTTAACTGATGACCAGAACCGGCCAATCCTGCCGTTTGACTTTCATGATCAAACGAAATTCAAGTGCGGAAGCACGGACCAGGATTTATATAAGATCTTCATGACTGGACTCGACGGCACCCCGATGCCTTCATTCGCCGACAACGTGAAACCCGACGAGGCCTGGGACCTGGTGTTTTATCTGCGAACCTTGCAGCCGCAAAAATCGAAAGAGAAAGAAATCGCCAAGCAGCTCGGCTTAAAACCGATCAATCCGACCGCAGCGGCGCAAGCAGCGCCTCAGCCAACTAATCAATAAACCGGCAAAGCCCGATCGCGCGGGCTGAGAGGGTTGCACGAGGAGAAACAAACCTTATGAGAAACCGAACCTGTTATGCAGCAGCTGTAATTTCGTGCGCCATCCTGGCATTCGCTGTGGTGATGATGGTTTCGCAGCGCAAGGTCAAGGCAGCGCCCCCGACAGAAGGCGCCATTGAGGGAACCATTAAACTGGACGGAACACCTCCACACGAGAAAGGCATTGATATGTCAAAAGAGCCCTCGTGTGCGGCAATCCACAAAGCGAATCCTGTCAAAGTAGAAAGTGTGGTTGTCGGGCCGAACGGTGGACTGCAGAACGTTGTCGTCTACATTTCGCAAGGCTGGAATGGACCTGCCCAGGCGAGCACGGTGACTCCGGAGTTCGACCAAAAGGGTTGTCAATACCTGCCCCACGTGATGGCAGTAGACGTAGGACAACAATTCAAAGTGGTTAACAGCGATCAGACTTCGCACAACATTCACCCCATGCCGACCCCAGGCGGGCAAAACCACGAGTGGAACAAGTCGCAGCCACCCGGTGCTCCGCCTATCAATTCGAGCTGGGCGGGCGAAGAAGTAGCCATTCACGTAAAGTGCAACATCCATCCCTGGATGAGCGGATACATGGCGGTTGTAAAGGGGCCTTATGCTGTCAGCGATAATAATGGCTCATTCAAAATCGAGAACGTTCCTCCTGGCGATTACACATTAACCGCTTGGCAGGAAACTTATGGCACGCAGACCCAGAAAGTCACGGTAGCTGCGGGCAAGCCGGCGACTGCCAACTTCACATATAAAGCGAAATGAGGCGTTAGCGGAGCTGGATCTCTGATTATGTGGTTCAGCTCCGACGCAGTTTCCTGCGGGGAGGCGAAACGTCGTGGCTAAATTTGTAGCCGTTACTCTCATACTCATCACCATCGGTTCGGCAATACCCATCATCGCCCATATCTGGGTGCCGCCAGCCGACATTTCCACCCACGGCCATTTGATCGACGAGCAGCTGTCCGACACGATGTTCGAAGCGGGAATTTGCTTCATCGCTGCGCAAATCATCCTCGCGATTTTCATGTGGACGGCATCGAGCCGCAAACCCGGCGAGAAGATTCGAAATTTCCCCGGCGGCGCAAAAGCATTAGTAACTGCCGCGTTCTTGCTGGTTGGGACTGAAGTGCTGGCGCTCGGATTTTTCGGGAGTAAAGCCTGGGGGGAGATTTATTTTACCCCCGCCGCCGCCGATTCTCTGCCCGTACAGGTCCAGGCGGGACAGTTCGCTTTCTACTTCCGATATCCAGGGCCGGATGGGAAGTTCGGTCCCATCCATCCTGAAATGGTGAATGAAGCAAGCCAAAATGTTTTCGGCTTGGATACTACGCACGACCAGGATGCTAAAGATGACATCGTGACAGCCGAGATGGGCATTCCGGTAAACAAGGAAATCCATCTGCTGATGCACTCGAAAGACGTCGGGCATTCGTTTTACGTAAGAGAGCTGCGAATTCAACAGGACTTTGTGCCCGGCCTCGACCTGTCGCTGCACTTCACCGCGACGAAGGTCGGGCGATACGAGATTGTTTGTACGCAACTGTGCGGCCTGGGCCACTACAACATGAAGGCGTATTTGAAGGTAATGTCGCAGCCGGATTATGACGCCTGGATGAAGCAGCAAGCTGCGTTGCAGTAATCACACTGAGGTGAGCATATGCATGATGTTTCCACCCATGCCGCGCATCACGCGCCGCCGCAAGGCTTCCTTCGCAAATACGTATTCAGTCTCGATCACAAGGTAATCGGGAAACAGTATTACGGGTTGGGCCTCCTCGCGGTCTTGATCGGCATGGTCCTGTCCTGGCTCATGCGACTCCACCTCGTTTGGCCCAATGCGGCGATTCCCGGGCTGAAATGGCTTTCTTCTACCGGCGCTCCTGGTGGAATTATGACGCCGGAGTATTACCTCCAATTGATGACCATGCACGGCACGCTCATGGTCTTTTTCGTCCTTACCAATGTGCCCTTTGCCGGCTTCGGAAATTACTTTTTACCCATCCAGATCGGCGCTGAAGATATGGCCTTCCCCCGCTTCAACATGATGTCGTTCTGGGTGACGTTCGTCGGGTTCTGGGTTTTAATCGCAGCATTCTTTGTGGGCGACGGGCCGCCGCTCTCGGGTTGGACGGCATACCCCCCGCTCAGTGCTCTCGCCAGCGCCGGCCCGGGCGAGGCTGTGGGACAGACGTTGTGGGCAATTTCGATAGCAATCTTCTGCATTGGCCAGTTGCTGGGATCGCTCAATTTCATTACGACTACCCTCGACCTTCGCACCAAGGGCATGACGCTGATGCGCATGCCGCTTTGCACTTGGGCGTGGTTTATCACCTCCTGCATCGGACTGCTGGCCTTTGCCGTATTGCTTCCGGCTTGCATTCTTCTCATTCTTGATCGTGTCGCCGGAACCAGCTTCTTCGTTCCCGGCAATCTCGTGATCAGCGATCAGTTGATTGCCAATCATTCCGGCGGGTCTCCGCTGCTCTGGCAGCACCTGTTCTGGTTTTTCGGCCATCCGGAGGTTTACATCGCAATTCTTCCTGCGGCTGGCATCGTCTCGCACATTCTGGTGAACAGTTATCGCCGGCCATTGCTCAGCCACAAGGTCGTGATCTATTGCATGATGGCGATCGGCTTCCTCAGCTACATGGTGTGGGGACACCATATGTTCGTCAGCGGGATGAGCCCGTATTCGGCTCTGGCGTTCTCGTTTCCAACGCTCGTCATCACCATCCCATCGACGATATTGGTGCTGATCTGGATCGGAAGCCTCTACGGCGCAAGGCTGCAAGTGAACAGCGCTTCCCTCTTCGCGCTGGGATTTGTATCCATGTTCGTCACAGGTGGCGTCAGCGGATTTTTCCTCGCGCAGCCCTCCATCGACGTTTATTTGCACGGCACTTATTTCGTCGTTGGTCACTTCCACATGGTTATGGGTGTGGCAGCAATTTTTGGCATGTTCGCCGGAACGTATTTCTGGGGACCGAAGATGTTCGGCCGCATGATGAATGAGACTCTAGGGAAAATTCATTTTTGGTGCACATTCGTCGGCGCATATTGCATTTTCATGCCATTCCATTATTTGGGTATGGTCGGAAATGTACGACGGTATTCCGCGTTCGTGGACGACTACTTGCAGCCACTGCTTCCCGTTCATAAATTCATCACCTACGCGGCGCTGTTCACCGGTGCCGTGCAGATCATCTTCCTTTACAACCTGATCTACAGCCGGTTCAAGGGAAAGCCGGCGCCGGCGAATCCGTGGGATGGCACCTCGCTCGAATGGGCGACGTCTTCTCCTCCACCGTGGGACAACTTCGGCGGCAAGACTCCGGTGGTCTATCACGACCCATATCAGTACGGGATTGAAGCTTCGAGCGGCGACTACGTAATGCAGAATTCGCCCGAGCAGATACAGACCGTGAGAGAGGACAAATAATTAAGGAGCAGTATGGCGACAACTCTACAGCCACCCTCAATTAAATTGCCGTCGGCGCGTGGCGTGCCGCGAACGAAAAAGCTGGGCCCCGAAGTTCCGAGCACCGGAATCTGGGTTGGCCTCGCGGCTATCACAATGACCTTCGCGGCCTTCACCAGCGCCATGATCGTACGGCACGGGTCTGCGCCTGATTGGCAGCATTTTTCTTTTCCGATAATCCTGTACTTCAACACCGTTGTTCTGATCGCGAGCAGCTTTACCTTACATATGGCGCGAAGCCGCTTTGCTGCGATCGGCAACGGCGCAGCAGACTCTGGACCCGCGCTGCGTGCGCTTTATGGAACCCTGGTGCTCGGGGGATTGTTTGTTTGTGGGCAGTATGCGGCATGGCTTCAGTTGCGTACAAAAGGGATTTACCTGGCGACCAATCCCAGCAGTTCATTTTTCTATTTGTTTACAGTCCTGCACGCGCTGCACGTGATTGGCGGGCTGCTGGGGCTTACCTATGTGATTAGCAAGCTACATCGGAGTGTACTTGCCAAGCGCACGCTGGATGCGACCTCCCAGTACTGGCACTTCATGGGCGTGCTTTGGTTGTACTTGCTGGGATTGCTGTGGATCAGAATTTGATCGTGTAGAGACGGGCGTCCACCCCATGGCGGGCGCGTCTGGAGTCTGGCCAGTACACAAAATCGAACTGCGATCGTAGCCTTTCAGGAGGCACTGTGAGTGATGCAAACGTAAGATTGGCAGCCCCAACTGGAGTTCTCGTCCATGAGGAACGTGAGGCTCCGGCATTTGCCATCCCCCATAAAAAGTTGGTGATGTGGCTGTTCATCATTTCTGATGCTGTCACCTTCGGCGCCATTCTGTTTGCTTATGGATATCTTCGGAATGCCGCGTTGAACTGGCCGCGGCCCTTCGAGACTGCCAGCGTAATCAACGCCTACATCATGACATTTGTGCTGGTGACGAGCAGTCTGACAATGCTGATCGGCATCCGGGCCGCGAAGGCCGGAAAACGCTCGAGCGCCGTCACATGGAGTTTTGTGACCGTAATCGGCGGGGTCATCTTCGCCCTGCTGCATATCAGAGAGTGGTTGGGCCTTATCCACGAAGGATTGCGGCTGTTTGCAAACCCGTGGGGCTCAGGCCTGTTTGGCGCCGCATTTTTCAGCATCACCGGATTGCACCTCACCCATGTGGTCGGGGGCTGCATCGCCATCACCGTCGTAACCCTCGGCTACAAACGCGGCCGCTACGATCATTATGATCTTGAGATTTGGGGACTCTACTGGCACTTCGTCGACATGGTTTGGATGTTCGTGGTGCCATTCGTATATCTATTGAACGTGAAGCACTGACGGGGAGACAACATGGAAACAGCAGAAGGACCGAGCGGCGGGATAATAACGTATGTAGTTATCTACATCGCAATTCTGGCGCTCTCCGCGTTGCAGATTGCAATCGCGTACGAGCACATTGACGGATCGCAAATGCTCCTGCGTATGCTTTCTGTGGCAATCGTTCAGGCGGGCCTCGCGATTATGTTTTTCATGCACATGAAATCGGAAAAACGCAGCCTCGCGCTTTTCCTGCTCCCCGCAACCATCTTCGTTCTTGCTATGATGAACGTGTTCTGGTCAGACAGTTTTCGGCTGCTGACCATGCACCCGAAATGACAATGACGAAGATGCGGACCCGAATAACATTGATGATGCTTGCCGCAGCCGCCCTGTTCTTTGCCCTGCCGGCTTTCGCCCAAAGCTGCCCTCTTTGCTATACCCAGGCAGCCTCGAGCGGACCGCGCTTGATTGCGGCGCTGCGCAGCGGAATATTGGTTCTTGTTATTCCGCCGATGTTCATGTCCGTTGGCATCACTTGGCTCGCCTACCGCAAACGAAACCAATTCAGGCAAGGCGCCGAAAAAGACGACGTTATGGGATTTGAAAAGGACGGTTTTGAAGATTAGGCTCGTAATTCCGACCGCAATGGATCGAGTTCTTCCCAAGTTCCGCGACTACTACATTCTGACCAAACCGGAAGTAAACCTGCTGATCCTCATGACCACATCGGCGGGATACTACCTGGGTTTCCGCGGTGAGTTCCATATTTTGGGACTGCTGAATACGCTGATTGGGACCCTGCTGGTCGCCAGCGGCACGGGAACTTTGAACCAGTGGATGGAGCGCAATTGGGACGCGCAGATGCGGCGCACCGCCCGACGTCCGGTGCCCTCAGGCAGGGTAACTTCGCGCGATGCCTTTCTATTTGGGGTGGGCCTGAGTGTGGCTGGTGGGGTTTATCTGGCATTGCTGGTGAATGGCCTCTCTTCCCTGCTGGCCATCTCCACGTTGCTCAGTTATCTCATGATCTATACGCCACTGAAGCGACGCACGCCGTTTTGTACATTGCTGGGCGCGTTTCCAGGAGCTATGCCGACTTTGATTGGCTGGGCTGGCGCCTCGAATGCCGTGACTTGGCAAGCAATGTTCTTGTTCCTGCTGCTGTTCCTGTGGCAATTCCCTCACTTTCTCGCCATCGCGCTCATGTATCGCGACGATTACGAGCGCGCCGGATATCGCATGCTGCCGGCGTTTGATCGCGATTCGCGTTTCACCCGCGGAGAGATTCTGGCGTTTACGGTTGTACTCATCATTACCACGCTGCTTCCCGTCTTCTCACATGGACTGATCTCCGGGGTTATGCTCTTGGTTGCGGGCGGATTTCTGCTTTACCATTCTTTGAAACTGGCTGGTACGGGATCGAAAGTTCTCGCCAGCAAACTGCTGCATGCTTCCGTGGTCTACCTGCCTGTGGTGCTCGTGATTATTTCACTTGGAAAGCGATAGGCGGCGGATGATACTCGCGTTGTTCTGCGGGCGTTGCAACCTTTTCTTCCGGCTCAACCACACAGAGAACACCACGTCGTCGCACAGAAAATCTCCCCGGGTTGAGCTAGAGCGCTGACGACATCCCATGAGTCGGAAAGCGCAGGCCTAACATAACTACCTGGCGCCTTATGGTGTCGTAGTTTTCCGGCAAGGAGTGTGGCCCGCGCACCACGCCCGGAAGCAGAATGGCAACATACAGTCTCGGAATCATCTGCCAGGCATACAGGCGCAGCCGCAACGCGTTCTCAAGCAGCCGTTCGCCGGCGGCCACGATTTCCGGCTCCGGGCTTACCCGGGCAGCCTCAGCCAGTCGGACAAGAATTGCGGCATTCTTAGCCGCGCAGTGTACATATTCTGCCGCCGCAAGCATCCGTTCGCGGTGAACACTTCGGAAATCGGCGAAGGACAGATTCTCACGAAGGAAGTGTTCTTCGCTCTGGTCGATCAAATTACGGAAAGCACGCACATCAACCGGACGCAGTTGCCCGGCCAGTTCGTCCAAATTGCCATGGCGGGTGCTGCTCTTTGCGAGATAAATAATCGCCACAAGAGCCAGAACGCCAAGGATCGCGAAAACGATAGCAAGCGTCATTAGTGCACCATCCGCTGCAATTGCTGGCCCCAGAGCTCAAGATCGGCTTGCACAAAACCCGATTGAACGGGGCCTGCCGGCCGGGGTTTGCGAAGTAAGTAGATCATCCACACGATGACTGCGATATGAAACGCCGACAAATCCAGAATGTCGACAGGAATGAAGGCGGGGTAGCCGAATGCCCCTCCCAGTGCGGCGCCGACCAGACTCGCCGACGAGGCAATGCCCAACCCAAGTGGGATCCCTGTCTGCCATCGTGGCCACGGAACCGCGAGAGCACGCGCCAAGCCAAAAACCACCAAAAGAAGGCCCGCGATTACCAGATGGGCGGCGAAATCGAGTGATTGGAAAACATTCGTTACGAGGTTAGGGCTGACGTAGAAAAGCCCCGCAGCACTTACGGTCGCGGCCAATATGATCGCGCCCGCTAGTGCGCACAGGCAAATCCGTAGCGCATACGTGAATGAATGTTGTACAGGGAGCAATTTGCTGGTCAACTCGTAAATTGTTCCCACGCCGAAGAATACTTGTATCCCAGTTCCGAAGACACCCACCAACCAACGATACAAAAGGCCAGGAAAAGGATGGTGGAGTCTAAAGAAAACGGATGCTACGAACCCTGCAATTTGGAAGCTGAGGTAAGCCACAAACCAAGGAAGTTGCCTATGGTTTTTACGACAAAGCAAGACTGCCAAAAGCAGCGCCACAAATACGTTGGGAGCAATCCAAAGATAGTAGCGAAGGGCAAGCATCGGCAGTGGTCTAGTTCCTTATCATCATCACACGAATACAAACCCAATCACGGCAACCGCTATGACTGACTGTCCCGTTCAATTCCTCGTAGCATCGTGACCCTCACGAAACCTACTATATCCTTACAGGACAAGAATATAACCGTTACCTTGAGGCCAGACAATGAATTTCTTAGGGGTAACGAGAGATTGTTACCCTTCGGTTCCCATCGTTATCAGCGAACGATGTTCTGCAATTGCTCGTTCCACGCATCGAGCTCATCGGTGCGCAGGCCTTTGCTGGGAAATTGCACGGGACGATCAGGTAGCAATAGATAGATCAACCAGATAACCACACAGAGATGAAACCCAACTCCCTGTGCGATATCGACCGAAATTAGAGCAGCCCTGCCATACACAGCCCGCCATGCTGAACTTGATAGATCGAAACACGCGTCGACTCCGAATCCAAGGGCGATGCCGACTAACCAATTTTTCCATGAAACACTCAATGCATGGGAGAAAACGAGAAGGACCAAAAGGAGACCTACTTTGATAAAGGCTGAAGAGAAGTTAATCTCCTCAAAGAGATTCAACGCGCGATAAATGCTGTGGTCCGACAACGCTCCAGAAATGGCCGCCGAGCTTAGCACAAGGATTACGAGCGCGAGCCCGAAAAGCCGCTGACCCAACTTTGCGAACATGGAGTGTGTGAAGACTAATTTACTGGCGAGTTCGTAAAGAACCCACACTGCCAATATCGCGCCGAAGCCATCTCCGAGTGCCAGGATCCACCCGTACACCCGATAGGAGAAAGGAGAATGCAGAGAGCAGATCACTGTGGCAACAAAAGTTAAAACTTGAACGGCGGTGTAAATCGCAAAAGAAGGGAGCCGAAGGTGCAGCTTGCGGCGGAGAAGAAGAAAGAAGACCAGACCAAGGACGAGGCTAGGAGCGATCCAAAGGTAGTAGCGAAAGAAATGCATGGGCTACCGGAATGGTAGCGTTTCCCCTGGTAGCCCACAATAGATTTGTCAGCGAGCGAGGACGTCGGGACAGTTGGTCACCGGGTTGCATTCAGGGAGGCCACTTGCGTTAGCTTGAGGAAGGGACGTTGTGCACAGCGCGAGGACGGCAGCAGCGAGCAAAAGCAATGTTTTCTTCACGGTGAAACTCCTTATTGAAGTAGGACTTACACCGTGATAATGTGGCGGGTCAGGCTACTCTGCTCACTTCCCGTGACTTATTGGCGATTACGAAACTTGTAACAGCAATGACTCTCAAATCCGCATTGCAAGACATTTCGCAGACCACGCTCGAAGCAATTTCGGGCCTGCTGAAAAGGCTGGAATACCTGGCCGGCCTACGCAAATTCCGAGGCGATTACTTGCATTGGGGATTCAGCAAAGTGCATGGGGAGACCGCCGCAAAAAAAGCCTTGCGCGAGGCGCATCGTGGCGTTGTTTCCGAAGTTCTCAGCACGCCTCTGAAAAAGCTTCTCGAGGATGTCGAATCGAACAGCTTAGTAAGTGGTGCTGACGCGGAACAATATTTGGAAAATTTATCGCAGAGGAATGCGGAACTGTTGCCTGCCGATCCAGGCGCCGGATCGGCCAGGCATCTCAGTTCAGTGCTGCACGCTCTTTTGGGCTTGGAACGACATCGGAAACGGAGCTCCACTCGCCAAGCCTCATAGCCACGCCCACTACCTGCCCAATTACTTCCGCATCCTGCGGGTACCCAAGAATACGCGGAGATACAGGTGAAAGCGGGTGCGGCTGAAGAATGATGGAGTCCTTGGCCAGCGTGCACCAGCAGCAAACGTACTCCTGTCGTGTTTCGACGAAATAAATTGGACGTTCGTATTCGGAGCGCCAGCCGCCTTCAACTACTTTGCCTTTCGATTCATCGACTTGAATAAAACTGCCCGGAGGCAGGATGGGATACATCGTTAGATCTTCACTTCCGACATATCCGTAAGTAAATCCCGTTTTCGAAAGCTCCTCCAGATAAACCAGCGGCACAGTCCCCCATTCTTCGATCATTCGGCCAAAATTTAATGTCTTGCGCGGATTGAAGCTCGGATCCATTCGAACCGGAACTTTTGCCAGGCCCGGATTTTTTAATGCTGGGGCAAGATGAGATTTCGGCGGACTACAGCTTTCTAAATCGGAAACGGACAAATCAATTTCCACACCATACAAGCGAAGCGTTTCCTGAAAACTAACGCGATAAATCACAGCTAGTGAGTAGAGCCGATAAATGCTTGGAGTTACCCCTTTAGTCTCGACGTCAGAGAGCCGGCTGATCGGCACAATATACTCTTCGTTGATTCGTTTGCGAGCAATTTTCTCGCTGGCGGCTTCGACGTCACGCATGGTCAGGCCAAGCTTCTCGCGCAGAATGCGGAGTGCTAAACCCGCGTTGATTGTGCTCACGTGCCCCTCACACTGCCGATGCAGAAGATGATGAAAACCTTCTTGCCTGCAGCAAGTAGCAGACAGCATCGAATAATTGGTTGTTTCAATATTCGAATGACAACTTGCGTTTAGAAGAAAGAGCTCACCTGGCCAGAATCACTGGATTGTTCCGAATTTGTAACAGATGCGCACTCGGAGTGCAACATATTCCGTAGGTAAAGCGAAGAAAATAGCCGGTTTAGTTGAACAATTGGCGATTCAAGAGTGGCAAAGCGACCACAAAGAAGGTTTGTACGTTTTCTTGTGGAAAACTAGTGCCGAACAAAAAGTCCGGCCAGCGAGTAGCCGAGCCCCAGCGCCACAACTGCTGCTGCCGTGCTAGCAAGCCGAAGATGCTCCCGCAGTTGGTTTTTCAGGTCAAGATTTTCGTGAACACGGTTGCGGAACTCGGCCACCACATCGTGCAGGCGCTTGCGTTCATCAGCCGCTCGCAATTCCAGATCGTAACTAGGCAGCTCGCCCATAATTCGTTGTCCTCGCTTCTGATTCGATCCAAGTTTTATCGGCCTTCAATACTTCTAAAGTTCGCTTTGGGAATACCGGTTTAGAACGGAACGCGTTATACCCGAAAAATGCAGCGACCCCGCCAAATAGGAACCACAGCACTCCGACAATGATCAATCCGTAGAACCAAGCATATGGCGTGCCGGCAAATGCGGAAGCAACAATCGCTACCACGGCGGCAGTAACCAGAAAAAATCCGGTTATTACAAACAGTAAAGATAATACCCCGAAGGGTACGCCTACCCGAATTGCCGATAAACCATCGTGCAGCTCGGATTTGAGCATTTGCAGGCGGGTGTTGAGAAACTGCTTCAATTCTTCGCGAAGCTCTGAAACGATTACACTCAAGCTCCGCGCGTGATTGGCCTCGAACGCCTCATTCATAACTCGACCTCCAAATTCGCAGCACCACTCCGGCCACGAAAGCAATTCCCGCCACCGCGGCAAGAAACTGTACCGGCTGTTCAACCGCCATAACACGAACTCTGTCGACGATAGTTGCGGTCGTCTGTTTACTTTTACTTTCAGCCGTGCGCAAAGAACGCTTGACTGCTGCGACACCTTCTTCGACGGCTTCTCGGGTTCGCGCCACCGGATCGCTCGCAGGTTGGCTATTGTCTAAGGAAACAGGTTCGGGTATTACCTCCACCGCGTGCAAGCCAACAGGCTCGGGTATTTCCTCCACTCTGTTCGGCCACGAAACCACGTCCTTTCCCGTGCTCGTGGGCTCAGGCTTCGCCGGGATCACGGGATTTCGCTCCGCCATATCAGACCTTCCTCGAAATATTTCTCTTTTACGTATTGGTTGGATGGTGCGATTGGGCAAGAGGTATATATGTGAAGGGGGCAAATCCTGCCCCCTTCAGAACAGGCGGAGTACCTGTGAATTGGTGTTTTTCAAGAACTTAGTCTGCGGCCTTCGAGAGTTCTGGGCCGGCGTGCACGAGAGGCGCATTCACCAGGTGTTCGCTCAAAAACCAAGCCTCAAGTTCGTTCGTACGAAGAACGTCGCTGATCACCATATCATTGGTGCCATCGTCGCCCAGTTTATCAGCGCGCTCGGCGATCTCGCGGCATTGGCGAATGATTGTCTGGTGAGCATCCAGCAAACGGGAAATCTGTACTGGAATCTCTTCCCTTCCCTTTGGCGGGCGTTCAATCTGAGTAGCTTCGGCCACATCATGGGCCATAGCGATTGCCAAGCCGCCGAGAAGCTGAATGCGCTCCGCAATCGTGTCAACGATCTCTACCTGCTCGGTAAAGTGCTTATCGAAAAGCAGGTGCAGTTGGTAAAAAGTTGGCCCGGCGACCTGCCAGTGAGACTTTTTATACAAATCGCGAAGTGTCATCGTGTCCGCGAGCAACTGGTTAAGCTGCTCAGTCATTTCAAGACGCACCGGCTCTTCCAACTCAAGATGAAATGCGTGGGTGACAGTGCCGAAACGTTGAAGCTCGGCTGCGCGCTGATGAACTCGGGGTTCCGGAGAGACCCCGGCGTGATTTCCAGAGGCAGTCTTTTTGGCCATTATTGATCTCCTTTTAACGCCTTAGATGGTCAGATGCGCAATTCAGGGCACAAACTTTTTTGATTAGATCGCGACCAACGGCGCGCAGCAAAAAAGTACGGAATCCTCTATTATGTAAAGTTCTCATCATCACAGCGGAGAAATCAGAGTTGGCACAGACCCCGGTACTGACAGAAACTAAGCAATCGCTGCCTGCTTCGCGGAACGGCAATAGCAATAACGACGGTTTAGAAGTACTCGAAACCCGCGAGTGGCTGGATTCGCTTGATTATGTCCTGGCCAATGGCGGAGCGGAACGTGCCGGGCGGCTGCTGCAGCAGCTTCAACTTCACGCGCGCAGAGTAGCGGGCGTAAATCTTCCATTTACAGCTACCACCCCTTATCAAAATACGATTTCGGTCCGCCAACAGGCGCCGTTCCCTGGAAGCCAGGAGATGGAACGGCGAATCAAAAGCCTGGTTCGCTGGAACGCCATGGCTATGGTGGTTCGTGCGAACAAGGTGGAAAGCGGCATTGGCGGCCACATTTCGACCTATGCTTCCGCCGCGACTCTTTATGAAGTCGCCTTCAATCACTTTCTAAGAGCAAGGACCGAAACCGGGGACCGAGATGTCGTATATTTCCAGGGACATGCTGCGCCGGGCATGTATTCGCGCGCGTTCCTTGAAGGACGGCTCTCAAAAGAAAAGCTCGAGAATTTCCGGCGGGAGTTGAAGCCGGGTGGAGGATTATCTTCGTATCCGCACCCGTGGCTGATGCCGGATTTCTGGGAGTTTCCTACCGTCAGCATGGGCCTCGGCCCGATCCAGTCGATCTATCACGCACGCTTCATCAAGTACATGGAGAACCGCGGCCTCAAGACATCGACGGGCGGGAAAGTGTGGGCGTTCCTGGGTGACGGCGAAATGGATGAGCCCGAGTCGCTCGGTTCAATCACACTCGCCTCGCGCGAAAAGCTCGATAACTTAATCTGGGTGATCAACTGCAATCTGCAGCGGCTCGATGGACCGGTGCGCGGCAACGGAAAAATCATTCAGGAACTCGAAGCGATCTTTCGCGGTGCAGGGTGGAACGTAATCAAGGTTATCTGGGGCAGCGATTGGGACAGCCTGATCCAGAACGACCGCGACGGCTTGCTGGTGCGCCGTTTGGGTGAAGTCACCGACGGGCAGTACCAGAAATTTTTTGTCGAGAGCGGTGCGTATTTTCGGCAAAACCTGTTTGGCACCGATCCGCGCCTGCTGCGCATGGTCGAGCACCTTTCTGATGAGCAACTCGCTCGCATGCGGCTCGGCGGACACGACCCGATCAAAGTACATGCAGCATATAGGGCCGCGGTTGAGCATACGGGATCTCCAACGTTGGTTCTTGCCAAAACAATCAAAGGATATGGACTCGGCGAAGCAGGCGAAGGCAAGAACATTACTCACCAGCAAAAGAAGCTCAACGAAGACGAGTTGCGAATGTTCCGCTCGCGCTTCGGCATTCCCATCCCCGATGAAGAACTCCACGATGCGCCTTTCTACCGGCCTGCCGACGACAGCTCGGAAATTCGATATATGCAGGAGCGGCGAAAGCAGCTCGGCGGCTACATGCCCGAGCGCAAGGTTCGTTCGAAGCCGATCAAGCAGGTTTCGGAATCGCACTTTGAAGAGTTCTATAAAGGAACCGAAGGCCGCGAAGTTTCGACCACAATGGTTTTCGTTCGCCTCCTTGCAAAGCTCTTGCGCGATCCGGAAATTGGCAAGCTGATTGTTCCTATCATTCCCGATGAGGCGCGCACCTTCGGTATGGAAGCGCTGTTCCGACAGGTGGGAATTTATTCCAGCGTCGGACAGCTCTACGAACCGGTCGACATGGACACCCTCCTTTATTACAAGGAAGCCAAGGACGGTCAGATCCTTGAAGAAGGAATTACCGAAGCTGGATCCATCAGCTCGTTTATCGCCGCTGGGTGCGCGTATTCGAATCATGGGATCAATACGATCCCGTTTTTCATTTATTACTCAATGTTTGGTTTCCAGCGCATCGGTGATTTGATCTGGGCCGCAGCTGATATGCGCACACGTGGTTTCCTGCTTGGCGGGACGGCTGGAAGAACAACGCTTGCCGGAGAAGGCTTGCAGCATCAGGACGGTCACAGCCATGTGCTGGCGATGAGTGTGCCGAATTTGCTGGCGTATGATCCGGCCTTTGCCTTTGAGATTGCGATCATTATTCAGGACGGCATCAAGCGCATGTACGTGGATGGTGAATCCATCTTCTACTATCTGACAGTCGGCAACGAGTTCCTGCCGATGCCGGCCATGCCGGACGGAAAAGATGTCCGCGAAGGAATCTTGAAAGGAATGTATTTGTTCAAGCCTTCGCAAAATAGAGATGCGAAATTGAAAGCCCAGCTTTTTGGTAGTGGCGCAATTATGTTTGAAGTTCTCAAGGCTCAAGAGCAGCTCGAAAAATATGGCGTGGCTGCCGACGTCTGGAGCGTGACCAGCTATAAGCAGTTGTACCGCGAAGCCAACGACTGCGAACGTTGGAATATGCTTCATCCCGATCAGGCTGCGAAGGTGCCGTTCGTTACGCGACAACTGAAAAACACAGAAGGCGTGCTCGTAGCCGCGTCTGACTATATGAAAGTTTTGCCGGAGTCGATTTCGCAGTGGGTGCCGCGGCCGTTGCTTTCGCTTGGCACTGATGGATTTGGACGAAGCGAAGGGCGCACGTCGCTCCGCGACTTCTTCGAAGTGGACGCTAAACATATCGTGCTTGCCACGCTCCATGCACTGGCGCGCGAGAAAAAGATCGAATCGAAGGTCGTCACTCAGGCAATCAAAGAACTCGGAATCAATCCTGAGAAAGCAAACCCGGCAATCAGTTAACGGCAGTGGCTCGTGATTCGTGAGTGCGGACTAATGCGTCCTGCTGATCGCGAACTGCGAGTTGCGACCACGAATCATTGGAGACGGTTTACTTGACTGAATTCAAACTTCCCGAGCTCGGCGAGAACGTTCACCAGGGTGACTTGGTGCGGCTGATGGTTTCACCGGGTGCGGCCGTTGCCGAAGGCCAGCCGGTGATGGAACTCGAAACTGACAAGGCAGTTGTCGAAGTACCGTCTTCGGTGACTGGCACGGTTAAAGATGTGCTCGTAAAACAGGGCGAGAAGATCAAAGTCGGCCAGGTCATATTCACGATCGAAAACGGAGCAGGAGGAAAACGAGCCGAAGCGAAAACTTCCGCACCGACTCAGGATCAAACGAGGACCCAAGCGCTTGCGCCTGCACCCGCTCCTTCTGCCGCCGCCGACAAGCAGCGCCAGAGTCCAGCATCAGTTTCAGCGCCTGCGGCGCCTGTTGTCCCTTCAGAGACTGCCGACGTTTCCGAGTTCAAGCTTCCGGAGCTTGGCGAAAATGTACATCAAGGGGATTTGGTCCGATTGATGATTTCTCCCGGCGCTCAGGTTTCCGAAGGGCAACCGGTGATGGAGCTCGAGACCGACAAAGCTGTGGTTGAGGTGCCTTCATCAGTCAGCGGCACCGTGAAAGATGTTCTCGTCGGACAGGGGGAAAAGGTCAAAGTTGGACAGGTCATCTTCACGCTCGAAGCCGGAGCAACTTCGCGAGCAAACCCCCAACAACCTTCTCAGCCAGAAGAACCTCACGATCATGCCCGTGCAGCATTTCAGGCCGCGCTGCAATCCGAAGGCAAAACTGAAGAGCAGGCGTTGCCTCCCGATCAGCCGCGTAGTGAGACAGTGACAACGTTCACAATGCCGCTGAACCTCGACCGCTCGGCGGGAGTTGAACATCGGGGCCCAGTTCCGGCAGCGCCGCATGTCCGCCGACTGGCTCGCGAACTTGGAATCGACATTCACAACGTGCCCGGGAGCGGGCCCGGTGGTCGCATCAGTGAAGCCGATGTTAAGGGATTCGGAAAGAGCGTTATTGCCGGTGCCGTGAGCGGTACGGGCACTGCGGCCGCAACCCACGTAAGACAACCTGCGCTTCCGGATTTCAGCAAGTGGGGAAAGATCGAACGTGTTTCCATGCGCGGAGTACGCCGGAAGACGGCCGAGCACATGTGGGAAGCGTGGAGCGCGATTCCACATGTGACGCAGCAGGATAAAGCCGACATCACTGAGCTCGAGCAATTGCGCCAGCGCTTCGGCCCGAAAGCTGCCGAAGCCGGCGGCAAGATGACCGTCACAGCCATCGCGCTGAAAGTCTGCGCGTCAGCCCTCAAGATTTTCCCCCAGTTCAACGCCTCCATCGATATGGAGAAAGAAGAAGTGGTCTACAAGCAGTACATCAACATTGGCGTGGCAGTAGATACTGACCGCGGGCTCCTGGTTCCAGTGCTTCGTGATGTCGACAAGAAAAATATTGTTGAGCTGGCGGCTGAATTGACGCAGCTTTCAAAAAAAGCTCGTGACAAAAAACTTGCGCCAAACGATATGGAAGGCGGAACGTTCACGATCACCAATCTCGGGGGCATCGGTGGGACAGGATTCTCGCCAATTGTGAATTATCCGGAGGTCGCGATCCTGGGGCTGTCGCGTTCGAGCATGGAGCCGGTTTGGATGAACAACAAATTCGAGCCACGCCAGGTCCTGCCGCTTTCGCTCTCTTACGACCATCGCCTGATTGATGGCGCCGATGCCGCGCGATTCCTGCGCTGGATCGCAGAAGCATTCGAGCAGCCGTTCCTGTTATCGGTGCAAGGATGAGAGCCACCGTTCCCGATATTGCCAGCGAACGTGAGCTGCTTACCTTTGTTTACGATGCGTTCAACGGGCGCGATATCGAACCCATTCTTGCGCGTATGCACCCTCGAGTGGAGTGGCCGAATGGCATGGAAGGTGGTTGGGTCTACGGTCGCGAAGGTGTTCGCAGCTACTGGATGCGTCAATGGGACTTGCTAAACCCCCGCGTTGAGCCGGTACGCTACGAGACCGATAACGACGGTCGCGTAGTCGTCGATGTCCATCAAGTGGTTTGCAATTTAGATGGTAAAGTTCTGCTGGATCGAACCATTCAGCATGTGTATCGCATAACAGATGGGCTGATACGGCATATGGAAATTCGAGAATAGCCCTGGATCACACATTTACGCACTTCACAATCTCTTCGAATGTTTGAACAATCCAATCTGAATATCGCTGTAATCGGCGGCGGCCCCGGCGGATACGCTGCAGCATTCCTCGCTGCCGACCTCGGCATGAAAGTCACTCTCATCGACCGCGAGCAGAACCCTGGCGGTGTGTGCCTTTATCGCGGTTGCATTCCTTCAAAAGCGCTTCTGCACATCGCGAAGCTGATCGATGAGTCCCGGCACGCGAAGAATTGGGGAATTGAATTCGCCGAACCGAAAATCGATGTTGCCCGCCTGCGCGGATTCAAAGAAGGCGTCGTTAACAAACTAACCGGCGGCCTCGGCCAGATTGCGAAAGCCAGAAAGGTTCAATACGTCCGAGGCGACGCCAGCTTCGAAAATTCAAATATCGTCAAGGTTGCAAAGCAGGGTGGCGGCGAAGAAACACTCAGTTTCGATCGGATCGTAATTGCGACCGGATCGCGACCCGCAGTCATTCCTTCCCTCAAGCTCGACAGCACGCGAATGCTGGATTCCACTTCCGCTCTCGACCTGGCAGACATTCCGAAAAATCTGCTCGTCATTGGCGGCGGATACATCGGTCTCGAGCTGGGCACAGTTTATGCGGCGCTGGGATCGAAAGTCTCAGTCGTCGAAATGACTCCGGGACTGCTTCCCGGAGCAGATCGCGATCTTGTCCTTCCGTTGCACAAGCGGCTGGAGAAAACCTTCGACTCCATTCTGCTGAACACGACGGTTGCCGCCGTAAAAGAAGAAGCCAGCGGAATTCGCGTCTGCTTCGATGGAAAAGACGTGAAAGAGCGCGAGAAGGTTTTCGACAAGGTTCTCGTCTCTGTCGGGCGCAAGCCGAATTCAGAAATCGCCGGCCTTGATCGGACCCAGGTGCGTGTGGGCCAGCGCGGATTTATTCAAGCCAATTCGCATTTGCAGACAGATGATCCCTCCATTTACGCAATCGGTGATGTCATCGGCGAACCAATGCTCGCGCACAAAGCATCGCACGAGGGCCGGACGGCCATTGAGCATATTGCAGGCCATAAAGTGGCATTCGAGCCGAACGCAATCCCCGCGGTTGTGTTCACCGATCCAGAAATCGCCTGGGCTGGGCTGACCGCAACGCAAGCTGAAAAAGAAGGACGCGAGATCAAAGTCGCGAAGTTCCCCTGGGCTGCTTCGGGCAGAGCAATGACCCTCGACCGCACGGAAGGAATGACCAAGCTGATCATCGATCCTTCGACCGAGCGCATACTCGGCGTGGGAATTGTAGGTGCCGGAGCAGGAGAGCTGATCGCCGAAGGGACCCTGGCAATCGAAATGGCAGCGCTGGCGAAAGATGTCGCGCTCACCATCCATCCGCACCCGACGCTCTCGGAAACAGTGATGCAATCCGCGGAGGTATTCTTCGGAACCAGCACGGATTTGTATCGTCCACGGCGATAGCTGTCATCTAACAGACAGCGCTGGTTGGAAGCCCCAAAATGGCGGATACCCTTTATCTCAATCTCTGGTTTGGCCATTCCGAGCTGGTCGAGAAGCTTGCTCACGCCGTGAGTGTAATGCGGCAGTTCCCTTTTTCCGGTCAGATCCCTGGCATTACGTACGTAGCGGTTCAGCCGATCTCGTGGACCGAAGCAACGATCCTCGAACAACGGTACCGGCCGGGAATTTCGCCTGAGGATGCCGCTACCGTCGCAGCTGGGCTGCCGCATGAAGATTACGCATATGTTTTCGAAGCCAACTGGGAGTTATGGAGTCCACAGCCGCCTGCCATGGAATGGGTTCTGCAGCCTTCTGTGGCGAGGTTCATCATTCGCGGCCAGGACTTTGAGGACAGCGAGGCGGAAACTCAAGGCGACGTGCAGGTTGACTTTGGCCTGGACACGCCCTTTCTGCACGAAGAGCTGCAGCTCTCCCCTGAGCTGGAGGCCCGAGTGAAAAATAATGTAACTAAGCTGGTGGAGTTCACGAGTGCGGCAGAAACAAATTCCGGCGCTAAGACCCGGCTGCTCTGGTCGGAGTCGGAAGAGAATCTCGCGCAGAAGCTGGTTAGCCGCTTGCAGAGGGTGCAGTAGAATCTCCCAGGGTTCGCCCGGAATCCCCTGCCATTGCTGCCTTTCGCAAAATAAGGTCATCGCAAGACAGACTTTCGTCCCGGAAAGCGGCATCTAAGCTGGCGATGTTCGGGAATCGCAAACCCAGGCCCAAGGAAGAAGATGATTCTTTGGTTCCGCATGGTCTCATCTGGTATGCGACCGAACCGGCACCTCCTGAAGAAAAACCAATCCCTGAAAACTCGACCCTACCCAGCGACGCTGCACAAATCGCAAAGCCCCAAGAAGATCAGCCACCGACCTTGGTCGCGGAATCATCTGCGGCTAATCCAGCGCAAGCGCCCAGCACTATCTCGGATCCTCCACAACCGGTCGCACAAATTCGCAGGAGTATTTCAGCATTTGCTCCGGCCCCCATGCCGCCGCGTCACGCAGAGTCGCCGGACATCAAGCATTTCACAGCGCAAACAGCGCTTAAGCATATTCACGTGGCTGAAGTTATTGAAATAGAGCCAGCGTCATCTGATGAGCGCACGCTTGTCGCTCGCGGAGCAGTGTGGCTTCGTAGTTCGACTACCGCCGGATGGAATTGGGCAAGCTCGCGATGGGAAAGCGTTGGAAGGAATCTAGGATATTTATCGACATCAGTCGAAATGAGGCGGCGGGTTCATCAAGGTCGGCAACTCACCGGCGAACTACTGCGCAATGGGATTGGATTCTCTCGACGCTATAGTGAGACCGCTGAACGGGCCGTTATGATTGCCACGCGAAATGGGCTGAAGCAGCAACGGCGCTTAATCGACAGAGTAAGGTTGGGTGTGGCAGCGGCAACAGTGCGAACGTCGACTTACGTCAGAACGAACGGCTTCAAATCACGCCGCGTCAAAGTTATAGCTACGGGTCTACCACTGAAGATGCGGATTTCGCTCGCACGAAGAATGTCCGCATGGAAGATGACCGGAACCGGAGCAGATGCGCGCCTTCGAACCTCGATGGCGCTGGCGGCGTTCTCCGCGCTGATAGTGCTCATTATTGTTTCTATAATTCCGCATTTTGCGGCGAAGTCATTGCCCAGCCAGATGTTTCCACATCCCTCAACTGTCAGCGCGAACACGGCAAGACCGGTAGTCTCGACAGAACCCGTTGTGACGAGCGCTCCTGCGGATAAGCCCATGCTGAAGGTCGCGGAATTGACCACTACGAAACCAGTGCCGAAACACAAACCCGTGGCGACGAGCGCGCAACCCCAGAGGCGTAAGCTCTATCGAACCGCTGAAGACGATTACATCGCACCGAACACGTATGTTTATTACGGGAACAAGGCCGTCTCGCGCTGAAGGCGTTCTCTTTAAAAAAGGCGCTATTTTGTGAAGCCTAGATTATTTCAACGGAACTAGTTTCTCCACCAGATCCGAATAGTCCTTCTTTTCTAGGCCGTGGACTTCGCGATTGTACGCGTCGACTTTCGAGGAATAATTCATCGAGCAGAACTTCGGCCCACACATCGAACAAAAGGCAGCTTCCTTGTAGTAGTCGTCTGGGAGGGTTTCGTCGTGCATGGCGCGCGCCGTTTCAGGGTCGAGCGAAAGCGCAAACTGCTTCTCCCAATCAAATTTGTAACGCGCGTAGCTGAGAGCATTGTCGCGGTCCTGCGCGCCCGGACGGCGGCGTGCTAGGTCGGCGGCATGGGCGGCAATTTTGTAGGCGATGATTCCGTCCTTGACATCTTTCTCATTGGGAAGCCCAAGATGCTCTTTCGGAGTCACGTAACAGAGCATCGCTGCACCGTGCCAGCCGATCATCGCTGCGCCTATGGCAGAAGTGATGTGGTCATATCCTGGCGCGATGTCGGTGACCAATGGGCCGAGCGTATAGAACGGAGCTTCGTAGCAAAGCTCGCGTTCTTTATCGACCTGATCTTTGATTTTGTCCATCGGCACGTGGCCAGGCCCCTCGATCATGACCTGAACATCGTATTCCCAAGCTTTTTTCGTCAGTTCACCCAAAGTTCTTAGCTCGGCAAATTGGGCTTCATCGCTGGCATCAGCAATGCATCCGGGACGCAGCCCGTCGCCCAGTGAGAACGAAACGTCGTGCTTGGCGAAAATTTTGCAGATGTCGTCGAAACACTCGTATAGGAAATTCTGCTTGTGATGATGCGCCATCCACTGGGCGAGGATTGCTCCCCCGCGGCTGACGATTCCGGTGATGCGCTTCGAAATTAAAGGCAAATACTGGACCAGCACGCCGGCGTGAATTGTCATGTAATCCACGCCCTGCTCGGCCTGCTCCTCAATAACCTCAAGCATCACATTAGCGTTCAAATCTTCGATCCGCTTCACCCGCGACACCGCTTCGTAAATTGGCACCGTGCCGATCGGAACCGGCGAGTGACGCAGAATAGCTTCTCGAATCTGGTGAATATCGCCGCCCGTCGAAAGGTCCATAACAGTATCCGCACCGTAATGAACGGACGTGTGCAGCTTTTTCAATTCTTCGTCGATGTCCGAGGTCACTGCGCTATTGCCAATGTTCGCGTTGATCTTGCAAAGCGAAGCGACGCCAATCGCCATCGGCTCCAGTTCAGGATGATTCACGTTGGCGGGAATAATCATCCGGCCGCGAGCAACTTCGTCGCGCACCAGCTCGGGCGTGAGCTTTTCGCGCTGGGCGACATATTGCATTTCTTCAGTGACAATTCCCTGTCGCGCATAGTGCATCTGGGAAAAATTGCCGTCGCGATTTTCTGATTTGCGGCGAGCAATCCATTCGGCGCGGGGTTTCGAAGCACTGCTCCCGTTATTTCCGTTTTTGTGGCCGTAGGTCAAAGACATAACTTGCATCCTTCAATTCTTCGTTTGAGTACTCATTATACGTGCGCAAAATTGGGGCTGCTCTGGACTGGTTTGTGACAAGCCATTTGCAAGCTCAATGAGCTGCGCGCCTGATGCTTGGTCCCGCTGGCAGATGCGCGAGACTTCGGAATAGCCTGCCTGACGAATTATGTGACTTCCATCGGCTGCTGCATCCGCACCGGCCACGTAGCGGTAACGAACCCGATCGCGTACACGAGCCCGATGACCGAAAATCCAGCAATCAGATTTTTCTGCGCAACCGCGCCCACCAAATACGATTGCAGCACCTGCAAAAGTGTTCCAGCGAAGTAGAACGTGTTCTGCACACGGCCCATGAAATGTTGTGGTATCTGCTCCATCATGGCCGTGTTCATGGCAACTCCGGTAATGCCCCGGCCAGAGCCCATCAAAGCATAAACAACAACGGCCAGTACCAGGAGAGGCATTATCGGAGCTGCGGTCATCAGTACCGCAAGAAAACCAAGAGAGATTGCTATCGATCGACGAGCACCGAACTTCTTTATGAACATTGGCGCATAAAACGCGCTGATGAATGCACCGACCCCCCAGCCTCCGTTGAGCCAGCCATAGCCCACCGCGCCAGCGTGGAAATATTCACTCAACGGCGGTGTAACCACGACGCCGGTCATCATGGCGGAGAGAAACAGCGCCCAGCTGATGCCGAGCATCACGATCTCACGATGCCCGCGCAGGAACGAAATTCCATCGCGCAACTCGCGAAAGAATTTCTCAACTGCGCCTTCGGCAGCAACAATGTCGGTTCGCAGCTCGGCCGGTCGCGGCACAACGTGCCTTCCCTTCCGGACCGCGAAATAACACAGAAACGAAACTACGTAACTGCTGACATCGAGCAGAAGCACGCCGCCCAAGCCGATTCTGTTGTAGACAAAACCGACGATCGATCCCGCGATCAGCCACCCTCCCTGAACGCCGGCAAGCAAGAACGTATTGGCATGGACGAATTCGTCGTCAGGAGTCAGCTCCTGAATGAGCGCCGTTATCGTCGGCCAGAACATCCAGAAGCCCGCAGCAACAAGCGTGTTCATCGCATACAGTTCCCAAATCTTGACCCTGTGCGCAAAAGCAAGCAGCGCCACAGCAACGATAATGATTGCACGCGAAGCATCGAGCACCATCACGAGCCTCCGGCGGTCCTCGCGATCGATAATCACGCCGGTAAACGGAAGCAGGAGAATTGCAGGGAGGGTCTGGACAACCGCGAACGTGCCCAGCGCGATTTCAGAATGCGTGGCCTGCAGGATGTACCAGGCGACTGCGGCGGAATTCATCCCGCTGCCGAGCATTGAGATCACATTGGCAGCAAAAATGAAACGCAGGCCTTTTTTCTGCAGAATTGAACGCATGATCTACTTTAAAGGAGAGCGCGCCTTTGCGCGAACTGGAAATATCGATCGCACACATCTCTTGCTCCAAGGCGTAGAATTCCGTCAGGAGTGGTCATCCGAGAAAAACAAATCTCGTTCAGAAACTCGCCGCGAAATTAAGAAAGTTCTTCAAGCGCGAGCCTGGAATCCTCGAAGATCCTTATGCGTACGTGACTGCTCCTAAGAAGCCCCGTCTGCCCGGAGGCAGTGCCGCTGCGGTTCTCGACCTCCCTGAAGAATAGCAGCTCTCGACCTCCCTGAAAAATAGAAGAGTAAAGCCGTTACCTATTCACGCGCTGCAGCCGCCAATTCAGCCGAACTGTTTTTGACTGCCAGAGCAGGAACACAATCAGCAGCAGCATTACCGGTTCGGTCGGGTGCTTGTAGCGCTGAAATGGATTCACCAGATAGTAAGGTAGTGGATAGATGACCAGAAACGGCGCAAGCAGCCATGCGTACGGATTGCGTTGGCGAAAAGTTAGAACAAGGCCACCGAACGCGAACAGCGCGGCCAGCAGGAATTCCACGTGACGAGCAAAGCCTAGATCGTAGCCTTTAAGGACGACAAACTGTGGAGGCGCTGCCCAGAAATACCAAACCCGCTCAAAGCTAAATCGAAGGAATTCCCCCGGATGCGTACGAATAAACTCATGCACCTCGGACTTCTTCTCGTTCATAAAGCCGAGTTCGCCAAGCTCTTGAAATCGCCGCATGGCGGCCGGATCATTTCCCGGATGCTCAGTGCGCGTCCACAGCCCTCCCGATTCTGCATTGTTTGACTCGTGAAGTTCCAGCGGAAGATTGTCACGAATCAACATGAACCGATGAAAGACGCGGTAGTTGCGTACCGTCCATGGAGTGATGCACAAAGCCGCAACCACCAGGCACATCAGAGCCCCGATGAAATTCGCCGATCGCGGACGGCGATACAATACCCACCAAAGAAAAAACGGGAGCAGAATCACAAGTGTCGTGTTGGTCAGGAGGATGAAGCCCCACAGCAAGCCATAGACAATCCAGGTGCGTAGTCGCGGATTGTCAGCGAGGCTCATTGTGATCCAAAGAGCAAGGCTCAACAAAAACGTCGAAAGGCTGACCTCCCAAATAATTCGTACCGGCCAATAAATAATGTAAGGAAACACAGCCCAGGTCCAGGCGGCGCCGCGGCCGACCGACTCGCCGAAAATGCGGGTGCCAATGCGATATAACGTCCAACAAGTGAGCGATGCCACAACGCTGTTGAACGCCAGCATGGCGAATGCCGAGAGACGCGTGTAAAGACCGAACATTTTGAACACGCCGGCGATGATGTAGGGATAGACCGGCGCTGCCCACGCCGTAGGGCCAGTATCGAGGTCGGTCGGTGAACTGAAGCCTTTTCCCTGAAATAAGGACCGGGCAATCCGCCCCATCTCCCAGCCAAAATTGAAATGGTCGCGAAGTGGATTAACACGGTAAGTGTGGCCGAGGATGATAACCAGAATTCTGAGCGCAAAAGCAACGAGAACAATGAACCAGATAGATCGCCTGAACGAAGCTGGCCGCGAATGATCCTCCGCGTTGTAGAGATTTTTTCGTGCGTCAGCCGTGGTGGTCATGCACTTGAATCAGAGTAACGCAGCACTTGGCATCCTGCCATATCGCCCAGAAGCCGCGCCCGGTGAACCTCGCTCCTCTGTGGCGTTGCCCTGTGTAACTCTGTGCCCCCTGTGGTAAAGCTTCTAAAACATAAATCTTGCCTCCTGGGAATTTCAGAGCTAGGATTCGGCACGCAACTCAGGAGGTCATTCCATGCCACATCCCGCTGGCCGCTCCTTCGCCCGTGTTCCGATCGTCGCCATGCTGATGGCGATCTTGTTTATCTCCCAGGTTTTCGCGCAGATCGATACCATCACCATCCCCGCAGGCACACCCGAAGACAAAGACCTGAATGCGATCAATGGCGAGCAGGACGCGCAAAAAAAAGTTTCCATGTACCAGGACTTTCTTCAGAAATATGCCTCGAACCCCGCGGCGGTGGCTTACGCGAATTGGCAACTTTCGCAGTTCTACCAGGGCGCCGGAGACTTGCAAAAAGCCGCTGACTACGGCGAGAAGGCGTTGGCCGGCTCTCCACACAATCTCGATATCTTGACTTCACAGATCGCGATCGCGCAGCAACTCAAAGACAACGCCCGCGTTTTCAAATACTGCGTGCTGGGAGGCCAAACCTACAACTCTATCGACAAGCAGCCCAAGCCAAGCGACATCAGCGATCAGCAGTTTACCGACCTCATTGCATCGCAGAAAGATACCAACAAAAATTCCTACGAGTTTTTCGAAGACACCGCTTTCAACGTGATCGCGGCCGAAAATGACGCGAAGACTCGGATGGATGACATCGACACGTTCACGACTGCCTTTCCGAAATCCAAGATGGACGAGCAAGTCACGCAATATGCGATGCTGTCTTTATCGCAACTGAAAGACAATCAGCGACTGATGCAATACGCGGACAAAGCATTGGCGGCGAATCCCAACAACTTACCGGCGCTGATATTGCTGGCAAATTATTACGTGGACAGCTCGGAAGCTGGTGCATTGCCGAAAGCAATCTCCTACGCGCAAAGAGCAATCGTAGCTGCCAAGGCCGACGATCCTGCCGCCGACAAAACACAGAAGATTTCGGCGGGCGCTGCTCATGCCGTCATGGGGCGCGCATACGCCAAACAAGAGAAGACAATACCTTCTATCGGCGAGTTGAAATCCGCAGTGGCATTGTTGAAGGGACAAGACGAGCAACAATACGCGATCGCCGCTTATTTTCTTGGCTGGGACTACGCAAAGTTGCGCAAGCTTACCGAGGCACGAGCCGTATTAACCGATGCCGCTGCGATTCCCGGACCTATGCAGCAACCGGTGAAAGACTTGCTCACCAAAGTCAACACCGCGCGCGCAGCTGGAAAATGATTCCTATTTTCGCGCTAGCTCATCCGAGAGAAGCCTGGCCTTATAGGCAAGCGTTTGAGCACGATTGGTATCACCGGCCGTCGATGCCGCCTTCGCTTGGCGCATGTACGTGCGAATTTCTCCCACTGTGCTCTGTTCGTCGCGCGTCAGTTGGCGCCGGCCCGAAACCCGTTGAAGATTGGCGTCAGTAGCCGCCAGCAATTCCGCTGTGCTAGCTCGCTCATGCTGAGCTTGGTCGGGTGTGACAGCAGGAGCGATTTGCGCGGATTCACCGCTTACGCCGCCGTTTCTCACCACCACTTTGTTTGGCTGCGCAGTAGATTTCGCGTCTGCGCTTTCGGGATCGGCTTTTTTCTTTACCGTGTGACTTGCCTTCTTGCCCATTGCGGCCTTTTTGTGACGCAGTATCGGAGGCTTCGGTGGCGCGCCAGCCTGTTTCCCGGAAACAGACGAGTTTCCAGGGTGAGCGGCTTCCGGGGATGGCACAGTCCCGGGAGCCGATGATTTCTGGCCCGGCGACTTGCTCTGCTCTGTCGCAGGCGCCTGCGGTGTCGCCGGAGCCTGCGTAGACGTTTGATCCGGCTTTTGCGGTTCTGGCGCAGACTGAGTTGACGAGTTATTCTCCTGAGCTTGACCGGAAGCCGCCTGATCCTGAACTGCCGAGATCGCCGCGAGCGAGCAGAAACAACAGAAAAGCGGAGCGATCACGAAGCTGGCGCGGAATTTCATTTGTTTTGATGAATTTAGGAACGGACCGCCGCTTCCTCGAGTGACGGAGAGCGAGTTTCAGCCAGAGGCAAGCGCAAGCGGAACGTGGTTCCTTTCCCTTCTTCGGTTTCGAAATCTACGGACCCGTAGTGCCATTGCATTATCTGATAAGTTTGTGCAAGACCAATGCCGCTTCCGGTTTTCTTCGTCGTGAAATAAAGTTCGAAAATTTTGTCCTGAAGCGCCGGAGGAATTCCTGCGCCCTGGTCTGTAACTTCGGTCGTCACGATGTCTTCATTTTTATTCGCGGCGATGGTCAAAGTACCGCCATGAGGCATCGCCTGAACTCCGTTGAGCACAACGTTGAGAATGGCCTGCTTGATAAAGTCCGCGTCTACTTTGACCGGCATTGCTTCCTCCGGCAGTTCTCGCACCAGCGTTACGCCGTGCTGTTCGGCATCGGGCCCCGCGAGCATCGCGACTTCTTCGAGAATCGATCGAAGGTCGGTTTCTTCCACGTGCAGATCGCGGGGACGAGTGAAGTCAACCAGAATTTGTACCACTCGATCAAGGCGATGAATCTCGCTGTCGATAATGTCCACGTGTCGATTCGTATCAGGATCCAGTTCCTGAAGCTTGTTGCGCAGGAGTTGCAGGTGTAGAACAATCGCGTTGATCGGATTTTTTACCTCATGAGCGACGCCGCGCGTGACTCGGCCGCTCGCAGAAATTCGCCGCGAAAGCTCGATCTCATCTTCAATACGTCGGACCGACTCGGCATCGCGCATGGTTAATAGCGCGCCAATCTGTGTTCCCTTTTCGTGGATGAAATCAAGCGAAACCTGGACACGTCGGCCATTTGCCGTCTCCATCTCACGTTGCATCACGTTGTGATGGAGCCGAAATGCGTCCAGCATGGCAGCGCCCAAAGGATATTCTGTAGAGAATATTTCTGTCGCCGATCGCCCCAGTAACTCGCGACGCGAACGGCCCAGGAATGTTTCAATAGCCGCGCTGACAAGAACAACTTTTGAATCACGCGTAAACAGCATCAAGCCGTCCTGCAGGCTCGACATAATCTGGTCGACGTTGCTCTTCAGGGCGGAGAAAATTTCGCGAGTATCGCGCATTTGCCGTCCTAGGTTGGCAATTTTCATGCTGACCTGGCCGTATTCATCAGTGCTGACCTCACTCTGGCCATCATTGCCTTCGGTGCCAGCCATGCTGTCGAGGCTGCGATTGATGTGCTCGAGTGGGCCAAGCGCAATATGCGAAAGCAGGGCCGCAAGCATCAGAGAACACAGCACAGCGATGGCAGAGAGCGTGAATGCGTGCTGCAGTCGTGGCGTTAACTCATTTCTAAGAAAAATCGTGGAAACGCCTACATGGATGCTGCCGAATGTTTGCCCATTCAGGAGCAGCGGGATGTGCACATCGTAGACAGTTGGGCCGTGATAAACCAGTCGAAGCTTGCGGCGGAAGCCGGCGCTCTGCAATAGCGAAAAATCTGGCCGGTCCTCGAGTTTTTGGCCGACGAGACCAGGATCAGTGTCAAGGATTGCTTTGCCATCCGCGTCGAGAATTGCCGCGTCGTAGATAGTCGGCCAGCTTCCGACCACAGACTCAAGCGTCGTGTTCAGGTCATGGTCAGTGCCGAGATAATACGTGACGCCCCGCCGCAGAGCATCGGGATTGCTGGTGTCGATCCGCGTGCTGCTTAAGTCCGGAGCGGCATTGCTTGCCAGATAGGCCAACTGCGATGTCAGAAAGGAGGCGGTGTCGTGAGCGTTGTTAATTCCCTGTCGCAAAATTTGAGAGATGTAGAGGTATGAACCTCCGGTGACAATGGCCGCCACCATGAAGGTGATGGCAAGTACGATTTGGGTCCTGCGACGCATGATGTCGGGGGCGAATGCCTGAAGTCGAGTTTTCTCTAACGATTAAAGCTCTTTCAGTTCCTCGGCCTCTTCCTTTTCCTCCTTCTCGCCTCGGCCATCGGAGCTTGAACTGCCATACTCCTTCAGCTTGTTGTGCAAAGTCTTCAAGCTGATGCCGAGAATTTCCGCGGCGCGCGTCTTATTGTTATTCGTCGACTCGAGGGTTTTAAGGATCAGCAATCGTTCAGCTTCGCCCACCGTAGTTCCCACACCGACGCGAATCGAGTCAGCATCATCTTCGGAAAGTCGAACCGGCGCGTGGCCGAAGCCCGGCGGTAAATGCTTGGTCTCAATTACCGGGCCTTCACACACGATGACAGCTCTCTCAAGCGTGTTTCGCAACTCGCGAACGTTGCCCGGCCAGGTGTAATTGCGAAGCGCATTGAGCACTGCTTCGCTCACGGCTGCCACTCGCCGTGCATGTTTCGAGCTCATATCCGTCAGCAGCGCCTGCACCAGATCAGGAATGTCTTCCCGATGCTCCCTTAAGATGGGCATATGGATGTTAAAAACATTCAACCGGTAATAAAGATCGTTCCTCAATTCGCCGCGTGAAACAGCTTCTTCTGGGACCTTATTGGTTGCAGCGAGCACGCGCACATCGACCGTAGTTTCGGTTTTGCTTCCTAAACGCCGCAATTTTCGATCTTCCAGCACCCGCAAAAGTTTCGCCTGGGTTGCAATCGGCATTTCGCCAATTTCATCCAGCAACAGCGTGCCACCTTCGGCAAGTTCAAAGCATCCAGTCCGGCGCTCCAATGCACCCGTAAATGCACCCTTCTCATGGCCAAAAATCTCGCTTTCGATCAGAGTTTCGGGAATGGCTGCGCAGTTGATGGCTACAAACGCTTTGGTGCGACGTGGGCTGAGCTCGTGAATTGTGCGCGCAACAAGTTCCTTTCCCGTACCACTGGCCCCCGTGATCAGAACCGACGCAGTGCTGGGCGAAACCATCTCGATCAGGCGGAAAATCTCCTGCATCTTCTTCGAAGAGCCGATCAGAGCGCCGAGTGAACCTGCATCGCGCAGTTTGCGGCGCGTGGCTTCGAGTTCAACACGCGTGCCAAGCAACGCCGACGCATTCTGAATGATGGTGCGCAGACGGCTGGTGTCGATGGGTTTAGTGACGTAATCGTAAGCGCCAATGCGCATTGCCTGCACCGCACTGTCAATGCTTCCCTGCGCAGTCACCACAATTACCGCGATAGTCTGGCTGCTGCTGGCAATTTTTTCCAGCAACTCAAGGCCGCCAAGTCGTGGCATTTTCAGGTCGGTGATAACGATACTGGGAGACCACGCGACTACTTTTTCGTAACCCTCTTGGCCGTCACGCGCGGTCTCGGCAGCGTAGCCCCATGAGGAGACCAGCTCCGCGAGACCAGTGCGCTCGTTCTCTTCGTCTTCGACGATCAGTACCTTTTCGTGGCTCATGCGTATCACTCATTATTCAGGCTCTGGCCTGTGCTCGCAAGGGCCGAATCTAAACCGAACTCTGGGCAAGCTCCGCGCCAGCATCGTTTACTATGGGTGGAAGGACAATGTCTGAAAGACCTTTATGGGCGCCCGACGATCAAGTGGCGCGTTTAGCAGAACTTACTGCGGCAACCGAAGACCGCGCGAAAGAAGCGCCTCTGCGTCGAGATGTTCGTTCGCTCGGCGTCCTGCTGGGGCGAGTTATAAGCGAACAAGCCGGTGAGTCGCTGTTCAAAACTGTAGAGCAACTTCGACGGTTGCTGATTCAGGCGCGAGCTCAATCGGCACACTCGGAAGCCGCTGCGGAAGTGGAGCAGGCCCGCAAAATAGTTGCCGACTTAAGCATTCGCGAAGCGCACCAGGTGGCAAAAGCATTCGCAATATATTTCGAACTGACAAATCTCGCCGAAACCAACCACCGCAAACGGCGCAGGCGTGCAGGCAAGCTCAATAGTGAACAGGCGCCTCTTGCCGGTTCTTTTCGCGGAACGCTGCTTAGAATGCGGGAAGCAGGAATGACTGCCTCTCAGGCACTTGAGTCTCTTCGCCAGATCAAAGTCGTGCCGGTTTTCACCGCACATCCCACCGAAGTTGCACGGCGAACGGTTCTTTTGAAACGCCGCCGCATCGCGCGATGCCTGGAACTCCTCGATCGATTGCCCATGCCGTCCAGCGAAGCCGCAGAGCTTGAAAACGCCATCACTGCGGAAATAACTGCGCTATGGCAAACCGATGAAGTCCGTGTGCAGAAGCCGCAAGTCACGGACGAAATTCGCATGGGTCTTGATCATTATCCAATGTCGATTTTCGAGAGCCTTCCGCGATTGTTTCGTGAAATGCGTGATTCTTTCGGCGAAGTTTACGGCTTGGATTTACCCGCTTCCGAACTGCCCGGCGTTCTGTCCTTTGGCTCGTGGATCGGCGGCGACCGGGATGGCAATCCGTTCGTCACCCCGGAAAGCACTTACGAAGCGCTGGAGCGGGCACGGAACGCAATTCTGGCCCACTACATCTCCGAGCTCGAACGGATCATTGAGCCACTTAGCTCATCCTGCCGTCAGATTCCAGTCTCGAACGAGTTTCAGCAAAAGCTTTCGGACTACGCCGCCCGAATGGGCGAGGAACCTGCCCGGCACGGGCGAATCTCTCCGTCGGAACTGTATCGTCGCTTCCTCGCTTATGTCGTAGTTCGCCTGCGAGAAACACAGGATACAAAGGAGAACGGATACAAATCTTCCCGTGAATTCGCCGAAGACCTGGCCTTGGTTCACCGTAGCCTGATCGAGAATCGCGGAGAAAATCTTGCGCATCTTTTGCTCGATCCCCTGCTCCGGAAAACGCGGGCCTTTGGCTTTCATTTGGCAACGCTCGATCTGCGGCAACATGCCAATTCGCATCGGCGAGCGCTTGAGGAGATCCACAACGGTGGTTCGAACGCCGATGCTCAAGAAGTTCTCTCGGAGAAGAAGAGCACTGAGATCCTCGAAGTATTTCGTAGCGTTCCGCGGTGGAAACGTCAGTTCCCTCCCAAGGCAATTCGCAATTACGTGATTAGCGGAGTGGAGTCGGCGGAAGATATTTATGCAGTGATCGAACTGGCGAAATGCGCGGAAGTACAACTTGCCGGTTGTGACGGTGACCCCGGCCTGATGCCGGTCCCGCTGTTCGAATCTATTCAATCCCTCCGCGCCTCTGCCGAAATCATGGATCGTGTATGGAGCGACCCGCAATACAGGCGACTCGTCGATTCGTGGTGCGGATGGCAGGAACTCATGCTCGGCTATTCAGACTCTAATAAAGATGGCGGGATGCTGACCAGTATTTGGGAACTCTACAAAGCCCATCGAGCCCTGCACGCTTGCGCCCGAAAGCACAATATAAAGTTGCGGCTGTTTCATGGCCGTGGTGGAACGGTCGGCCGCGGCGGCGGCCCAACCCACGCCGCCATCCTCGCGCAACCGGTCGGCGATTTCTCCGGCCAAATTCGAATCACCGAACAGGGCGAAGTTCTAAATTGGAAGTATGCTGACCCGGTCCTTGCGGAATGGAATCTCGAAATCATGATTGCCGCCTCACTCGAGGCGCTTGCGCGACCCGACAGCCCCTCACCCGATTCGCACACGAGTTGGGAAGGAATCATGGAGCGGATGTCCGACCACGCATTTAAGTTTTATCGCGAGAACATCGCAGAAAATCCAGACATTCTCACCTATTTCGAGCAGGCAACGCCGGTGAACCAACTCGAGCATGCGCGAATTGGATCGCGCCCATCGCGTCGTTCCCGCAGCCAAAAACTCGAGGATTTGCGCGCAATTCCGTGGGTGTTCGGATGGATGCAAAGCCGTCACGCTCTGCCTGCGTGGTTTGGAGTCGGTCACGCGCTCGAGAAGTACTCCATGCAAGGCAGCGGAAGTGAGCATGAGCTTCAGGAAATGATGATTCGCTTTCCCTTGTTCAACGATCTCATCCGCAACGTAGAACTGGCTATGGCAAAGGCCGATTTAGCCATCGCTCAACTTTATGCGTCGCTGGTGAAAGATCCCGATCTCCGTGGCCGCGTCTGGAGCATCATTGTTGACGAATTCGAACGGACCCGCAAAATGCTGCTTCTCGTCAAACAGCAGGAGAACCTGCTGGATAAGAACCCAGTGCTCGCAAGGTCGATACGCCTGAGAAATCCCTACGTCGATCCTCTAAGCCTGATTCAAGTCGACCTTTTGCGCCGGAAACAGCGAAGTGGCGATTCAGAAGAATTGAATTACGCCGTAGGTGCCACAATCAATGGCGTCTCCGCCGGCTTACATAACACCGGGTGAGTAGCGCATTATCAACTTATTTCAGCAGCTACTTGCGAATCTCCTTGACTCTGAGTAGATGCGTCATTAGCGTGCGTAAATAGAAGGTACAAACCTTAGGCAAAAAGAAAGCGCCTTGCTGGAGTAAGGCGCTTATTAAGAGCTGTTGGGAAGCTCAAATATCGATTGATCACAAACTACCAGTCTGCCAATGCTTGTGGAATCGGGTGAGGACTGTAGAAACGCTCTAAGTTTCTCGTGTATCCTGTTGAAAATCAGTAAGAGCGTGAATTTTTATGCCGATCTTCGAATACTGCTGCAAACAGTGTAATCACGAGTTTGAAGCCTTGATCATGGGCAAGGAAAAGCCTTCCTGCCCAAAGTGCCACAGCAAGAGCCTGGCACCCCTGCTCTCGGTTTTTGCCGTTTCCGCCAAGGGAGCGTCTTCCGCTCCAACCGTGCCTTCGGGCGCTTGCGGCAGCTGTGGCGATCCTCGCGGCCCCGGCGCGTGCTCTATGCCGGATTTCGACTAGCCGTAAGCTCCTCATTTACAACTCTTGTTCTGGCACTCCGGTACCCTTTCCTGCGGTAACCCGCGTAAGTTTTCCAACGGCGACTTGTGCCTCAGAATGACTCACATGGATCGCCGCCATGATCCCCGCGTTGAAGTTCAGCTCCCAGTGCAGGTCTGGGGAATGGATGCTTATGGCCAGCCCTTCACCAATCCCGCGCTGGTCACGAATTTGAGTGCCGGCGGATTGGTAATACAGGGCCTGATTCGGCGCGTCCGCGTCGGCGAAATGCTTGACCTGCAAATGGGAAGCGACAGAGCTCAGTTTCGGGTGGTGTGGGTCAGCGCGTCCGGCGAGCTGGGCATGCAGCGCCTGACCGCAACCGCGTTCCTGGCAGGATCCATTTTGGTCCACTGCTCGCAAGCCGCAGCAGCGTGCTGAACATTCCATCCATCACTAGTCGGAACACCACAATTTTTTACTGAAAGCTTTATCCCGAAATCCGCAGTTGCCTCAATTAAATCCTTTCAATATCCTGCAACTCTGCACTTCATTCCTGACCGGGGATTCACATGCGAATTTTTTGGCTGTTGGCTGCGCTTATTGGATTAGCTGTTTCAGTTTCCTCCGAGGAACAATTGCCTTCACTTCACCTCATGCCGTGGCCGGCAAGTGTGAAGGCCGTTCCAAACTCGCAACCATTAGTTATTCAGACCTCGTTTGCCGTGGGAATACGCGGTAGCGACCCACGATTGAACCGCACGGTTGAAATTTTTCTGAATGACTTACGCCGTCATACCGGATCCACGGCTCTCGACTTCAGCATTTCCAAAGACCCTGGTGCTGCTCAGTTACGCGTGAGTAGTGATAACCGAAGCAAAGAGATCCAGGAACTCGGCGAGGATGAATCGTACAAGCTCCAAGTAACTTCATCAGGAGCCGACCTCAGCGCCCCAACCACGCTCGGAGTCATGCGCGGCCTGCAAACCTTCCTTCAGTTGGTGCAAGTCACACCCCAGGGTTTTGCCGTACCGGCTGTGTCGATTGAGGACAAGCCTAGATTTCCGTGGCGCGGATTGATGATCGACTCCGGCCGGCACTTCATGCCCGTCGACGTCATCAAGCGCAATCTCGACGGAATGGCCGCGGTAAAGATGAACGTATTCCACTGGCACCTGTCAGACAACCAGGGTTTCCGGGTCGAGAGCAAGCGCTTCCCCAAGCTTCAGGAGATGGGCTCGGACGGTCTCTATTACACGCAGGATCAAGTGCGCGACATAATCTCGTATGCGCGTGATCGCGGAATTCGCGTCATCCCCGAGTTCGATATGCCGGGACATAGCACGGCGTGGTTCGTGGGGTATCCCGACCTCGCGAGTGGGCCCGGGCCGTACCAGATCGAACGGAAATGGGGTGTATTCGATCCGGCCATGGATCCCACGCGCGAGAGCACTTACAAATTTCTCGATGAGTTCATCGCTGAGATGGCCAAACTCTTCCCCGACCAGTTCTTCCACATCGGCGGAGATGAGGTTAACGGGAAGCAGTGGGACGCCAATCCAAAGATCCAGGAGTTCATGCGCGCGCACGGCCTCAAAAACAATGCGGACCTGCAGGCCTACTTCAATACACGCGTTCAGAAGATCGTAGAGAAGCACAAGAAGACGATGGAAGGTTGGGACGAAATTCTTCGCCCGGATCTGCCGAAGAGTATCGTCATTCAGTCGTGGCGCGGGCAGCAGTCGCTCGCCGATGCTGCGCGGCAGGGCTATCGTGGACTGCTTTCGTCCGGTTACTACCTAGACCTGATGCAGCCCGCTTCCCAGCACTATGCCGTAGATCCCTTTGCTGATGGTGCGGCAAATCTGTCGGATGAAGAAAAGCAGCGAATTCTCGGCGGGGAGGCCTGCATGTGGGCGGAGTATGTTTCGCCCGAGAACATCGATTCGCGAATCTGGCCGCGAAATGCAGCCATCGCCGAACGATTATGGTCGCCGCAGAACATAACCGACGTCAACTCAATGTATGAGCGACTGCAATATATGAGTGACTGGCTCAATTCATATGGCCTGACTCACAACACGAATTACGCAGTGATGCTGGAGCGCATGGCCGGAGAAAGCAATCCTTCTGCGTTGCGCACGCTTATCAATTCGGTGGAGCCTGTGAAAGGTTATGCGCGGGAACAATTGGCTCCCGCCGAGCCCACATCGCTCACCCCACTGAATCGGGCCGTTGATGCTGCCCGGCCGGAAAGCCTGGAAGCAAGGCAGTTTGCCGCGCTGGTCAACAAATTCATCTCTGGCCAGATGAAGCCCGGGATGGAAATGCAGATTCGATCGAAACTCATGAATTGGAAAGACAATGCCGTCGAACTCGAACCTTATGCAGAAATGTCTTCCTTCGTGCAGGAGGTAATACCGTTATCCCAGAATCTCTCAACGCTGGGCGCAGCGGGATTAGAAGCTCTCGACTATATGGATCGCGGACAAAAAGCACCTGAAGGGTGGAAGACCCAACAACTTCAACTAGTGCAACAGGCGATTCAGCCGAAAGCACAGTTGCTGTTGATGGTAGCGGGTCCGGTACAGAAGCTCATTCAGGTCAGCGCCGGTGAGAAGCCGACTGATCTGCCACTGCCACGTCGTGCAAGCGATTAATGTTCTAGAAAAGCAGAAGCGTCGCGGGCCAGGAGCCCGCGAGGCGGACTCGTTTATGCTGCGACCTCCTTCAGAAATCTCGCAACACGGTTTCCGCGGCTTGGCTGCAGAACAGGAACGCTCGCTGGCCACGGCTCTTCCACTCCCATAAGCGCCATTGCCGCGCCTGCCAAAGCCACATTCTTGCTGAAGTTGATCATGTCGTTCATCCGCTGCTGCGGCTCCTCCTGATTCCAGAAGTCATGCATGACCGGCGAAGTACCAGAGAGAAACGCGAGGATCGCGATCGTGCCGATCTTTGGCTTTACCCCTAACAAAATGCTCGCGCCACCCACAATCAACATCGCTCCTGTGGCTTTCACCGCGATATCAGGTTTTGGCACCTTTTTCGCCCCTGCATATTGGGAGAGCTCGCGGCTCTGCTGGAAGTGATGTATTCCGTTGTAAAGAAAGAAGCCGCCGAACACCAGACGACCCAGAAGAAATGGAACTCGCATGATCTCCTCCGAAAGCAGTTTCGATTCGACGCTGAAAAGTGACGTTGCCCCAAAAACGTAAGCTGGTCGGCGCACCTGTGCCTTCAGTACTGATGAACCACTCGTTCCCGGCCGCGTCGGGCAACGACCAAGGGCCAACGACCAAGGGGGAACGACCAACGACCGCGTTTGATAAACTTTCCTTTGCCCCGCCCTGTTTCCATCCGCACTGAATCACTCTCCCGCCACTACAAGATGGGGACAACGATCATTCGCGCCGTCGACGGCATCAGCATTGAAATTGAAACCGGCGAATTTATCGCTCTGCTCGGTACCTCAGGATCAGGAAAGTCATCCCTGCTGAATTTGCTTGCAGGGCTTGACTCACCGAGCGCTGGCCAAGTCATCGTCAACGGCCAGAATCTCGCCGCCCTCTCACGCGAGGAGCTTGCGAAGTATCGCCGTCATACCGTGGGCATGGTTTTTCAGTCCTTCAATTTAATTCCGAGCATGACTGTCCTCGAAAACGTCGAGCTCCCGCTTCGTTTCGCAGAAGTCGACCGGGCAAAGCGCGGTGAACTCGCACGAGCTGCACTGGAAAGAGTTGGGCTGGTGGGCAGACTCGAGCACCGGCCGGTTGAGCTTTCGGGCGGCGAACAACAACGTGTGGCACTCGCAAGAGCGCTCATTAACCAGCCGACGATTCTCCTTGCAGATGAGCCCACCGGCAATCTCGATAGTCGCACCGGAACTGAAGTGATGAACCTGATTCGCCAGTTGAATGAATCTCTGCAAATGACTGTCGTGCTGGTCACACATGAGCGAGCTCTGGCGGAACGCTATGCAGACCGGCTCATTTTTCTTGCCGATGGAAAATTAATTTCAGATCAGCCGAACACCACGAGGGCCGCGAGTGAGGCCAAAGCATGAAGCTTTACGACTCCATCGAGCTTGCCGGGCGCAACCTGCGCGAATCCGTGCTGCGAAATTCGCTCACCACAGTAGGCATCTCCGTAGGTGTCGCTTCGCTCGTGGCAATGCTTTCGCTCGGGATTGGGTTGCAGCAATTGGCGTCGAAACGACTGCAACGTTCGGGTCTGTTCGATTCCATCGTGGTCACATCGCGGCGCGATCTCCGAAGCTTCAACCGCGAGCAGGAAGAAAACGGCCCGGCGCCCGCCGAGAGTCCAGAATTGAATGAAGCGGCCCGCTCCCAGATCGAACATCTGCCCGGAGTGGTCGAAGCCTATCCCGATTTGCGCTTCATCACGGAGCTGCGTCTCGACGACAAGCCTCACCTGACCATGGTCTCTGGCATGCCAATGTCAGAAAAGGACAGTGACAGCTTCGAAGGGATGAAAGGCAAATTTTTTTCATCCGCGAACGCTCACGAAGTGATCTTGCAAAAAAGCTTTGCAGCGGAGTTGCTGGGCAAATCAAGTCGGGGGCCGAACGAAATTAGTGTCGCCGAAGTAGGCCCGCCCTTACTCGGGAAGCAGCTCGTCATGCGCTACTCAGAGCGACAGTCGACCGGCCAAGATGCGGCTTCATATTCGGTGATTTCTCACGAGCTGCCGCTAACCATCGTGGGCGTGACAGACCTCGATCCCGACAGCATGCGCGGTGCTGCCCGCGCGCGTGTTTTCATTCCGCAAAAGCTAATGGAAAGCATGCACCCCATGCAGGCGTACGACATGCGTAATTCGAACAGCGCGACTTCGAACCAGCCGATCTACGGCACGGTGATCGCGCGTGTGAGCGGCGCCGGGAAAGTCGAAATCGTTGAGCAGGCAATTAAAAAAATTGGATTCAATACGTTTTCGATTCTCGACGCCACCAAAAGCATGCGGCGTTTTTTCGCCATTCTCGACCTGTTTTTGGGAATTTTCGGCAGCCTGGCACTTACCGTCGCGTCGATTGGAATCATCAATACCCTGGTCATGGCAATCCTCGAACGCCGCCGCGAGATCGGGATCATGAAAGCCGTTGGCGCGAGCGATTCAGATGTGCGCGGATTATTCTTCGCCGAAGCAGGAGCAATGGGATTGCTGGGAGGAGTTTGCGGCACCATTCTCGGATGGATTATCGGCCGAGTGATTAACTTCGGCACCAACATCTATTTGGGACGGCAAGGATTTCCCCCCGAGAATATTTGGTCGGTGCCGGTGTGGTTGGTTGCGGGTGCGCTGGGTTTCGCGTTTTTGGTGAGCTTGCTCTCGGGTATATACCCTGCTGCTCGCGCCGCTAAACTCGATCCCGTTCAGGCCCTGCGGTACGAGTAAAGAACGAATGCGCGTCAGGTACTACACTTTTCTTCCATGCTTTGTCCTCCTTTTATCGACCTACTCGTTCGCTCAGGCCAGAGTTGATTGCAGCGCGTTCACGAGCCGCATACTGAAGCGCCCAGTGCGCTATTGCGTCATGCTCCCGCCAGACTATGACGCAAACTCGAAGAAGAAATTTCCCATTCTCTATTTCCTGCACGGACTCGGCGAGAACGAACAAGCTCTATTGAACAGCGGCGGCTGGGGACTCATACAAGACTTGCAGCGCGATCATAAGGTTGGCGACTTTCTCATGGTTGCCCCGGAGGGACGTGGAAGTTTTTTCATAAACTCCGCCGATGTAAAAATTCGCTACAGTGATTTTTTTCTAACTGAATTCTTGCCCTTCATCGAAAAGCGTTATCGCGTGCTGCGCGAGCGAAGAGCTCGAGGCGTGACCGGGCTTTCCATGGGTGGCTACGGCGCACTGCGGTTTGCATTCGCATATCCGGAGATGTTTGGATCGGTGAGCGCGCAGAGTCCGGCGCTGATCACTGAATCTCCTCGCGAACTCAACAGTGGTCTGCGTGATGCCGGACCTTTGGCACGATTGCTCGGTTCAGTCTTTGGCAATCCCATTAACGTTACGCACTGGAACCAAAATAATCCCTTCCAACTCGCGCGCAAAAACCAGGCGCAGATTCGTAGTCAGAAGATTTACTTCAACTGCGGTGAGCAAGATGAATACGGATTCGCCGAAGGCGCCGAGGCACTGCACAAACAGTTGCTATCAGAGAAGGTCTCACATGAATTTCACCTCTACCCCGGCGGCCACAATGCGGACTATTTTCTTTCGCATCTCGGCGAGACCATCGAGTTTCATTGGCACGTGTTTACTGGCGGAAAGTGAGCGGGTAAGATGAGCATCAGCTAGGAGCTGATAGCTAGCAGCTGGGTGCTGACTTATGCGAAAAGCCATCCTCCACCTGAAAAAATGCGATCCTGTCATGCGCTCTATCATTGAGCGCGTGGGCCCGTTCCGCATGGGATTCAGGGAGCCAACATTTCATAGCCTTGCGCGCGCCATTGTTTATCAGCAGCTGAATGGCAAAGCTGCGGGAACCATATTCAATCGTTTTGCCGCACTGGCTGGAGATCCGCTCACGCCCGAAGGAATTTTGAAACTTACGCCGGAGCAGATGCGGGCTGCAGGGCTTTCAAAACAGAAGTCCTCTTATCTGCTCGACATGGCGGATCGAGCAAATCGCGGCGACTTGGATTTTTCGAAACTCCCTGAAATGTCAGAGCAACAGGTAATCGAGCACCTCACTCAAGTGAAAGGTGTTGGCGTCTGGACCGCCCACATGTTTCTCATGTTCGCCTTGCAGCGCGCAGACATCCTGCCGACCGGCGACTTCGGAATTCGGATGGCAATGTTCAATCATTACCTCGACAAAGCTGCGAAAAATGGAAAACGGAGCAAGAGTGGCAAGACCGCCCCGAAGCCGCGCAAACGCAAGATCAAACTTCCCAAACCCGAGCAGATGGAGAAGATCGCGAAGCTGTGGTCACCCTATCGCAGCATCGCATGTTGGTATTTGTGGAGAAGTTTGGACGTGAAAACCATCTGATGATCAGGTGATCTGATCGTTTGGTGATCTGGCGTTGCACTCGGCTATAACTGAGGTCCTGAACAGAAGTCAGATGATCAGATGGCCCGATCACCCGATCAATGTGGTTAAATACTCACGATGGCCGATCCTAAAATCCGCGTCCTTGTCGCGAAGCCCGGCCTTGACGGTCACGATCGCGGCGCGAAGGTCATAGCGCGCGCGCTACGCGATGCCGGCATGGAAGTTATCTACACCGGCCTGCGGCAAACGCCGGAAATGATTGTGAACGCAGCCCTGCAAGAGGACGTTCACGTAATCGGGCTCTCCATCCTTTCAGGCGCTCACAACGCTATTGTCCCGCGCGTGACTGAACTATTACGGCAAAACAAAATGGATGATGTGCTGCTGGTCGTCGGCGGAATCATTCCCGATCAGGATGTCGATTCGCTGAAGAAAGCTGGCGTGGCCGCAATCTTCCAGCCGGGAACATCGATGGATGAGATCATTCGGTTCATCCGCGAGAATGCTCATCACCACGGCGTGCCTTCGCAGTAGAACAACTACTAAAACACAAGATCGGGCGCGGACGCCCGATCTTCACAATCCCGCGATGCTACTGCCACCAACTGATGTAGCAACTACTTGCCTGCTCCAGCCGCCAAAGCCTTCGGAGCTTCCGGGGCCGCGGGCTTTTCCTGCTTCTCCTGCTTCTGCTCGCCAGGCGTTAGCTGAACACTGCCTCGAAGCATAGCGCCATCTTCTACGCTGATGCGGCGGCTGTGAACGTCGCCTGTCAATGAACCTTCACTCCGAATGTCAACGCGGTCACTGCAGTCGACATTCCCCGTCACTTTACCCATAATCACAACTTCTTTCGCAGAGATGTTGGCCTGCACCACGCCGTTGCGCCCAACGGTTACGCGATGATCTTTTAACGTGAGCGTGCCTTCGATCCGGCCGTCAACGTAGAGCGACTCGCTGCCGCTGACCTCTCCTTTGATCACGATTGACCGGCCGATTGTCGCTTGCTCGATTGGCGACGCGATCGTCTTGATTGGCGTGATTGGGTTAACGGTTGTGGGCGTGTAGTTCGGTTTGGGAGCGTTGTCGGTCGAGTGCAGCATCAGGACCTTCCTTTGTTTATGTCCGCATTGCGGGCGAAATTTGTTGGTAACAGTGACTATGGCACGGAGTTACCAAAGTGCGGCAGGTTACGAAGGGAGTGGTACAGTTGGGAAGATGCCAGTATCCCTCGAATATCTCTTAGTTAATTCGTCGCCTTAAAACTGAGGATTCCGGCAATGCAACTCACTTCACGAACTCACTACCGGACTTCAGTGGGGTCGTAAGTCCGGCCATACTTTCAATCTATTGAGACCCGTCGCCAAAATCAGCGAATCCAACTTTTACCACCGTGGCAGGCCGAGGCGTCCGTCCTGGCTGAGATTCGGTTTCGCCCGCAACAGCTTCCGTCCAGGCACCGTAAGCTTTCCCGTTGAAAACGGTCAACCAGGTATAATCTCCGAGAAATGCTGGTTGCGTGCTCTCGAACATGTTTTCGTCCCAGGCGTAATTTTCGAAGCTCTTGCCGCCATCGGTTGAACGAGCCAGAGTAAAACCAGTTCGCCGGTTATTGGGATCCTCGCGGCGATCATAGAACTGAACATAGACATCGCCGGTCATCGGGTCTACGGCCATCCATTGGAAAAACTGGTCGATGCCGTCGTGAATGGCATCATTGTTGACCCGAACTGGTGCCGACCAGGTGCCCCCTTTGTCTTTTGACGACGCGCAGAACACATCGACATCTCCGTCGCGATAATCGCTCCACGCAACGTAGAGTTTCGTTGCTTTTCCTGGCCGTGAATCCACTCCGATTTGCGGAAAACCCATCACGCGAGAGACACCTGGAATTCCGCCTGCGCCTCCAAAGTACGGAGGTGCGACTTGGACGACTGCACGCGAGGGAGCAAAGGTTTGGCCGCCGTCGTGAGATTGCGTGAACGTGATTGTGCTGCCATCGTTCCAGACCGCGTAAATACTTCCATCGTTCGCAACCACGCCTACGAATCCCACCAGGCCGCCATTGTCATCCCGCGGCAGGCCCGCGTGGGTGCTGATTCGCATAGGCTGAGAGAAAGTCTTGCCGCCGTCGATCGATCGCGCAAAAAGCATGACGGATTGCTCAAGCTGCCATTCGATCCAAGCCACGTAGATGCTGCCAGCATATCGGCTGTGTGGATTTGTGTCCGCGAAGATGCGCGGCATGTCTTCCATGTGGCTGCTGGCTGCGTCGCCACCTTCGTAAACTTTCACCGGCGTGGCAGATTCTTCCCAGGTCTTGCCTCCATCCAGCGATCGCCGCACAAAAATTCCGTTTCGCCCCGCACCGTGCGCCCAATACGAAGTGCTGCCAAGCTTTTCGAAATGCAGCGTGCTCAGGTAAGCGTGCCCTTTACTGTCGAACGTAATCGAAACATCTCCGCCACCACGCCAGCCTTCAATCGCAGGCAGATCTGCATTTGAAAACGTTTTGCCGCCATCGGTCGAGTACACCACCGTCGCCGGCTGAAAAACCGCCGCCACCTGGTCGGGCCTGTTCGGGTTTACCGCAATCGATGGTTCGTTGCCCCGGATTTCTGGCTTCGAAATTGTGACCACACGGCGGTGAGGCGCGCGCGGCAGTTGAGCTTGCGCGTACACAAGCGAGGCCCAGAACAGCAATGCCACAAGCGAGCCCGGTAGAGATATCCGGCTCTTAGAACTCCAAACGATCTGTTTCTTTTTAGGCGTCACGTTTTGCGAACATTGATGAAAATCGCAACTTAGGATACTTTATCCAAATCCCAGTTTCCAGTACTTTTCAGATGAAGTGAGACCGGCAAGTAAAACCCAACAAGCATGAGCGCGAAAATAACTCTCAGATCCACGCTCCAGATCATGGCCCGTCGCTCGCACTGCAAGGCATTCGTTTCAATCTTCTCCGCACTGCTCCTCCTGGCAACCGTGCTCTTTGCTCAGAATGAAGGTCATCCCGGGCGCAGCATCGGAACCGTTTCAACTGACGGAAACCTGATCGTCATGGAGCTGAATGACTCCGTTCTGGGTAAAGCCAACCTGTTCGATCTCACAGGTCGCACGCTGCGGTTTCTTCCTGATCATTCCCGCTACCGAATCGAGAGTGCGCCGCTGCGATGGGACGACGACTTCGGCACGGCGCTTTCCGCCGATACGGTCTCGCTGCGTAATTTTTCTTTTCCGTTTTCCGGCACGTCTTGGAATTCACTGCGCATCGGAGTCACCGGTTGGATCAGCTTCGTCGATACCGAACACCATGACGAAGAAGGCACTCACACCCAGGGAATCTCAATCGGCAGATTCGAACCACTGGCCGAAGCCGCAGGCCACCTCTTCGATAGCGCCCCTGCAATCTGCGCATTTTTTAAACCTCGCATGTCAGGCAATCGCTATGTAAAAGAACTTGCAGATCGCGTAGTGGTCACCTGGGACATAACCGAGCCGTTCGGAAATATTCAGGACTTTACCTGGTTTAAGACCACGAACCGGTTTCAAGCTGTGCTGAAACGCGACGGAGAAATTGATCTCTCATATAAAGAGCTGGCTGCCAGAGACGCCATCGTCGGTGTCTATCCCAACCTTTCTAGCACGGCAAAATTACTCACGACTATTCATACTAAAGAGCATCCCGACCTTGCGGCTCATCTTGATGTTCAAAAGTTAAAGCTTTCGCTGCTTGATGATGCCGTCCTCGAAGCCACACTGGAAACTCGCGGGCCGGTGCTGCAGCCCGGTGATCCGAACTTGCAACACTTCGCATATCGAATTTCTTTCCGACCCACGTCCTCTGGTTCCGGTGGTTCCGGGGAAACCGTCGACTGGATGATTGTTGGCGCAAAGCCTCCTGGGCGAACATCGACCTACTTTGTGTTCGGCCCCGGAGTATCGAGAAAAGTGGACGCGAGTGGGAATACGATCACCGTACGAGGAATGCTGCCCCTGACTTTGCGCTCAAATCGCGTCTCAGTCAGCGCACAGGTGATCACCGGCCGTAATCCGGAGAAAACTGTTGAAGAGCTGCCAAAGCAACCTGTCGATGTCTCTAAACTGAAAAATCCCGAGGTCCACTTTTCCTCGCTGAAGCCAAGTGATGGACCCTTCTCGTTTGCCTACGAGTCCTTCCATTATCTAGACCTGCCGAACCCGCAAGACTTGTCTTGCACCGTGATCAAAGCCCTCGGGGATCACTTCGATTTCCTTGCGTACTATTCTGACTTCCGCATCGACAATCAGGAGGCGGGCACTCCAAGCGATGGGCCGCGAGGAGGCAACGTGACCGGAATCGGCAGCAGAACAGAAAACCTCGAAGGCTACTGCAGCCAAGGCCGCTTCCAATGGGGATATGTTCAGCCCGTCTTCGTGGGTGCGAACCAAATGCAGGAGCAGCCGCCCCAAGGTGCGCCGGTTGGTGATACTCATGACATCACGTTCTACGAGCACCAGCTTTCCGAAAGTACTCCGCAGCGAAAGATGCTTCCGTACAACTATGCGATGTCGCAGCTCGGGCATGAAATGGGGCATCGCTGGGGCGTTGATGTTTCCGCCAAGGTAAACGGCGAAAACATTGTGCTCGGGCCCGTGCACTGGACTCGCGCATTACAGGCGCCGGTTGCATTTCCGTATCAGCGGCCAACCGAAGCCTCAGCGATGGGCGGAAGCGTCTGGCAGGACAACCTTAATGGTACGTTCACTCAGCTCGATGACGACTACTATGTTCCCGCGACTGGTTACTCGTACCTCGACCTGTATCTGATGGGCCTGATTTCCCCCGCCGAGGTTCCAGACTTTTTTATTCTGAAAGATCTTGTCAAGACCGGCCAGGATGCGAACGGCCATCCAGTCTTCAAAGCCGATCGCACCAGGATCACGGTTCAGGATGTAATTGCCGCGGAAGGCCCACGGCAACCCGACGTCGATCACTCACAACGGGAATTCAACACCGGCATGGTGCTCGTAGTCGAGCATGGAAACTCGCCGAGCAAAGAGTTAATCGACCGCGTAAATGGGATTCGAAAGCAATGGATTGAATATTGGTCGATTGCTACAGGCCACCGCGCCTCGATGACCGTAAGCTCGAAATGAGGTCTTGCAGCTTCCGGACAGCACCGTTTGGGAACAGCAACGGAGTGAAGCCACGCATTTGGCGCCCAGAGGTCTTCTTTCGCTGCAAATTGGTTTTGGTGGGATGGAGGTACGTGGCGACTCGAACTTTTCAGAATGTAAACTGCTGGTGAAACGTATGGTAGGCACGTGGGGACTCGAACCCCAGACCTCTACCGTGTCAAGGGAACTTTTCGATGTAACTTACTGAGTCTTAACGGTACTGACAGCCTGTTAATGATTCTTTAAGGAAGTTGTTGACCATTGCTAACAGACCCCAATGGGACCCATGATCAATCGCTGCTGCAACTCGCGCTGCGCCTGTAAACGCGGACCGTGCGCCAGTGGCTATGCGAACGTTGTCTATCAAGCCGATGTGTTGACGGTGACAGATCGCATCTCAGTGCAATAGAGAAGAGAATCAATCTTGAGAATCGGATCTTTCAAGCCGCTTATGGAGCTGCATGCAACGATCCGAGGCCTGATCGTGTGGGCGAGTATGCGCGGCTAGCCATGGAAACACTTTTCGATGGCGACAAAGTACCAGAGAACTTGCTGCTACAAGACTGCGGGCGCCGGCGTTTTGCCCTCGGATTTCCCCATAGAGAAATCCAATCCGCCCTACGGCAGTCGTCCGCCGAGATTTACCGTGACGCGAGATCAGGTTGAGAAACTCGCGACACAGGCCGGCGACAGGTCGATCTTGCATTCATGTAACACGTGGGGAGATTTCGGACGCTACGAGATCGAATCTGTTGTGCGGCATTTTACGGCTTCTCGCCTCAGAAGTTCTGCTCCGTAATCCGAAAAAAACCCTTACAGCTAATTCTTGCGCGAAGTTGTTCAAGCCCTTTCCGGATCGACGAGATGCATGGCATGCAGAACTCCCGGGATGTCAGAATCAAATGGATTTCCCTTCATCGATACGCTCACGCGTCCTTAAACTTTCGATCCGGAATACCGGTGACACTCGGGATCACTCGGTACACCCCGCCAGCATGCGGTGTACGTTCGAGTTCTTCAAGGCTCATATCTTGGCGCGATGACGTGACGTATAGTTCATCCAGCCTCGATCCACCAAAGGCCACGCACGTCGGATTCTTTGCGGGGATCGCGATCTCACGATCTATACGACCACTTGGGCTGTATCGCCTGACCATCGCACTCCCCCATTCGGCGTTCCAAAGGCATCCGTCGGCATCGACTACCGATCCATCCGGCAATCCTTGATGTCGAGCAAACCGTACCAGCTCGCGGACATTTGCAACTTCGGCTTCGTCGGCGCGATAGTCGCAACTCATGATCTTTCGTTCCAAAGAATCGCAGAAGTACATCGTTTGGCCGCCCGGACTGAAACAAATACTGTTAGGAATTACGATGGAGGGTAACTCTAATCGCCGGAGTCCGTGCTGGATTGAAAACTGGTAGAAATTGCCAATTGGGCGCTTGTCTCTATGCTCGTTGAGGGTACCGAAAACGAAGTTCCCGGCGCGATCAGTGCGGCCATCATTGACGCGAGTGGAAGCTTGTGCTGCTTCGACAGATGCGATGGGCGTAGTGTCGAGAATGCCAGATTGATGTTCATCGTGGATGGTTGTCATGCAAAGCTGTTTCGTAAATCCGAGGAGCAGTTTGCCTGATTCACACTCCGCTAATGCGCCCAGACGGTCCGGCAAAACCCACGAATGTACCACGTTGTTGCACTGAGAGTGCCGCCATAGTCGCAAGCTCTGAATATCAGACCAAAGCAGCGCGCCGGAACGCTCGGACCAGATGATCCCCTCACCGAGCGTGCATCGCGAATCAACCCACAAGGTCGCAGCGACAGCGGTTTCGTTCACGGTTTTCGCGAGCTCCGAAGTGCAAGTATGCGGCGGTTCAGCCTCTTATCTGTGCCCAGTCTCAGCAAAATCGTCAATGCTCGATTGCGCCTTCTGTTAGTGTGACTTGCGATGAAGTTGGCACCTTCACGCGACGCCATCCTCGGTGTTCGGTACGCAGCACTCCAACTCGAGTCGAGTCAAACTGGCAGGTAAGTTAGCCCTTCGCCCAAAAACCTCCGGAATCGTCGTGCTTGATCATGAGCACGAGCTTTCCATCCTCGAACCGATTTTCGCCATGAGTTCCGAGTACACCGAAGGAGCAATCGTTGTTGTGTTTTTTCGCAAAATCCTCGAAGAATCAAGTCGGTCGAGCTCAAGACTACAACCATAGAATAAGCGGCAAGTGCCGGAATCGACTGCGGGGGCAAGGGGTGGTTGCCCCTTGCCCCGCTGCTGCGTTATGGAGCCGAGCCGCTGGCTGGGACTGCCGGGCGCCCACGGTTCACGTGAGTGTCGGCGACCGGGTATTGTACGTTGTCACATGGCATGGCGGCACCGGTGTTAGCGCAGTGTGAGTTTGCCTGTGATGGCAGGTAATTGTTGTTCGATATCACACTATGCGAAGCGTTCGCATAGGGGCCGAAGTTGCCACATACTGTTGCCGCCGTACCGCTCGCCGGATCGACTTGACCACAAACAAAGCCCGGCGTATTAACCGAATCAACGTAGTTGTCGTGGATATTATATCCGCAGGTTGTGCCGGTACCTATGCACCACGGAGACGGGTCTCCGCCGTTATCCCATTCGAGACCAGCGTCTGAGCCGCCAAGATAGTTATTGCCGATCTCTTGGTCGAAGCCGCCTTCTACGACGCTCAATGGGAAGTTACAACACGTGTTCGGAGCGTCGTTGAACCCAAGCAGCGACAGACCCTCAAAGAAGTTGTTGTTTACCTTTAAGCCGTGACGGCCGGGCTGTCCAGCGTAAGCATTACCGTCCCATTCCAGTTCCATCTGAATGCGGCCAATGCAGTTACTCGCACCACAATTCGTGTACACAGGATCATAGGTAAAGTAATTAAAGGTATACACTTCATTGGAGGAGTTGAAATCAGACACCGAAAGGCAATCGCCGCGACAGTTTTTGAGCACATTGTGGGTAAAGGTAATATTGGACATTCCCCCATCATTACAGAGATTTCCAATGCCTTCAAAGTTCTGGAATGTGCTCCATTGGATGGTGACATTGTACGCATTGGTGTAGCAGAATGTGTGGTGTGAACTGTTGATATTGCCTTGGTCCCAGAATAGATTGGTGATTGTCAGGTTACTAACCCCTGTCAGATCCCAGGTTCCAAACGACGTGAGGCTGAGCCCATAGACCGTAGCTCCGCTGGAGTTAGCAAAGGTTCCGGTTTCAGAACATCCGTTGATGATTGCTCGAGAGTTCTGTCCCTGCAAGGGGAAGGTCGCGCTGGGACCTACGAACAACACACCCGATTTGAGGTTCAGCGTGCCGCATATCGAGTGATTGCCTTCGTCCCAAAAAACCGTATCACCTGGTGCCGCGGAATTGATCACACTCTGTGCGGCTGAAGTTTGGTCACCGGCAGTGGCTGCAATGTGCCACACTGTACCCGTCAGCGCTGGTGGTGGAGGTACATTGCTCGGTGGTGGTGGTGGTGGTGGTGGCGGCGTGCTAACCGACATCAGTTCGGCCACGATGTGGGTAATCACTACGCTCGATGACCTGTTAGTCGTAAAGCTGTACGTACCCGCGGTGGACAGGACAGCGTTGCTATCATAGATCCCCCACGTTCCAAAAGCAGCCTCGTAGGAGCGCCTAACGTCCCCTG